>FWPV01001686.1_pt1 | contig 59221 bp, 63 predicted proteins | sample 2228371 | NCBI WGS metagenome assembly FWPV01 (sample SAMEA103939776, study PRJEB20133) | metagenome
GCTGGATGGCCGTGCTCAGCGAAGCCTGGCTCATGCCCTGGTTGCGCTGGGCGGTCAGCGAGTTGATGTTGGTATTGATGATGGATGCCATTGCAAATCTCCTTGACAAACAGATGGCGTTACCGCCAACCAGGACGCCAGACGAACCCGGCGACTTGATTCACCAGTGCAACATTGCTGTCGCGGTGAATGGCGGCCCGGAATCGGGACCGTTGGATCTGATTTCGGGTGCCCCCGGGAAAACTTGAGGGCTAAAACCGGGAACTGCACCGATCCGACCCGGCATTTCTTTCGATCGACCACGGCTGACGCTCCGGCAGCGCAGGGTACAGCCTTCATATCGGCGGGAAAACCGGGAACTTGAGGCCCAAATGCAAAAGCTGGCCCGTTTTCGCCCTTTTTATCCGGGCAATGCCTTGCTTGACGCTGCCCACAATCACTCCATCGTTTTGCCATATCCCTGTCCGCGGGCCGTGGCTCGAACCGGCCACCCGCGATAGGGGCCACAACCCTGACATGAAGGAGTGATTCAATGGCTGCCGTTATCAACACCAATATCAGTTCGCTGACCGCCCAGCGCAACCAGGGCACGAGCCAGGCCTCGCTGGCCACCTCGATCCAGCGCCTGTCCTCGGGCCTGCGCATCAACAGCGCCAAGGACGATGCCGCCGGCCTGGCGATCTCCGAGCGCTTCACGAGCCAGATCCGCGGCCTGAACCAGGCCGCCCGCAACGCCAACGACGGCATCTCCCTGGCCCAGGTCGCCGAGGGCGCCATGGGCTCGGCCAGCAGCATCCTGCAGCGGGTGCGTGAACTGGCCGTGCAGTCGGCCAACGCGTCCAACAGCGCGTCCGACCGCCAGGCCCTGAACCAGGAAGTCGGCCAGCTCGTCGCCGAACTCGACCGCATTGCCCAGACCACCGAATTCAACGGCCAGAAGATCCTGGACGGCACCTTCGGCACCGCGCAGTTCCAGGTCGGCGCCAACTCGGGCCAGGTCATCGTGGCCTCCACCGCTAACCTGCGCACCAGCCAGTATGGCAACAATCAGGTCATCGCGTCCGGCGTGCCGACCGCGGCGGCGGCCTGGAGCGCCAACGGCGTGACCGGTGCCACCCTCGCGGTCAACGGAACCCTGGGCAGCGCCAGCATCACCATCAATGCCAACGACACGGCCAAGGCCGCTGCCGAGGCTGTGAACCTGCAAACGTCCAATACCGGTGTGTCGGCCACGGCCCGCACCGAAGTGCAGCTGACCTTTGGCACCGCTGGCGCCTACTCCTTGGCGCTGCGTTCGGACAATGGCGCCGACGAACCGGTCTCGTTCGCGATCTCCGCCACCTCGGGCGCCGACGGCCTGTCCAGCGCCATCTCGGCGATCAACGAGAAATCGTCCAAGACCGGCGTGATCGCCAGCCTGAACACGGCCGGCACCGGCATCATCCTGACCAACGCCACCGGCAACGACATCCGCGTCGGCGACACCACGGTGGCCAACGCCGGCATCGTGACCGTGCAGAAGATGGTTCCGAACATCACCACCGGCGCGCTGGCAGCCAGTGGCGCCTCGGTTGCCCTGGCCGCCGACACCACGGCTGACAACTCCATCACCAGCGGCTACGTGACGCTGGACTCGGACAAGTCCTTCGCCGTGGACAACAGCACGGCTGCGGCCACCGACCTCTTCATCGATGCCAACTCCACCCTGAAAAAGGTGGCCAATCTGGACGTGACCACCTCGATCAAGGCCAACGATGCCCTGAAGACGGTGGACTCCGCGCTGGCTTTCATCAGCGGCGAGCGCGCCAAGCTCGGCGCCCTGCAGTCGCGCTTCGAGACCGCCATCTCGGCGCTGCAGATCACCTCGGAAAACCTGACGGCCTCGCGCAGCCGCATCATGGACGCGGATTTCGCGGCCGAGACCGCCGCCCTGTCGCGCGCCCAGATCCTGCAGCAGGCGGGTACTGCGATGGTGGCGCAAGCCAACCAGATTCCGCAGGGCGTGCTGGCCCTGCTGCGCCAGTAAGCCGACGGGCCACGCGCGAGCTCCGGCAGGCGTCACATCCCGCGTGCGCCACCTGCCGGAGCTTTCTTTATTGCGGACGGGATCGCCAACGCCTTTGTAGGAAAAAACCTTACGGCCCCTTGCCGGTTTCCTGTCAGGCATCACAGCCGCTTGCTGATTCAAGTTTCTGGCCTGGTGTTCAGAATCAACCCCAGCGCGAAACAACGGAATTGCGCCATAAAAGGAGCCCAGAATGACCGATGAACAGATGACCGCCGAGATCCGGGAAGCCAACCTCACCTACCTGATGCTGGCGCAGAACCTGATCCGCAAGGACAAGGCCGAGGCGCAGTTCCGCCTGGGCATCTCGGAGGAGTCGGCCGACCTGATGGCCGCGCTGTCGCCGGCGCAGATTTCCCGGATCGCCTCCAGCAGCATGCTGCTGTGCCGCTTCCGCATGGACGACGAGGTGGTGTGGAGCCTGCTGACCAACCAGGCCACCCGCAAGGTGGACAACGACGCCACCACCCGGCTGCACGCCAGCATCCTGATGGCCGGCCGCTTCGCCGAAGCCACCTGAAGCGGAGGACAGCAGCATGGCCACCGGCAAGAGCGTCCTCAACGAATCGCGCCAGATCGAGCGCGCCGTCGCCCTGATCAAGCTGGGCGCGCGCCTGCAGGTCCTCGAGAGCGAGACCAGCCTGTCCTACGAGCGCCTGCTGCGCCTGTACAAGGAAGTGGCCGGCAAGTCGCCCTCCAAGGGCCAGCTGCCCTTCTCGACCGACTGGTTCCTGACCTGGCAGCCCAACATCCACGCCTCGCTGTTCCTCAACATCCACGAGTACCTGAGCAAGTCCAGCAGCCTGGAGGACATCGACGCCATCATGAAGGCCTACCGCCTGTACAGCGAGCAGATGGGCATGCTGGAGATGGAGCCGCTGCTCTCGCTCACGCGCGCCTGGCGCCTGGTGAAGTTCGTGGACAACAACATGCTGGCGATGACGAAATGCTGCAAGTGCGGCGGCCACTTCGTCTCCGAGCCCTACGAGAACTCGCGCCACTACGTCTGCGGCCTGTGCGAGCCGCCGGCGCGGGCCGGCAAGAGCAGCGCCGCCGGCGGCATCCTGCTGCACTGAAAGCGTGCAAACGTCGCAATCCGGACAAATAGGGGCCCCAGGGGCCCTTATTTTTCGCACCGCGGCCCGGGGCACTTCCCCTAGAATGATTTGCAAGCCCGCGGCCCGCGCCGCACAGTGCCGGCCTGTCATGGGCGGCCCCACCCTGAGCCAGTAACACCATGCTAGTTATCGTCGGTTATGTCGTCGCCATGGGCTGCATCTTCGGGGTGTACGTCTTCCACGGCGGCAACATCAGCGTGATCCTGACCGCGCTGCCATTCGAGCTCATCACCATCTTCGGCGGCGCCCTGGGCGCCTTCGTGGTCAACAACCAGCCCAAGGTGCTCAAGGCCACCATCGCCGCCATCCCGCAGGCGCTCAAGAGCTCCAAGTACACCAAGGCGCGCTACCTCGAGCTCATGGCCATGCTCTACGACATCCTGCAGAAGGCCCGCAAGGAGGGCCTGATGGCGATCGAGAAGGACGTCGAGAACCCCGAGGAATCGGCGATCTTCCAGAAATACGAGACCGTGGGCAACGACCACCACGTGATCGAGTTCACCACCGACTACCTGCGCATGATGGTCTCGGGCAACCTCAACGCCCACGAGATCGAGTCGCTGATGGACAGCGAGATCGAGACCCACCACCAGGAATCGCACGGCCCGGTGGCCGCCATCGGCCGCCTGGCCGGCGCGCTGCCGGCCTTCGGCATCGTGGCCGCGGTGCTGGGCGTGGTCAACACCATGGGCTCGGTCGGCCAGCCCCCGGCCGTGCTCGGCGGCATGATCGCCTCGGCCCTGGTGGGCACCTTCCTGGGCATCCTGCTGGCCTACGCCGTGGTCGAGCCGCTGGGCGGCCTGCTCGAGCAGAAGGCCGCGGACGCGACCAAGGAACTCGAGTGCATCAAGACCACGCTGCTGGCCAGCATGCAGGGCTACAACCCGTCCACGGCCATCGAATTCGGCCGCAAGGTGCTGTTCTCCACCGAGCGCCCGACCTTCACCGAGCTTGAGAGCCACGTGCGCGGCAAGAAGTAAACCATGGCCTCCGACGCCAAGAAGCTCCAGCCCATCATCGTCAAGAAGGTCAAGAAGGGCGGCCATGCCGCCCATGGCGGGGCCTGGAAGATCGCCTACGCGGACTTCGTGACGGCCATGATGGCCTTCTTCCTGCTCATGTGGCTGCTGGGCTCGACCTCCAAGGGCGACCTCAAGGGCCTGTCCGACTACTTCAGCTCGCCGCTGAAGGTTGCCATGACCGGCGGCAGCGGCGCCGGCGCGAGCAATACCATCATCACCGGCGGCGGCGCCGACCTGTCGCAGCAGTCCGGCCAGCGCCAGCAGGGCGAGAGCGCCGACCCGCTGCGCAAGAAGCGCGCGATCGAGCAGCTCAAGCGCGAGGCCGCCGTCGAGGACGCCCGCCGGCTGGCGGCGCTGGCGGCCAAGATCAGCGCCGCCATCTCCAACAACCCGCGGCTGCGCCAGTACAGCAACCAGATCCGCCTGGAGACCACGCCCGACGGGCTGCAGATCCAGATCGTCGACGACCAGGGCCGGCCCATGTTCACCAGCGGCAGCGCGGTGGTGCAGCCCTACATGCGCGAGATCCTGCGCGAGATCGGCGCGGCACTGGGCGGCGTCGAGAACCGCATCAGCCTGGACGGCCACACCGACCAGGCCCCGTTCGGCGGCGGCAACCTGGGCTACAGCAACTGGGAGCTCTCGGCCGACCGGGCCAACGCCTCGCGCCGCGAGCTGGTGGCCGCCGGCATGCCCGAGGCCAAACTGGTGCGCGTCACCGGCCTGGCCTCCAGCATGCTGCTGGAGCCGGACAACCCGCTGGCGCCGATCAACCGCCGCATCAGTATCATGGTGCTCACGCGCGAGGCCGAGGAGCGGCTGCTGGGCTTCGGCCGCCAGCCGGTGCTCGCCGAGGAGCCCGCAGCAGCAGCGCCCGGCGCGCCCGCTGTGGCGCCGCCTGCGCCCGCGCAGCCCTAGACAGGACAGTTAACGACTGGGCACGGACTTGCGATAATCCGTCCCAATGACATTGAAAGGCTCAGGTATGGCCAACGCACTGCGGTTTCTGGTAGTCGACGATTTCTCCACCATGCGCCGGATCGTGCGCAACCTGCTCAAGGAAAGCGGCTTTGCCGAGGCCGACGAGGCCGAGGACGGCGTGGTGGCCCTGCAGAAACTGCGCGCCAGCAACTTCGACTTCGTCGTCAGCGACATCAACATGCCGAACATGAACGGCTTCCAGTTGCTAGCCGAGATCAAGAAGGACGAGAAGCTCAAGCACATCCCGGTGCTCATGGTCACGGCCGAAGCGCGCAAGGAAGACATCGTGCTGGCAGCCCAGCAGGGCGCGGCCGGCTACATCGTCAAGCCCTTCACCAAGGCCACGCTCGAAGAGAAGGTGATTCACATCCTCAAGAAGTCCGGACTGGCCTGATCATGGACCACAGCGCCTCTGCCCACAACGCCGGGGACGCCGCCGCCCCGGACACCGCCACCACCGATGTCCACCACAAGATCGGCCAGCTGACCCGCCAGCTGCACGACACCCTGCGCGAGCTGGGCCTGACCGAAAAACTGCAGGGCACGGCCAGCGAACTGCCCGACGCCAAGAGCCGCCTGTCCTACATTGCCCGCCTCACGGGCGAGGCAGCCGAGAAGGTGCTCAACCGCGTCGACCAGGCCAAGAGCCAGCACGACCACGTCGCCGCCCAGACCCGGCACATGATCGCCCTGCTCGTGGCCGACCCGGTGGCCGCCGTGGCCAAGGGCCACATCATGAATTTCCTGACCGACCTGGAAAAGGCCAACGGCGAGGTCGACCAGCACCTGACCGAGATCATGATGGCCCAGGACTTCCACGACCTCACCGGCCAGGTGATCGCGCGTGTGGTCAACCTGGCCACCAACATCGAGGACCAGCTCGTCGAACTGCTGATCCAGACCGCGCCGCCCAATGCACCGGCCAAGGTGGCGGCCGCAGCCCCCTCGGTGGAGAACGTCAAGCTCTCCGGCCCGGTGGTGGACCCCGGCAAGGCCCAGGACGTGGTCACCAGCCAGTCGCAGGTGGACGACCTGCTCGCGAGTCTGGGGTTCTGAAACACCCCCCGAGACGCTGCGCGCCCCCCCCTCTCTCGCCTGCGGCGGGAGGGGGCGCACCCGGTGGCCCGGCGAAGCCGGTTCCACGGGTGCCCTGGCCTTGATCCGTCACGCTCCATGCGCTTTGGGCGATGCGGAAGGAAGGCCCGAAACACCCCGCTTTTCATCCTTTAGTCGGCGGGGCTGCTGACGACAATGGCGTGAACTTCAGCGTCGCGCCCACATGGATTCCAGCAGCCAGGATCGCAACTTACCCGCCTCGCAGCGCAAGCTGCAGAAGGCGCGCGACGACGGCCAGGTCTCGCGTTCGCGCGACTTCGGCCACCTGGCCGTGCTCGGCGGCGGTGCCGTGGTGCTGTATGCGCTGGCGCCGCGCCTGTTCGAGCAGTTCCGGCTCAGCCTGGGCCAGCAGCTGACCTTCGACGCCAGCACCGTGCTGCACGCCCAGTCCATGCTGCCGCGCCTGCAGGACATGGCCGTCATCGGACTGCTCGCCAGCGTGATCTTCGCCGCCATCGTCTCGGTCATCGCCGTGCTGGCCACGCTGGCCTCGGGCGGCTGGGTGCTCAGCCTCAAGCCGGTCATGCCCGACCTCACGCGCCTGAGCCCGCTGCAGGGCCTCAAGGGCATGTTCACCAAGAAGAAGCTGGCCGAGGTGGTGAAGATCTCCTTCATTGCCCTGACCCTGCTGGTGCTCACCGGTGTGTTCCTGCACGCGACCCTGCCCGACGTGGCGGCGCTGGTGCTGCAGCCCTCGACCTCGGCCCTGCAGTCCATGGCCGACTGGATCGTGCTGGGCACCGGCCTGCTCATGGCCATCGTCATGCTGGTGGCCTTCATCGACCTGCCGCTGCAGGCCTTCCTGCACAAGTCCGAACTCAAGATGTCGCTGCAGGAGATGAAGGACGAGCACAAGGAATCCGAGGGCAACCCGCTGGTCAAGAGCCAGCGCCGCAACAAGCAGCGCGAGATGGCCGAGCGCGGCAGCATCCGCGCCGTGCCCAAGGCCGACTTCATCGTCATGAACCCCACGCACTACGCCGTCGCCGTGAAGTACGACGAGCAGAACATGAGCGCGCCGCGCGTGATCTCCAAGGGCGCCGACCTGCTGGCCATGAAGATCCGCGACCTCGCCCGCGCGCACGACGTCCCCGTGCTGCAGGCCCCGGTGCTGGCGCGCGCGCTGTACGCCCACGCCGAACTCGACCAGGACATCCCCTCCACCCTGTACACCGCGGTGGCCCAGGTGCTGGCCTACATCTACCGCCTGCGCGCGGCCCTGCGCGGCGAAGGCCCGATGCCGGCCGAGCCGCCGCAACCCTTCGTGCCGCCCGAGCTTGATCCGCTGCAGCGCAGCGCCAAACCCTGAACGACCGTCCCATGAACCCCTACCTCCAGACGATGCAACAAGGGCTGGGCCGCCACTCGGCCATGCTCAAGGGCGTGGCCGCGCCGCTGCTGGTCGTGTCCATCCTGGCCATGATGGTGCTGCCGCTGCCGCCCTGGCTGCTCGACATCCTGTTCACCATCAACATCGCCGTGGCGCTGATGGTGATGATGGTTGCGGCCTACATGCTCAAGCCGCTGGACTTCGCCGCCTTCCCGGCCGTGCTGCTGCTCACCACCCTCATGCGCCTGTCGCTCAACGTGGCCTCCACCCGCGTGGTGCTGCTCGAGGGCCACACCGGCCCGGGCGCGGCCGGCAACGTGATCGAGGCCTTCGGCCACTTCCTGATCGGCGGCAACTTCGCGGTCGGCCTGATCGTCTTCGCCATCCTGGTGGTGATCAACTTCGTGGTCGTGACCAAGGGTGCCGAGCGCATCGCCGAGGTGTCGGCGCGCTTCGCCCTGGACGCCATGCCCGGCAAGCAGATGGCCGTGGACGCCGACCTCAACGCCGGCACCATCGACGAGAAGGAGGCCAAGCGCCGCCGCGCCGAAGTGGGCGAGGAAGCGGACTTCTTCGGCTCCATGGACGGTGCCTCCAAGTTCGTGCGCGGCGACGCCATCGCGGGCATCCTGATCCTGTTCATCAACATCATCGGCGGCTTCGCCATCGGCATGGCCCAGCACGGCCTGTCCGCCGGCCAGGCCGCCGACAGCTACATCCTGCTGGCCGTCGGTGACGCGCTGGTGGCGCAGATCCCCGGCCTGCTGATCTCCGTGGCCGCCGCCATGGTGGTCTCGCGCGTGGGCAAGGACGAAGACCTGGGCCGCCAGATCAGCCAGCAGATGTTCGTCTCCCCGCGCGTGCTGGGCATCACCGCCGGCGTGCTGGCCTTCCTGGGCCTGATCCCGGGCATGCCCAACGTGGTCTTCCTCTCCATCGCGTCGCTGCTGGGCTACGCCGCCTGGGCGCTGGCGCACCAGCCCGCGCCCGTGGAAGAAGCCGCGGCGCCCGCGGCGCCGGCCGGCGACGGCGAGGCCAGCTGGGACGACCTGCAGCCCGTGGACCAGCTCGGCCTGGAACTGGGCTACCGCCTGATCTCGCTGGTGGACAAGAACCGCCAGGGTGACCTGCTCACGCGCATCAAGGGCGTGCGCCGCAAGTTCGCGCAGGAAGTGGGCTTCCTGCCGCCGCCCGTGCACGTGCGCGACAACCTGGAGCTCAAGCCCAGCGGCTACCGCATCAGCCTGCGCGGCGTGGTCGTCGGCGAGGGCGAGGCCTTCCCCGGCATGTACCTGGCCATCAACCCGGGCGGCATCACCACGCCGCTGATCGGCACCGCCACCACCGACCCGGCCTTCGGCCTGCCCGCGCACTGGATCGACGAGCGCCAGAAGGAAGCAGCGCAAATGGCGGGCTTTACCGTCGTTGATTCCGAGACCGTGATGGCGACCCATTTGTCACACTTGATGCAGGTCCACGCCGCCAAGCTGCTCAGCCGTACCGAGACGCAACAGCTGGTGGAGCACGTGGCAAGACTGGCCCCCAAGCTCATCGAGGAAGTGGTCCCGAAGATGGTGTCGATCGCCGTGTTCCAGAAGGTCCTGCAGCTGCTGCTGGAGGAGTCGGTGCACATCCGCGACATCCGCACCATCATCGAGACCCTCGCCGAGCACGCCCCCACCATCACCGACCCGGCCGAGCTGGCCAAGCGCGTGCGCGTGGCCCTGTCGCCGGCCATCGTGCAGCAGATCTACGGGCCGTCCAAGGAACTCAACGTCATCGCCATCGACCCGCCGCTCGAGCGCCTGCTGGTGCAGGCCCTGGGCAACGCCAGCGGCCCGGCCCTGGACCCCGGCGTGGCCGACATGCTCACGCGCACCGCGGCCGACGTGGCCAACAAGCAGGAGGAAACGGGCGTGCCCGCCTGCCTGCTGGTGCCCGACTCGATCCGCAATTCCATCGCCCGCCTGGTGCGCCGCGGCGCGCCGCGCATGCAGGTGCTGGCGCACAGCGAGATTCCTGAAACCCACTCCATCCGCATCGGCCCGATCCTGCGAGGTGCCACATCATGAACATCCAACGCTTCCACGCCCCGACCGCCCGCGAGGCCCTGGCCAAGGCCCGCATGGCCTTCGGCGACGGCACGCTGATCCTCTCCAACCGCCCCACGCCCACCGGCGTCGAGGTCGTGGCCACCACCGAGGATGCGCTGGCCGAGCTCGACCAGGGCGCCACCACCGCAGCAGCCACCACCCCGGCCGCAGCCCCCCGTGCCCCGGCGGCACCGCTCAGCGCAGCGCGTGCCCCCGCCCGCGCGCCGGCCGCGCCGGCGCCGAGCCTGCGCGCCGCGGCCCAGACCCCGGTCGAGGACGACGCCGCGCAGCTGGCCATGAGCACCCTGTCCTTCCAGGACTACGTGCGCGAGCGCATGCTGCAGCGCCGCCAGGAAGCCCTGGGCACCCCGGCCCCGGCCGCCGCCGCGCCGCGCTACGAAGTCATCCCGCCCGACACCGGCGCCCCCATCCCGGCGCCCGCGCCCCGTGCGGCCCCTGCCGCGGCGCCGGCCACCACCGTGCTGCTCTCGGGCGCCGCCCCGGCCGCCCGCGCCGCCGCGCCCGCAGCGGCCCCGGCGGCCGTGCCGCAGGGCCTGGTGGACGAGCTGCACGCCATGAAGGAAATGATCGAGGAACGCTTCAGCACCCTGGCCTGGGTGGGCCAGGCCAAGCAGCACCCGATCCGCGCCAACCTCACGCTCAAGCTCATCCGCGCCGGCTATTCGCCGGGCCTGGCGCGCGCCATCCTCGACAAGCTGCCCGACGAGGCGGGCGCCACCGAGGCCATGCGCTGGGTGATGGACGTGCTCGAACGCAACATCAAGACCGACGCCGGCAGCCCCGCGCTGCAGGACGAAGGCGGCATCTATGCCCTGGTGGGCGCCACCGGCGTGGGCAAGACCACCACCGCCGCCAAGCTGGCCGCGCTGTGCGCGCGCACCCACGGCGCGTCCAGCGTGGGCCTGATCACGCTCGACAGCTACCGCATCGGCGCGCACGAGCAGCTGCGCGCCTACGGCCGCATGCTGGGCGTGGTGGCGCACATGGCGCACGACCGCGCCGCCCTGCAGGACCTGCTGGGCCTGCTCGCGGGCAAGAAGATGATCCTGATCGACACCACGGGCGTGGCCCCGCGCGACCCGCGCAAGCGCGACATGCTCGACATGCTGGACCTGCCCCAGGTCAAGCGCCTGCTGGTGCTCAACGCCGTCGGCCATGGCGACGTGCAGGACGAGACCGTCGCCTCCTTCCGCTCCACTGCGGGCGGTGCGGGCGTGCAGCAGACCGTGCTCACCAAGACCGACGAGGCCGTCAAGCTCGGCCCCGTGCTCGACGCCGCCATCCGCCACCAGCTCGTGCTGCGCGGCGTGACCACCGGCCAGCGCGTGCCCGAAGACTGGGAGCGCGCCGACGCCGCCGCCCTGGTGCGCCAGTCCATGCGCACGGCCGGCAAATCGGCCTTCGATCCGCAGATGGGCGACCTCGGCCTGTTCTTCGCCCAGACCCCCGCCCACCCGCAAGGCCGCCTGCATGCTTGACGCCGGAGTCCACCAGGCCGCCAGCCTGTGCGCCCTGGCGCCGCAGGAGGTGCCGCGCATCGTGGCCCTGGCCAGCCACGGCGACCGCCGCAGCGAACTGCCGCTGCTGTGGCAGCTGTGCGCCTCATGGTCGCAGCTGGGCTACCCGGTCGTCGTGCTCGACGCCACCGTGAGCGAGGCCGAGCGCCAGCCCGGCCTGCAGCAGCTGCTGCTCGACAGCGAGGCCTGGGCGGGCATCGCCCGCGGCCCCGAGGACTGGCCCATCGTGCCAGCCGCGCGCGGCCTGGCCGAGCTCGGCCTGGGCGGCACCGGCCCGGGCCGCCTGCGCCCGCTGAGCGAGCTCTTCCACGCCTACGAGATCATCCTGCTCTACGCGCCGGCGCCCGCGCTGGCCGCCACGCTGCCGGGCAGCGGCGTCGCGCCGCTGCTGGCCGTCTCGGCCAGCGAGGCCGCGCTGCTGACGGCCTACCACGCGCTCAAGCAGCTGTTGAACATCGGCAAGCTAAGGCCTACCATAGTCGCCGTGATGGACGATCCCACCCTGGCCACCCGTGTCTCCGGGCACAGCATCGGCAGAAACCTGCAGCAGTGCGCGCGGGATTTCCTGGCCTGCGAGATCCCGGCGCTGACCGTCTGCCCCACCCGGACCCCGGAGATGCACCAGCTGGCCCTGCGCACGCTGGAGCAGGCGCCGCCCCCGCCCGCGGGCTGGGCGGCCGCCCCGGCGTCCCCGTCGTCCGCCGCCCCTGCCGCAAGGAAGCACTGATGTACACCGCCAAAGGCCAGCTCGACCGCGACGCCCTGATCCGGCAGTACTCGCCGCTGGTGCGCCGCCTGGCCCACCACATGATGGCCAAGCTGCCGCCCAGCGTGCAGGTCGACGACCTGATCCAGGTCGGCCTCATCGGCCTGTCGGAGGCGCTCACGCGCTACGAGGCCACCCAGGGCGTGCAGTTCGAGACCTTCGCCACCCAGCGCATCCGCGGCGCCATGATCGACGAGCTGCGCGAGAACGACTGGATGAGCCGCGGCTCGCGCAAGAGCCAGAAGGAGATCGAGGTCGCCCTCACGCGCCTGGAGCACCGGCTGGGCCGCTCGCCCACCGAATCCGAGATCGCCGCCGAGCTCGGCATGGAACTGGCCGAATACCAGTCGCTGCTCTACAAGGTCAAGGGCACGCAGCTCGTGTACCTGGAGGACATGACGGGCGGCAGCGAGGGCGAGGACGGCTTCCTCGACCGCCACATGGTCGACAACGAGGCCGACCCGCTGCAGCAGCTGCGCAACCAGCGCCTGCGCGAATCCCTGGTCCAGGCCATCAAGCACCTGCCCGAGCGCGAGCAGTACATCATGAGCATGTACTACGAGCAGGACATGAACCTCAAGGAAATCGCCGCCGTGCTGGGCATCACCGAGTCGCGCGTGTGCCAGTTGCACAGCCAGTCGATTGCAAGGTTACGGGCGAAGATGCGGCAGCATTGAGCATGCGCCATACGTGAAAAGGGCTGCACGATGCAGCCCTTTTTCTTTGGGACGCGGTTAACGTGCGTGTAACCGGCGACTTGCGCGCGGAAGCGGCGAAGCCGCGGGACGCCGCAAGGCGTCCGTGTTGACTTGCTGGTTAGGTCTCACCTGCTCCTCCTTGCCCTTCATCTTCGAGGCGGTCATACGGTGCCACTCTGCAAACTAGCTCGCCCCCGAACTCTACGACCACGAGCCAATCTTCCAATGGATCACCAGCAGGCACTGCTGCGCGAACTGTACGGGCCAATTCTCGCCTCGTACTCTCCAAAGTCTCGCCTGAGAGTGGCTGATTCAGCTGAACTTGGATGAGTACATCGTCGCCGCGCCAGTCATACGACATTCGCTGGACGTCAACGTCTCCGGCCTTGCCAACAAGACCCGAGACAGCAAGGCGAATTACCTCCTCAGTGGGTTGGCGATTGCGGTTGCGAGTGCGCTGACGTGACACGTGAGACCTAACGTGATACAGACCGCAAAAGTGCGGAATAACATGGACGGACGTTCATCCTGGCGCCTCCCCTGCTGCAAGCTAAGTGCTTGTTTTGTTTGAAGAATTTGCGCCAATATAGCGCAGTCCCGCACGCATCACAAACCGGCAAACCACGCAATGCGTCCGGACGCAACCGTCATGGCCTGTACCCGGCGACGAGTGCATCCGGAATTCAGGGCGCGCAGCTCGCCATGGGCTGCGCGGCGCGTGCCCGACACTGGGACCTTGTCACGGCGCGTCGCGCATCAACTCCGCATACTCCTCCACCGTCACCGTATGCGCCCGTCCGAACCCCGCCACGAAGCGCAGGAACTGCGGCGCGATGAGAAAGAGCGAGAAGTCGCCGAAGCCGAACAGTTCCTCCGCATCGGGCAGCCGGGCCAGGTAGGCGGCGCGGGCCTCGGCGTAATCGGCTGATTCCGGCGGGCACACGCATGCGGTGCCCTGCACGCTCACGCGCGGCAGGGCCAGGGGCGTGGGGGCGGCGTCCAGCGCAGCGGTGACGAGCAGGCTCACGCGTGCGTGCGCCTGCATGTCCTGCGTGTGCGTGGCCAGGCGGCTGACGTGGATGACGAAGCGGCCGTCGCGCAGCAGGGCGTAAGGCACCATGGAGACGGCGGGCTCGCCCTTGTGCAGGGTGGCCAGGGCGGCGACGTTCGTTGCGTTCAGCAGCTGCCGCAATGCGGCCTGGGTCTGGGCGTCCATCGTTTCAACAATTGCCATGCGTGGCGTGGGGTCGCACACCGCACGCCTTGTGTGCGCCAGCTTAGCCGATGCCGTGCCGGCATGAAACGGGGGCTGGCTGGCGGCCGCACTGTCTCAGCACGCGACAGCGGCGTACGTGGTTCTACGCATTCCGCGCAGGTACCGGGCCGCGCGCGCTGTCACCAAGGCGGCCGGGCAAGGGGAAACACTCATGCGCTGCGTCCCGGGCCGGGTCTAGGATTCGTCTGTGTGAATAGCATCGTGGCGTGCGGCCGCGGCAAGAACAAACGGAGACCGGGGCCCCTGGCCCCCCGACATGAGTGCAGACATCATTCTCGAAACCCGCGAGCTCACCAAGGAGTTCAAGGGCTTCGTCGCGGTGGACCACGTGAACCTCAAGGTCCGGCGCGGCGCCATCCACGCGCTGATCGGCCCCAACGGGGCGGGCAAGACGACGGTCTTCAACCTGCTGACCAAGTTTTTGCAGCCCACCTCGGGCCAGATCCTCTACAACGGAGCGGACATCACCTACCAGGCGCCGGCCGAGGTGGCCCGCTCGGGCATGGTGCGCTCGTTCCAGATCTCGGCCGTGTTCCCGCACCTGAGCGTGCTGGAGAACGTGCGCGTGGGCCTGCAGCGCAAGCTGGGCACGAGCTTCCATTTCTGGAAGCCCGAGTCCACGCTGTATGCGCTGAACGACCAGGCCATGGCCCTGCTGGAGGCGGTGGATCTGGCCAGCTTTGCCGACACCAAGACCGTGGAGCTGCCCTACGGCCGCAAGCGCGCGCTGGAGATCGCCACCACGCTGGCGCTGGACCCCGAGCTCATGCTGCTCGACGAACCCACCCAGGGCATGGGCCACGAGGACGTGGGCCGCGTGGTGGAGCTGATCCGCAAGGTGGCGGCCAACCGCACCGTGCTGATGGTGGAGCACAACATGAACGTGGTCTCCAACCTGAGCGACACCATCACCGTGCTGGCGCGCGGCAGCGTGCTGGCCGAAGGGCCGTACGAGACCGTCTCCAAGGACCCGCGCGTGCTGGAAGCCTATGTGGGCTCCTCCGAGGAGGAGGCGGCATGAGCGCGGGCGGCGGCAAGACATTGTTGAAGGTCAGCGACCTGCACGCCTGGTACGGCGAATCGCACATCCTGCACGGCGTGAACTTCGAGGTGCGCGAGGGCGAGCTCGTCACGCTGCTGGGGCGCAACGGCGCGGGCCGCACCACCACGCTCAAGGCCATCCTGGGCCTGACGGGCCGGCGCACCGGCTCCATCGAGGTGATGGGCCAGGAGACCGTGCACCTGCCGACCAACCGCATCGCACGCCTGGGCCTGGGCTACTGCCCGGAGGAGCGCGGCATCTTCTCCACGCTCTCCTGCGAAGAGAACCTGCTGCTGCCGCCCAAGGTCGGCGAGGGCGGCATGTCGCTTGACGAGATCTACGAGATGTTCCCCAACCTCAAGGAGCGGCGCAACAGCCCGGGCACGCGGCTTTCGGGCGGCGAGCAGCAGATGCTGGCCATGGCGCGCATCCTGCGCTCGGGCGCGCAGGTGCTGCTGCTCGACGAGATCACCGAGGGCCTGGCGCCCGTCATCGTGCAGACGCTGGGCCGCGTGATCCGCGCGCTCAAGGCCAAGGGCCTGACCATCATCCTGGTCGAGCAGAACTTCCGCTTCGCCGCGCCGCTGGCCGACCGCCACTACGTGGTGGAGCACGGCCAGATCGTGGCCACGGTGCACAAGGACGAGCTGAGCGAGAAGGCAGCCATGCTGCACGAGTTTTTGGGTGTTTAACAGTAAGAGCAACCACCACCACGAGGAGCAAACGATGAAACGCAAACTGATCGCCCTGGCCGTTGCGGCCACCCTGGCCGGCACCGCCGGCCTTGCCCAGGCCCAGAAGCTCTCGGGCGACGCCGTCAAGATCGGCGTGCTGACCGACATGTCCGGCGTGTACGCCGACTACGGCGGCCCCGGCGCCGTGGCCGCAGCCAAGCTGGCCGTGCAGGACTTCGGCGGCACGATGTTCGGCAAGCCCATCGAGGTGCTCAACGCCGACCACCAGAACAAGCCCGACATCGCCAAGAACGTGACCCAGGCCTGGTTCGACCGCGACGGCGTGGACATGACGGTGGAGAACCTGAACTCCGCCGTGGCCCTGGCCGTGCAGGCCCTGGGCAAGGAAAAGAACAAGATCACCATCGTCAACGGTGCGGCCTCCTCGCGCATGACCAACGAGGACTGCGCCCCGGGCACCGGCATCCACTACCTGATGGACACCATCGCCCTGAGCAACGTGGTGGGCAAGGCCATCGTGAAGGACGGCGGCAACAGCTGGTACTTCCTGACCGCCGACTACGCCTTCGGCCACTCGCTGGAGAAGGACACGGGCGCCGTGGTGCAGGCCGCCGGCGGCAAGGTGCTGGGCGCCGTGCGTCACCCGCTGTCCACCGGCGACTTCTCCTCCTTCCTGCTGCAGGCCCAGACCAGCGGCGCCAAGGTGGTGGGCCTGGCCAATGCCGGCGGCGACACCGTCAACAGCATCAAGGCCGCGGCCGAGTTCGGCATCACCAAGAAGCAGAACCTAGCTGCGCTGCTGATGCTCATCACCGACGTGCATGCGCTGGGCCTGAACACCGCGCAGGGCCTGTACCTGACCGAGGGCTGGTACTGGGACCTGAACGCCGAGACCCGCGCCTGGGCCGACAAGTACGCCAAGGTGATGAACGGCCGCAAGCCCAACTCCAACCACGCCTCGGTCTACTCGGCCACGCTGCACTACCTCAACGCCATCAAGGCCGCCGGCACCGATGACACCGCTGCCGTCATGAAGAAGATGCGCGAGATGCCCATCAACGACATGTTCGCCAAGGGCGGCAAGATCCGCGAGGACGGCCGCATGGTGCACGACATGTACCTGTTCCAGGTGAAGAAGCCCTCGGAGTCCAAGGGCCCCTGGGACTACTACCACCTGAAGGGCACGGTCAAGGGCGACGAGGCCTTCCAGTCCCTGGCCAACAGCCGCTGCGCCGCCCTCAAGAAGTGAGCGCGGCCTGAGGTGACCTGAACGGACGGCGCCGCGCGGGCGGCCCGTCCATCTCCGATCCGGATCGACATGTCAGAAATCTTTGGTGTCCCCATCCAGGCCCTGATGGGCCAGCTCATGCTGGGGCTGGTCAACGGCTCGTTCTACGCCATGCTCTCGCTGGGCCTGGCGGTGATCTTCGGCATGCTCAACATCGTGAACTTCGCGCACGGCGCGCTGTACATGGTGGGGGCCTTCTTCGCCTGGATGCTGCTGAACTACGCCGGCGTGAACTACTGGTACGCGCTGCTGCTCGCGCCGCTGGGCGTGGCGGCCATCGGCATCGTCATCGAGAAGACCATGCTGCGCTGGCTGCACCAGCTCGACCATCTCTACGGCCTGCTGCTGACCTTCGGCCTGGCGCTGGTGCTGGAGGGCATCTTCCGCGAGTTCTACGGCTCCTCGGGCCTGCCCTACGAGCTGCCCGACGTGTTCCGCGGCGTGTTCGACCTCGAATTCATGATGCTGCCCAAGTACCGAGCCTGGGTGGTGGTGGTCTCCATCGTGGTGTGCCTGTTCACCTGGTACGTGATCGAGAAGACCCGGCTGGGCGCCTACCTGCGCGCCGGCACCGAGAACCCCAACATGGTCAAGGCCTTCGGCATCAACGTGCCGCTGATGGTCACGCTGACCTACGCCTTCGGCGTGGGCCTGGCCGGCCTGGCCGGCGTGATGGCCGCGCCCATCTACCAGGTCAGCCCGCTGATGGGCTCCAACATCATCATCGTGGTGTTCGCGGTGGTGGTGATCGGCGGCATGGGCTCCATCCTGGGCTCCATCCTCACCGGTCTGGCGCTGGGCCTGATCGAGGGCCTGACCAAGGTCTTCTACGCCGAGATCTCGAGCACGGTGGTCTTCATCATCATGGCGATTGTTCTGCTGGTCCGTCCTGCCGGCCTCTTTGGCAGGGAAAAATAATGAAGAAGTCTGCGATCCTCTACGGCGCCCTGCTGCTGGCCCTGCTGGCGGCCCCCTTCGTGGGCTACCCCATGTTCCTGATGAAGGTGCTGTGCTTCGCCCTGTTCGCCAGCGCCTTCAACCTGCTGATCGGCTACACCGGCCTGCTGTCCTTCGGGCACGCCATGTTCTTCGGCTTCGCGGCCTACGTCTCGGGCCACGCGGCCAAGGTGTGGGGGCTGACGCCGGAGCTCGCCATCCTGGCGGGCACGGCCAGCGCCACCGGCATCGGCATCGTCACGGGCTGGCTGGCCGTGCGGCGCCAGGGCATCTATTTCGCCATGGTCACGCTGGCGCTGGCGCAGATGATCTACTTCATCTGCGTGCAGGCACCCTTCACCTACGCCGAGGACGGCATCCAGAGCATCCCGCGCGGCAAGCTGCTGGGCCTGGTGGACATGGGCAACGACCGCGCCATGTACTACCTGGTGCTGGCCGTGTTCGTGCTGGGCTTCGCGCTGATCTACCGCATCATCCACTCGCCCTTCGGGCAGGTGCTCAAGTCCATCCGCGAGAACGAGCCGCGTGCGCTTTCGCTGGGCTACAACGTGGACCGCTACAAGCTCATGGCCTTCGTGCTCTCGGCCACGCTGGCCGGCCTGGCCGGCTCGACCAAGGCCATCGCCTTCGGCATCGCCACGCTGACCGACGTGAGCTGGCAGATGTCGGGCGAGGTGGTGCTCATGACCCTGCTCGGCGGCATGGGCACCATCCTGGGCCCGGCGCTTGGCGCGGCCATCATCGTGGCCATGCAGAACTACCTGGCCGACCTCGGCTCCTGGGTCACCATCATCATGGGCGTGACCTTCGTGGTCTGCGTGCTGGTCTTCCGCCGCGGCATCGTGGGCGAGATCGAGCACCGGCTGCTGAAGAAGTCCTGAGCATTCCCCGGCCCCATGAAAAAAACCGCCTGCGGGCGGTTTTTTTCATGGGGGTACCGGCGCGTTACTGCACGCCGCGGTAGCGCTGGTGCAGGATGCGCACGCGCTGCACGTAGACGCGCGTTTCGGCATAGGGCGGCACGCCGGCATAGCGCTGCACGGCCTCGGGGCCGGCGTTGTAGGCGGCGGCGGCCAGCGTGACGTCATGGCGGAAGCGCGCCAGCAGCGCGGCCAGGTAGCGCGCACCGCCGCGGATGTTCTCGTCGGGCAGCATGGCGTTGCGCACGCCGAGCTCGCGGGCCGTGGCGGGCATGAGCTGCATGAGGCCCTGCGCGCCCTTGTGCGAGCGCGCGCGGGCGTTGAAGCCCGATTCGGCGTGGATGACGGCACGCACCAGCGCCGGGTCCACGCGGTACTGGCGCGCGGCGCGCTCGATCTCGCTGGCGTACTTGTCGTGGTGCAGGCGCGTGGCGTGCCAGTCGACGCCGGAGTCGGGGCTGCAGGCATAGCAGCCCGGGCGCAGCACCACGTACTGGCCGTGCGCCGGCGGCCGGTCGGAAAACGAGGGGGTGCCGCCCGAGAGGTAGCGGTAGACCTTGGGCGCGGCCGCGGGGCGGGCCGGCGCGTCCCCGGCGCCGGGCTCGGCCTGCGTGGCCGCCGCCGGCCCGCCTAGCAGCGCGGCCACGGCCGCACCGAGGCACAGGCGGTGGCGCAGGCGGAGGAAGGGCTTCAGGTCTGGCATGGGAATTCCGGGGCAGGGAGCGATTGTCGGGCTTGCCCGGGCGGGCTGCCAAGACCGGCCGTCAGGCGACGAGCGGCGGCTCCTGCATGGCCTCGATCTGGTCCTGCAGCATCTGCACCTGGCCCTGCCAGTAGTCGCTGCTGCCGAACCAGGGGAAATTGATGGGGAAGGTGGGGTCGTCCCAGCGGCGCGCCAGCCAGGCGCTGTAGTGGATGAGGCGCAGGGTGCGCAGCGGCTCGATGAGCGCGAGCTCGCGGCGGTCGAAGTCGCGGAACTGCTCGTAGCCGTCGAGCAGGCAGGACAGCTGCCAGGTGCGCTGGGCGCGCTCGCCCGAGAGCAGCATCCACAGGTCCTGCACGGCCGGGCCCATGCGGGCGTCGTCCAGGTCCACGAAGTGCGGGCCGGGCCCGGCGGCGGCCGGCACGTCCACCGGCGTCCAGAGGATGTTGCCGGCGTGGCAGTCGCCATGCAGGCGCAGGCGGGCGATGTCGCCGGCGCCGCCGGCCAGGCAGGCGTGCTGGCCGATCAGCGCCAGGGCCTCGTCGCAGGCGCGCTGCCAGGCCGACTGCACGTCCAGCGGCACCTGGTGGTTCGCCAGCAGCCAGTCCCGCGGCTCGCGGCCGAAGGCCTGCAGGTCCAGCGCCGGGCGCTCGACGAAGGGCCGGGCCGCGCCCACGCTGTGGATGCGCGCGAGGAAGCGGCCGATCCACTCCAGCACCTCGGCGTCCTCGAGCTCGGGGGTGCGCCCGCCGCGGCGCGGGCTGACCGAGAAGGCAAAGCTGCCGTGCCGGTGCAGCGTGCGGCCGGCCAGCAGCAGGGGCGCCACCACGGGCACCTCGGCCGCCACGAGTTCGGCGGCGTAGGCGTGTTCCTCCAGGATCTGCGCCTCGCTCCAGCGCCCCGGACGGTAGAACTTGGCCACCACGCTGGCGCCGTCCTCGAGCTGCACCTGGTAGACGCGGTTCTCGTAGGAGCTCAGGGCCTGCAGCCGGCCGTCGCAGGCCAGGCCCACGTACTCGAGCGCGTCCATCACGGCGTCGGGCGTGAGTTGCTCGAAGGGATGGCGGGCGTCGGCGTCTTGCATGCCCGATTGTCGCCGCTGCCATGACCGCTGCCGTGCATGGCGTTTTCCCTGTGTGCGGCCACCGGGGTGCTGGGGATAATCGAACGCAACTTATGCTGTCCTTCAATCGCAAACTGGCGCTGGCCACCGGCTCGGTCGCGCTGCTGCTGGCCGCGCTGTGCGGCATCGCCGCCGGCCTGATGGCGCGTGACCGCGCCGAGAACGCCCTGGTGGCGCAGACCGTGGAGGACGCGCTGCGCCTGCTGCGCCAGGAGGCCTTCCGCCCCGACGGGACGCAGGCCACGCGCAACGCACAGGCCGCCGCGCAGGCCTTGGCCGGCGGCCCCTTCGACATCGTGCAGCTCTACACGGCCGGCGGCCTGCTGATGGCCGAGCAGACCAATGCCACCGGCCGCGCCCTGCTCGACGAGCTGCCCCAGCCGGTCAGGCCGGCCTACGCGCAGCCCTATTTCGAGCGCCGCATCCTGCCGGGCCAGCGCCCGGTGCTGCGCGTGTTTCAGCCCCTGCGCAGCAGCGACCAGGCGCTCACGGGCTACCTCGAAGGCACGCGCCTGATGACCGAGGACCAGCGCGCGCGGCTCGACCGCGACGCGGGCCGCGTGGGCCTGTGGACGGCGCTGGCCGTGCTGCTGTGCGCGGCCGCGCTGTACCCGCTGCTGCTGCGCCTGTATGCCGACAGCCAGCACCGCACGCGCGCGCTGCTGGAGTCGCACATCGCCCTCATGGAGGCGCTGGGCCGCGCGATCGCCCAGCGCGATTCCGACAGCGGCATCCACAACTACCGCGTGGCGCTGATCGCCGCCACGCTGGCCGAGGCCGTGGGCCTGCACGGCACGCGCATGCAGGAGCTCGTGACGGGCAGCTTCGTGCATGACGTCGGCAAGATCGGCATCCCCGACAGCATCCTGCTCAAGCCCGGCCCGCTGAGCGAGGACGAGATGCGCGTCATGCGCACCCACGTGACCCTGGGCGAGGACCTCGTGAGCGGCAACGGCTGGCTCGGCGGCGGGCGCGCGGTGGTGGCTGCACACCACGAGAAGTGGGACGGCAGCGGCTACCCGCGCGGCCTGGCCGGCGAGGACATCCCGCTGGTGGCGCGCATCTTCGCCATCGCCGACGTGTTCGACACCCTGTGCTCGCGTCGCCCCTACAAGGAGCCGCTGCCGCTGGCCGAGGCACTGCAGGCGCTGCAGCAGGAGGCCGGCCGGCATTTCGACCCGCACCTGGTCAAGGTCTTCGCGCCGCTGGCCGCTCCGCTGTACCGCACCCTGCTCGAAGCCGACGAAGAGCAGCTCGGCGAGCAGCTCGCGCACCTGGTGCGCCGGCACTTCGCGCTCTAGGAGCGGGGCCCGGGACTCAGCCGCGCAGCAGCAGCGTGCTGCACGGGGCGGCACGCGCCAGCGCCGCCGCCAGCCCGGTGCCGGCGGCCGGCACGTCGAGCACGATCTCGCTCACGTCGTGGTTCGCCGCATGCGTACACAGTGCATCGGCCGCGTCGGCCGCCGACAGCAGCTCGCACACCGCCTCGCTGCCGGCGCGGCCCAGTGGCCGGGCCCAGCGCCGCAGCCGGGCCAGCTGCCGGCGCGCGGCCTCGCCCGGCCCATCATCAACCGGCGCGTCGGCCGGCGGCGGCGCCAGCACCATCACGCACAGCAGCCGCGCCAGCGGATGCGGGCCGAGTGCCCGGGCCACGGCCCGGCGCACGGAGACGGGCGGGGCCTCGCGCAGGGCATCCTCCGGTACCACCAGCATGACGATGGGCACCAGCGGCACGGCCGGCCGCGGCCCGTGGGGGGCGGGCAGCACGCCGGCGGCCCAGAGCCCGAAACGCACGCGCTGGCCGAGTTCGCGCAGCCATTCGGCGGGGGTGTGCGGTGGCTCGGCCCCGGGCTGGGGATGCAGCAGGTCGAAGGCCAGGTGTGCCGCCGTGGGATAGCGCCGCTCAGCCACCGGGTCAAGGCAGCGCCGCAGCACGGTCTGCAACCAGGGCGTGAGGGGCGGCTGGCGCGCCGCCAACACGGGTGGCCAGGCCCGGCGCAGCGGGTCGCGGGCGGCTGGCGCGGGCGCGGCACCGGTCAGCAGGCGGTGCAGCAGCACGCCGATGGCGTGGATGTCGCTGCGCGGGTCGCCGCGCTGGCCCAGCCTTTCCTCGGGCGCGGGCACGGCCGCGGGACCAGCGGCCAGGGGCGCACCGGCCAGCAGGTCCGGCAGCCGGGCATGGAAGGCGCAGCCCCAGCCCAGCAGCACCACGCTGCCGTCCTCGCGCAGCAGCACGTGCTGCGGCTGCAGGTCGTGGTGGACCACGCCCTGGCGGTGCAGGGCGTGCACGGCACGCGCCAGCGCCACGCCCAGGCGCAACACCTCGCCGACGTCGGGCAGCGCGGGGGCGTCCAGCCAGTCCTGCAGCAGGCGGCCGGATTCGTGCGTCATGACCAGCCAGGGCTGCTGCGGCAGGCCGCCGCTGGCCAGGCAGCGCGGCACATGCGGCCCCTGCAGCAGCGGCAGGACCTGATGCTCGACCTCGTGGTGCAGCAGGGCGGCGGCCTGCAGATCGTCCGCCTGCGCCACCTTGAGCAGCAGCTCGTCCGCGCCCAGGGCGCCCCCGGCCGGGACCACGCGGTACAGCGTGCTGGCGCTGCCATGGCCGAGCGGCGCTTCCACCACGTAGTCGCCCAGGCATTCGCCCGGGGCCAGCGCGTTCATCGCCCGAGCTCCAGCCGGTCGGCCAGGTAGTCGGGCAGGCCGGCGCGGCGGATGGCCTCGGCCGCGGCCTCGACGTCATAGGCCACGCGGTGGAACACGAGCTGCCCGCTGGCGAGGTCCAGCAGGGCATACATGGCGCGCGGGTTGCCGTCGCGCGGCTGCCCCACCGAGCCGACCGTGGCCAGCCACTGGCGGTGCGCGGGCACGGGCACGGGCTGCCCCGGCGTGGGCAGGAAGCGCAGCAGGCGCTCGTCGGCGCCGCGGTAGTAGAGGGTCTGCAGGTGCACGTGGCCGCCGAACAGGTAGCGCACCTCGGGCTGGGCGGCCACGGCCTGCAGGCTCAGCGCGGCGGCCTGCGGCTCGTAGACGTAGCGCCAGAGCTCGGGCGCCTCGGCGCTGGCATGCACCAGCAGCAGCGGGCCCTGCTGCACGGTCAGCGGCAGCGCGGCCAGGAAGTCGCGCTGCGCGTCGTCGAGCTGCTCGTGCGTCCACTGCGCCGTGCTGCCGCCCAGGGTGGGCAGGTCCTGCGGCGGGGCCACGGCCATCTCGTCGTGGTTGCCCTTGAGCACGAGGGCGCCCCCTTCGGCGAGGCCCATGACCCGCTGCACCACGGCGCCGGGGTCGGCGCCGTAGCCGACCAGGTCGCCCAGGAAGGCGTACTGCTGTGCGCCCTGCGCCTGCGCATGTTCCAGGCAGGCGTCGAGCGCCTGCAGGTTGGCGTGGAGGTCGGACAGCAGGGCCAGCTTCATGCCGGCCAGTATGCCGCGCCAGGCGGGTCCGGAAGCGATTTCGGTTATCGTTGCCGTGACCAAATGCCGCTCGGGACGGATTCCTCACCATGTTCGACTACATCATCATCGGCGGCGGCTCGGCGGGCTGCGTGCTGGCCGCGCGCCTGACGCAGGACCCGACGATCCGCGTGGCGCTGCTGGAGGCCGGCGGGCGCGACGACAGCGTGCTCATCCACTGCCCGGCGGGCCTGGCCCTGCTGGCGAAGACGGGCAAGGCCAACTGGGGCTTTGCCACCGTACCGCAGCCCGGCCTCAACGGCCGGCGCGGCTACCAGCCGCGCGGCAAGGTGCTGGGCGGCTCGAGCTCGGTCAACGCCATGATCTATACCCGCGGCCACGCGCAGGACTACGATGCCTGGGCCGACCAGGGCAACCCGGGCTGGAGCTGGCGCGAGGTGCTGCCCTACTTCCGCCGCGCCGAGGGCAATGCGCGCGGCGCCGACGCCCTGCACGGCGACGCCGGGCCGCTGCACGTGATGGACCTGCGCAGCCCCAACCCCTACAGCCGGGTGTTCGTGGAAGCGGGCCAGCAGGCCGGCTACGCCGAGAACCCCGACTTCAACGGCCCCGAGCAGGAAGGCGTGGGGCTGTACCAGGTCACACACAAGAATGGCGAGCGCTGGTCCGCCGCCCGGGCCTACCTGGCGCCGGCACTGGCGCGCCCGAACCTGCAGGTGATCACGGGCGCGCAGGCCACGCGCATCCTGCTGGAGGGCCGGCGCGCCGTGGGGGTGGAATACCTGCAGGACGGGCAGCGCCATGAACTGCGGGCCACGCGCGAGGTGCTGCTGAGCGCAGGCGCGCTGCAGTCGCCGCAGCTGCTGATGCTCTCGGGCATCGGCCCGGCGGCGCACCTGGCCGAGCACGGCATCGCGATCCGGCACGACTTGCCCGGTGTGGGCCGGAACCTGCAGGACCACGTGGACGTGGTGCTGGTGGTCGATGCCCCAAAGCTGACCGACCTCTTCGGCCTGTCCCTCCAGGGCGCGCTCAACGTGCTGCGCGGCATCGCCGAGTGGCGCCGCCAGCGCAGCGGCATGCTGACCACCAACTTCGCCGAGGCCGGCGGCTTCATCCGCAGCCAGGCCGGCGAGCGCATCCCGGATCTGCAGCTGCATTTCGTGATCGGCAAGCTGGTGGACCACGGCCGCGCCACGGTCTTCGGCCACGGCTACTCCTGCCACGTCTGCCTGCTGCGGCCGAAAAGCCGCGGCAGCGTGCGCCTGGCCAGTGCCGACCCGCTGGCCGCGCCGCTGATCGACCCCAACTTCCTCGGCGAGGCCGACGACATGGCGCGCCTGCTGCGCGGCTTCAAGCTCATGCGCAGCATCCTGGCGCAGCCGGCGCTGGCGCGCTTCGGCGGGCGCGAGCTGGCGGCCTCGGCCGCGGCGCGCAGCGATGCCGAGATCGAGCAGTTCATCCGCAACCACGCCGACACCATCTACCACCCGGCGGGCAGCTGCCGCATGGGCATGGGCCCGATGGACGTGGTGGATGCGCAGCTGCGCGTGCGCGGGATGCAGGGCCTGCGGGTGGTGGATGCGTCCATCATGCCCAGCCTGGTGGGCGGCAACACCAATGCGCCGGTGATCATGATCGCCGAGAAGGCGGCCGACATGATCCGGGCCGACCCGGGCGTGGCGGCGGCGGCCTGAATCGGCCGCACGCGGGAGTCGGCGACACGCGTGTCAGGTTTTTTCCGACACGACAAACCGGCAAATGCCGATTCAAGTTGGCCGACACGGGGCCTACAGTGATTGCACCACATCGCCGACTGGTGTGATGCAAGGAAAACCCGTGAGAACCAACCCCATTTCGCTCAACCCCTTCAGTCTCATGATGGAGCCCGAGGTCGTGCTGCAGGCCATGGAGCGCTCACCCTCGCTGCGCGGGCTGCGCCGGCACAAGCTGCGTCCGCTGGACAAGCCGCTGATCCCCTACGCCCAGGGCCACGGCGTCGATCCGCTGGACGACGAGGCCGACACGGTGCCGGGCGAGCTGTACGCCGACGACTGAGCGCAGGCCACAGGCGGGCCCGCCCCGTGCGGCACCGCATGCCGGTGCTAGGATCGCGGGCATGATCTCCCTTGCCTGGCTCGCACGCCTCCCCGTTGCCCTGTTCGCCATTCCCGTCGGCCTCTTCGCGCTCGCAGGCGCCTGGCGCCGCGCCAGCGCCTTCGGCTGGTCCGCCGCGCCGCTCGTGGCCCAGACCCTGGGCTGGGTCGCCCTGGCCGTGCTCGTGCTGCTGGCCCTGCTCTATGCCGCCAAGCTGCTGCGCCATCCGCAGGCCGTGGCGGCCGAATACAACCATCCCCTGGCCAGCGCACTGATGGCGCTGCTTCCGCTGGCCTTCCTGCTGTGCATCGTGCATTTCGGCCAGCCCCGCCACGCGGGCTGGCTGCTGCTGCTGCTGGCCACGCTGGCCTTCATGGGCGTGGTGGCCATCCGCATCGTCGCCCTCATCACCACCGGTGCCCTGCCGGCCGCGGCCGTGACGCCGGCGCTCTACATCCCGCCGGTGGCCGGCGGGCTGGTGGGCGGCATGGCCCTGGCCGTGCTGGGCTATCCGGGCTGGGCCGCGCTGCTGTTCGGCATGGGCCTGATCAGCTGGGCCCTGCTCGAGATGCGGGTGCTGCACCGCCTGTTCGAGGGCGCCATGCCCGAGGCGCTGCGCCCGACCATCGGCGTCGAACTGGCCCCGCCCACCATCGCCACGCTCGCGGCCAGCATCATCTGGCCGCGGCTGCCGGCCGACGTGCTGCTGATCGGCCTGGGCCTGGCCGCCGGACCCATCGTGGCGGTGCTGGCCCGCTACCGCTGGTGGAGCCAGGTGCCGTTCTCGCCGGGCTTCTGGTCCTTTTCCTTCCCCGTGGCGGCCATGGCCAGCTGCGTGATCGAGGCCGTGCGCCGCGGCGGCTGGCCGCCGCTGGCCGGCGGCATCGCGCTGGCCCTGGCCTGCGCCATCATCGGCTTCCTGCTGCTGCGCACCGTGGGCCTGCTGGCACGCGGCCGGCTGCTGCTGCCGCAGCAGGCCGCCCCGGCCACGCGCGGATGACGCCGGCGCCGGGCCTGTGGCCCGCCTGCGGCCTGGACCGCCTGCGCCCCGACGCGCAGGGCCGGCTGGCCCTCACGCCGGACTACGTCCGCCTCTTCCTCGCGCGCCCCGAACTCGCGCTGGTGCCCGAATCCTGCCCGGCCGAGCACCGCCTGCACGAGGCCCTGCAGGAGGACCCGTTGCGCCGCGTGCCACCGCAGATGCTGTCCATGCTGCAGGACGCGGACGTGCGCGACAACTTCCGCCATTTCCTCGCCTGGCGCGATGCGCTGCTGGCCGCCGGCACGCTGGAGGCCTGGTACCTGCAGACCCTGCGCACGGGCAGCGTGCAGGTGCCGCCGGTCTTCATCGACCTGCTGGTGCAGGCCATCGTGGCCCACCTGCTCGCCGGCTGCGAGGACGGCCTGCAGTGGCGCGCGGCCGAGCTGCTGTTCCGCCCGCAGCGCGTGCAGGTGCACCAGGGCCGCGTGCTCGCCGCCGACCAGGAGGTCATCGACCGCCACAGCCGCAATGCCGGCCTGGGCGAACTCGGGCGCCTGCTGATGGAGAACCAGACCCGGCTGCGCGAGGCCGAGCTGACCGTGCTCGATGCGGGCAATGCCGCGCGCTACCGCGAGCGCAGCGAGCGCCATGATTTCCTGCTCGACCTCACGCACGAGGTGCAGCAGCAGCTCAGCCACGGCCTGACGCTGCGCATGGCGCGCGCCCACAGCGGCCTCAAGGCGCTGGCGCGGGTGCTTGAGCGCTGGGTGCAGCATTTCCTCGCGGTGGAAGTGCGCATCGAGCCGCTGGCGCGCGTGGACGATGTCGCCTGGCGCTGGCACATCGGGCTGGACGCCGAGGCCACGGCCATCCTCAACGACCTCTACACGGGCACCGGGGTGGAGGAAGCACGCATGCAGCGGCTGATCAGCCTGTTCCGGCTGGAGTTTGCCGATCCGGCCTGCATGGCGCGCGAGGTGGCGGGCAAGCCCGTCTGGCTGGGGCTGGCCATGAACGCGCAGGGCCTGCTGCGCCTGAAGCCGCAGAACCTGCTGCTCAACCTGCCCCTGGCCGCCGCCCAGTAGGCCCGCGCGCTGCGGCCTACATGTTGCGGCGGTACTGGCCGCCGACCTCGAACAGCGCGTTGGTGATCTGGCCCAGGGAGCAGACGCGCACCGCGTCCATCAGCACCTCGAACACGTTGCGGTTCTCGATCACGGCCTGCTGCAGCCGCGCGAGCTGGGCCGGCGCCTCCTGCGCATGGCGGGTGTGGAAGTCCTGCAGGCGCTTGAGCTGGCTCTGCTTTTCCTCTTCGGTCGAGCGCGCGAGTTCCAGCTTCTCGAGCACGGTGTCGCCATGCGGGTTGCGGAAGGTGTTGACGCCGATGATGGGCAGCTCGCCGGTGTGCTTGAGCATCTCGTAGTGCATGCTCTCGTCCTGGATCTTGCCGCGCTGGTAGCCGGTCTCCATGGCGCCGAGCACGCCGCCGCGCTCGCTGATGCGCTCGAACTCGGCCAGCACCGCCTCCTCCACGAGCTCGGTGAGCTCCTCGATGACGAAGGCGCCCTGGTTGGGGTTCTCGTTCTTCGCCAGCCCCCACTCGCGGTTGATGATGAGCTGAATGGCCATGGCGCGGCGCACCGAGTCTTCGGTCGGCGTGGTGATGGCCTCGTCGAAGGCGTTGGTGTGCAGGCTGTTGCAGTTGTCGTAGATGGCGATCAGGGCCTGCAGCGTGGTGCGGATGTCGTTGAACTGGATCTCCTGCGCGTGCAGGCTGCGGCCGCTGGTCTGGATGTGGTATTTCAGCTTCTGGGACCGTTCATTCGCGCCGTACTTCTCCTTCATGGCCACGGCCCAGATGCGGCGCGCCACGCGGCCCATGACGGTGTACTCCGGGTCCATGCCGTTGCTGAAGAAGAACGACAGGTTGGGCGCGAAGTCGTCGATGTGCATGCCGCGCGCCAGGTAGGCCTCCACCAGCGTGAAGCCGTTGGACAGCGTGAAGGCGAGCTGGCTGATCGGGTTGGCGCCGGCTTCGGCGATGTGGTAGCCACTGATGGACACCGAATAGAAGTTGCGCACGCCGTGGTGCACGAAGTACTCGGCGATATCGCCCATGACCTTGAGCGAGAACTCGGTGGAGAAGATGCAGGTGTTCTGCCCCTGGTCTTCCTTGAGGATGTCGGCCTGCACGGTGCCGCGCACGTTCTCGAGCACCCATTCGCGGATCTTTTCCGACTCGGTGTCGGTGGGCGCGCGGCCGTTGTCGGCCCTGAACTTCTCGAGGTACTGGTCGATGGCCGTGTTCATGAACATGGCCAGGATGGTAGGCGCCGGGCCGTTGATGGTCATGCTGACCGAGGTGGCCGGGTTGCAGAGGTCGAAGCCACCGTACAGCACCTTCATGTCGTCGAGCGTGGCAATGGACACGCCGGAGTTGCCGACCTTGCCGTAGATGTCGGGGCGCGGATCCGGGTCGTTGCCGTAGAGCGTGACCGAGTCGAAGGCGGTCGAGAGGCGCTTGGCCGGCATGCCTTCGGAGAGGAGCTTGAAGCGACGGTTGGTGCGGAAGGGATCGCCCTCGCCCGCGAACATGCGCGTGGGGTCCTCGTTCTCGCGCTTGAAGGCGAAGGTGCCGGCGGTGTAGGGGTAGCTGCCGGGCACGTTGTCGAGCATCAGCCACTTGAGGATCTCGCCGTGGTCCTCAAAAGACGGCAGCACGACCTTGCGGATCGTGGTGCCCGAGAGCGAGCGGGTGGTGAGCGCGGTGCGGATCTCCTTCTCGCGGATCTTCACCACGTATTCGTCGCCGGCGTAGGCCTGCTGCATCGCGGGCCACTGGGCCAGCAGGCGGGCGGCATCGCCGTCCATCTGCAGCTCGCGCGTCTGGGCCAGGTCGATCACGGCCTCGGCGGCCTTGGCGCGGTCGGGCTTGTCCACGCGCAGCATCCCGGCGCTGGCGCGCAGCTGCTGGATCTCGCGCGCCAGCCGCGCCTGCGCGCGCGCGCGGCGCTTGTAGCCGCGCACGGTGTCACTGATCTCGGCCAGGTAGCGCGTGCGCTGCGCCGGCACGATGGGCATCTGGTTGCTGCTGTGGCGCACGTCGACCTGGGGCAGCCGGCCTTCCCGGAGCTTGAGGCCCAGGGCCTGCAGGCGCAGCTTGAGCGCCTGGTAGAGCGCAGTCACGCCGTCGTCGTTGAAGCGCGCGGCCATGGTGCCGAAGACCGGCATCTGTTCCGGCGCGGTGGTCCAGGCCTCGCGGTTGCGCTGCACCTGCTTGGCCACGTCGCGCAGCGCATCGGCAGCGCCCTTGCGGTCGAACTTGTTGATGGCCACGAACTCGGCAAAGTCCAGCATGTCGATCTTCTCGAGCTGGCTGGCGGCGCCGAACTCCGGCGTCATGACATACAGCGGCACGTTCACGTGCGGCACGATGGCCGCGTCGCCCTGGCCGATGCCCGAGGTCTCGACCACGATGAGGTCGAAACCGGCGCATTTGCAGGCGGCCACCGCGTCGGGCAGCGCGGCACTGATCTCGCTGCCGAAGTCGCGCGTGGCGAGCGAGCGCATGAAGACGCGTGGGCCCTTTTGCCATGGCCCGATGGCATTCATGCGGATGCGGTCGCCCAGCAGGGCGCCGCCGCTCTTGCGGCGCGAGGGGTCGATGCTGATGACGGCCACGCGCAGGGCGTCGTCCTGGTCCAGGCGCAGGCGGCGGATCAGCTCGTCGGTAAGGCTGGACTTGCCGGCGCCGCCCGTGCCGGTGATGCCGAGCACGGGCACCTCGCGGGCTGCGGCCTGCGCGCGCAGGGCGGCGACCAGCCCCGCATCGGCGCCGCCCCCCTCGAGCGCCGTCATGAGCTGGGCCAGTGCACGCCAGGCGGCCTCGCCGTGGCCCTGGATGGCGTCAAGCTTCTTCGGCGCGTGGGCAGCGAGGTCCCGGTCGCAGCGCATGACCATCTCGCCGATCATGCCGGCCAGGCCCATGCGCTGCCCGTCCTCGGGGCTGTAGATGCGGGCCACGCCGTAGGCCTGGAGTTCGCGGATCTCGGCCGGCACGATGACGCCGCCGCCACCACCGAAGACCTGGATGTGGGCGCCGCCGCGCGCCTTGAGCAGGTCGATCATGTACTTGAAGTACTCGACGTGGCCGCCCTGGTAGGAGCTGACGGCGATGCCCTGCACGTCCTCCTGCAGCGCGGCGGTGACGACCTCGTCCACACTGCGGTTGTGCCCCAGGTGGATGACCTCCACGCCCATGCCCTGCAGGATGCGGCGCATGATGTTGATGGCCGCATCGTGGCCGTCGAACAGACTGGCGGCGGTGACGAAACGCACCTTGTGCTTCGGTCGGTAGTTGGCCAGGGCCTGGTAGTCGGCGGAGAGTTCAGTCATGGCGGGACTCGGGGTTCGTGGGCGGAAGTCGGGGCGGCCCTAGACGATGCGCAGGCCCTTGAGGGCCGGGTCTTCGGGCGGGAAGCGCAGATCCAGCGCCTGCAGGGTGTCGCGCACCAGGGTGGCGACCATCAGGTTGCGGTGGGTCTTGGAATCGGCGGGCACCACGGTCCAGGGCGCCCAGGGGGTGCTGGTGGCGCCCAGCAGGTCCTCGTAGGCCTGCTGGTAGGCATCCCACTGTTTGCGCACTTCCAGGTCGCCGAGGCTGAACTTCCAGTGCTTGTCGGGGTCGTCGACCCGCTCCTGCAGGCGCTCGCGCTGCTCGTCGCGGCTGATGTGCAGCATGCACTTGAGGATCACGGTGCCGGTCTCGGCCAGCAGGCGCTCGAAGTCGTTGATCTGGGCATAGCGCTGGCGGGTCTGCGCCGGCGTCAGCCAGCCGTTGACCACCGGCACGAGCACGTCTTCGTAGTGGCTGCGGTTGAAGACCATGATCTCGCCGGCGCCCGGCATCTTCTGGTGGATGCGCCAGAGGAAATCGTGGTCGCGCTCGGGTTCGGTCGGCGCCTTCCAGCCCACGGTGTGCACGCCCAGCGGGCTGGTCTGGCTGAACACGCCGCGTACCGTGCCGTCCTTGCCCGCGGTATCGGTGCCCTGCAGCACCACGAGCATCTTGTAGCGCCGGTCGGCGTAGAACAGGTTCTGCAGCTGGTCGATCTCCTGCGCCAGGGCCTGCACGGCCGCCTGATCGGCGGCCTTGCTGCCTTGCGTGTAGGGCTTGGCCGCCGGATCCAGGGCACGCAAGGAGACCGCCGGCGCCCCCTTGCCGTTGCCGCGCTCGCCGGCCGTCGGCCGCACCTGCCAGGGCTGTCCGCGGCTGCCCCGCCCGGCGCTCAGCGCGGTTTCGGGAAATGGCAGTGCGAGCTCGTTGGCGTTCGACATCCTGGCTCCGGACGGAGGAATAACTGCGTGGCCTTCGGGCGGCCGGCAGGCCCCCAACGCCATTGCCGGGCAATTGACGTTTACGTAAACGTAATATTAACCCGATCCGGCAAGACAAAGGGGCGCTTGCGCGCCCCTTTGTCTTCCGCGGCCGCCTTGCGGCGGCGTACGGGGATCAGCGGTACAGCACTTCCGGCAGCCACATGCCGATGCCGGGGAACATGTACAGCAGCACGATCGCGAGGATCTGGATGCCCATGAAGGGCAGCATGCCCGCGAAGATCTGGTTCAGCGTGACGTGCGGCGGGCTGACCCCCTTGAGGTAGAACGCCGACATGGCCACCGGCGGGCTCAGGAAGGCGGTCTGCAGGTTCAGCGCCACCAGCAGGCCGAAGAACAGCGGATCGACGCCGAAGTGGTCCAGAAGCGGGATGAAGATGGGCATGAAGATCACGATGATCTCGGTCCACTCCAGCGGCCAGCCCAGGATGAAGATGATGACCTGGCTGAGCACCAGGAACTCCACCTTGGTCAGGTTCATCGACAGCACCCAGCGCTCGACCAGTTCCTGCCCGCCCAGCAGCGCGAAGGCGGCCGAGAAGATGGCCGAGCCGACGAAGAGCCAGCACACCATGGCCGAGGTCTTGGCGGTCAGGAACACGCTCTCTTTGACCACTTCGAGCGTAAGCTGCCGGTAGGCAAACGCCAGCAGGAAGCCGCCCAGCGCGCCGACGGCAGCAGCCTCGGTGGGCGTGGCCAGGCCCATCACGATGGAGCCGAGCACGGCCAGGATGAGGATGAGCAGCGGGAAGAAGCTGGTCAGCAGCATCTTGAACACTTCGAGCCGGGTGAAGCTCAGCAGCGCGTAGTAGACGAGCAGTGCGAGCGCCCCGATGGCCACACCGATCCAGAAACCCATTGGTGCCGGCTTGCTGGTGGCCACTTCGGCAGCCGCCTCGTCCGGGGCCGGCTCGGCCACGGCGGCGGCGACGGCAGGCTCGGCTGCTTCGGTCTCCTCCTCGGCGCCAGGCGGCTCCTGAAGCCCTTCGGCATCCCCTTCCGCGCCCGGGGGCACGGCCAGGCCACCGTCCCCTGCATCCTCTTCGGCGGCCTCATCACCTCCGACGCTCTGACCCATGGCCTGCAACTCGGAGTAATCCTCCACGACCACGGGCGTGGTCACGCTGGCGTAGCTCCAAAGCGAGACGAACACGAAGAGGATCAGCGGCATCAGCACCACGCCCAGCTGTTTGAGGATGTAGCTGGCCGGCACGTCGGCATTGCGCTGGCCCTTGAGCGCCTTGAGCAGGGTCGGCAGCGCACGCGCGCCATGCGAGGGCGCGATCTTCTCGCTCAGCGGTGGCAGCGGGACGTAGCGCTCGGCCTCCGGCAACGGCGGGGCCATCGAGGGCTTGAGCTTGGCGACGATGATCACGTAGCCGATGTACAGACCCGCGAGCATCAGGCCCGGGAAGAAGGCGCCGGCATAGAGCTGCACCACCGACACACCGGCCGTCGCGCCATAGACGATCAGCAGCACCGAGGGCGGGATCAGGATGCCGAGGCAGCCGCCGGCAGTGATGACGCCAGCCGAGAGCCTGACGTCATAACCCGACTTCAGCATCTGCGGCAGGGCCAGCAGGCCCATGAGCGTGACCACGGCGCCGACGATGCCGGTCGCGGTGGCGAACACCGCGCAGGTGACCAGCGTCGCCACGGCCAGTGCGCCGGGCAGGCGCACCAGGGCGAGGTGCAGGCTGCGGAAGAGCTTCTCGATCAGGTTGGCGCGCTCGACCAGGTAGCCCATGAACACGAAGAGCGGAATCGAGATCAGCACGTCGTTGGACATGACCTTGAAGGCCGAGGCCACCATGAGGTCCAGCGTCTTCTGGGTGTTCTGGTCATAGGCCATCCAGGTGAAGATCATGCCCATGCCCATGAGGGTGAAGGCGGTCGGAAAGCCCAGCATGATGGCCACGACCACCAGCGAGAGCATGAGCAGGCCGATGTGGCCGCTGGTGATCTTCTCGGCACCGATGAGCATGCCGATTGCGGCGAGGATGATCAGCCCCATCAGGCTGAAGCCGAACCAGAGTTCTTTACGGATTTTCATTTGTGGGCGCCTTCCTTCACGACGTATTTGTCCAGCGCCTGGATGTCTTCGTCCTTCACGTGCACCATTTCCTTGAGTTTGTCGACGTCCACTTCTTCCACGTCCGCCTCGCGGGCAGGCCACGCGCCGTCACGGATGCAGATGATGCAGCGGATGATCTCGACGATGCCCTGCAGCAGCAGGATTCCGCCCGAGAGCGGGATGATGAACTTGAAGGGATACATCGGCAGCGGGTCGGCGGAGAACGTCTGCTCGCGGATCGCCAGGGACTCGTTGAAGTAGGTCCAGCCCGCCCAGGTCAGCGCGGTGATGCCGGGCAGGAAGAAGACGAAGTAGAGAATCAGGTCGATCGTGGCCTGGGTCCGTGGCTTGAAGAAGCCGTAGAGCACGTCACCGCGCACATGGCCGTTCTTCGACAGGGTGTAGGCACCGGCTGTCATGAACAGCGTGCCGTAGAGCATGATCTGGAAGTCCAGCATCCAGGCGTGCGGCTGGTTGAGCACGTAGCGCGAGAACACTTCCCAACTGATCGTGAGGGTGAGGATCAGCGCGGTCCAGGCAAAGACCTTGCCGATCCAGGTGGACAGTCGGTCCACCCCAAGCAGTAGATTCTGCATTGACTTTCCAGCGGTTAGAGGATTGATGAACGGAACGAGGGCGCTGTGGCTTGCACCACAGCGCCCTCAGAGGGCAAGCCCGGATTTTAAATCCTTAACCCTTCTTGGCGGCCGGCTTCTTGGCGAAGTAGTGGTTGGCGGCCATCTTGAAGTCCACCGTGTAGTCATTCCACCACTGGGTAGTGCGCTCGGCGTAGGCACGCTGGGAATCGATCACCTTCTTGAACAGCGGGTTCTCGCCGCCCTTCTTGGCCATGATCTTGTCCCAGGAGGCCAGTTGGGCCTGCAGAACGGAGTTCGGGGTCTTGTAGAACTTGACGCCGGCCTTCTTGAGCTCGATGTAGTCCTTGGAGTTGCGATCGGCAGCCTTCCAGCTCATGTCTGCGCTGGCAGCCTGCACGGCGTAGTCGATGATGGACTTCAGTTCGGCCGGCAGGGCGTCGAGCTTGGCCTTGTTGAACAGGATCTCGAACTGCTCGCCGGACTGGTGGAAGCTCTGCAGCATGCAGTTCTTGACCACATCGGGGAAGCCCAGCAGGCGGTCGGAGGAGGCGTTGTTGAACTCGGCGCCATCGATCAGACCGCGGTCCAGGGCCGGCACGATTTCGCCACCCGGCAGCGGGTTCACGGCGGCGCCCATGTCGGTATACATGTCAACGGCCAGGCCCACGGTGCGGAACTTGGTACCCTTGACATCAGCGACCTTGGTGATCGGCTTCTTGAACCAGCCGAAGGGCTGGGTGGGCATGGGGCCGTAGAGGTAGGACACCACGTCCATGTTGATCGACTTGTAGATTTCCTCGAGCAGGGCCTTGCCGCCGCCGTAGTAGTGCCAGGCCAGCAGCATGTTGGGGTCCATGCCGAAGGAGGGACCGGAACCCCACAGGGCCAGGGCCGAGTTCTTGCCATAGTGGTAGGCCACCACGCCGTGGCCGCCGTCGAGCGTGCCCTTGTTCACGGCCTCGAGCAACTGGAAGGCCGGCACGACCGCGCCGGCGGGCAGCACTTCGATCTTGAGCTTGCCGCCGGCCATGGCGTTGACCTTGGCAGCGAAGTCGCTGGCGTACTCGTGGAAGATGTCCTTGGAGGGCCAGGTGCTCTGGAAACGCAGGGTGGTGGCGGTTTGCGCGGTGGCAACCATCGGGGCGGACATGGCGCCAGCGGCGAGGGCTGCGCCCTTGAGCAGGCTGCGGCGATTGGGGGTTTTGTTATCGGTCACGTTGAATCTCCAAGTAAAAACTAGATGATGAGGTTGCTTACCATCTGCGCGCATTCTGCGCTCTTCCGCGGCGTCTTCCGCATAGGGGTTTTCACCAGTACGGCCCTCTCCCGACGCGATGTTTTTCATTTTTGTACACCTGGGCCTGGCGCGCCCCATGCTTTAGAGTTGCTATCCCTGCATATCCCCTCGTCAGCTCCGGAATTTCCGTCGCACCATGAACCCGATCCAGCTCTTCGATCCCGCATCCAGTACGTATACCTACGTACTTTTCGACCCGGCCTCCCGCGAGGCGCTCATCATCGATCCGGTCGACGAGCAGCTCGGGCGCGACCTGCAGGTGCTGCGCGACTATGGCCTCAAGCTGCTCTGGGCCGTCGAGACCCATGCCCACGCGGATCACATCACCAGCGCGGGGCTGCTGGCCGAGCACACCGGCGCGCGCACGGCCGCCCCCGAAGCCTGTGGCATCCGTACGGCGGCCGTCCAGCTCGCCCATGGCCAGACCCTGGGCTTCGGCGCACAGCAGATCCGCGCCCTGCACACGCCCGGCCACACGGCCGGCAGCATGTGCTACCTGTGGGAGTCCGAAGGCTCGCGCCATGTATTCACCGGCGACACCCTCCTGATCAACGGCTGCGGCCGTACGGACTTCCAGTCCGGCAGCGCCGAGGCGCTCTACCGCAGCCTGACCGAGGTCCTGTTCAGCCTGCCTGACGACACACGGGTCTGGCCTGGCCATGACTACAACGGGCGCAGCCACTCCACCATCGGAGCGGAGAAGGCCGGCAACGCGCGCGTGGCGGGCAAGAGCCTGGCCGAGTTCAAGGCCATCATGGACAACCTGAACCTGCCCAGGCCGCGCCGCATCGACGAGGCCGTTCCTGCGAACCTGCAGTCCGGCCTGCGCCACGACGCCGATGGCGCGCTCCAGATGGTGGTGCGGCCGGCCGAGGGCTACGCGGGGAACATCTCGCCCCAGCTGGCCTGGCAGTGGGTCCAGGACGGCGAGGCGGTCCTGGTCGACGTGCGCACCGACGCCGAGCGCGAATGGGTGGGTTTCGTTCCCGGCGCAGTCGGGCTGGCCTGGAAGCAGTGGCCCGGCATGGCGCTCAATCCGGCCTTCGACGAGGGCCTGCGCGCTGCGCTGCCGGCCGGCAAGAAGGCCGTGATGCTGTGCCGCAGCGGCGTGCGTTCGATCGCGGCTGCGCGACGCGCCACTGAACTGGGCTTCGAGGCCTACAACATCCTCGAGGGCTTCGAAGGCGATCCCGACAACCTCGCCCAGCGCGGCCACCGGGGGGGCTGGCGGTATCACGGCCTGCCTTGGCGCCAGGGCTGAGGCCCGCCCCCCGGCGATAATGCCGCCAACTTCGCACACATCATGACCTTCCTCGCCATCGACGTTGGCAACACCCGCCTCAAGTGGGCCTTGTACGACTCCCCCCGTCCTGGCGCCAGCGTGCTGGCACAGGGCGCCGAATTCCTCGACAACATCGACCATCTGGCCGAACGCGCCTGGGCCAGCCTGCCAGCGCCGCGTTGCATGCTGGGGTGTGTGGTGGCCAGCGATGCCGTCAAGCACCGTGTCGAATCGCAAGTCCAGGAGCTCTGGGACATCTCGCCGCAATGGGTGGTCTCCAGCACCCGGGAGGCCGGGCTGGTCAACGGGTACGACCATCCGGCCCGCCTCGGGCCCGATCGCTGGGTGGCCATGATCGGCGCGTGGCACCACATGCTGCGCATGGGACCGGCCCGCCCCATCGTGGTGGCCATGGTCGGCACGGCCGTGACGGTGGAGGCCATCGATGCCAGCGGCCGCTTTCTCGGTGGCTACATCCTTCCGGGCCACGGCATCATGCTTCGTGCGCTGGAGTCCGGCACGGCCGGGCTGCATGTGCCCACGGGTGAAGTGCGCCCATTTCCCACCAACACCAGTGATGCGCTGACCAGCGGCGGCACCTACGCCATTGCCGGCGCCATGGAGCGCATGGTCCAGCATCTGCGCGTGCACTGCGGTACCGAACCCTGGTGCGTGATGGCCGGGGGCGCCGGCTGGAAGATGGCGCCGAGCCTGTCGGTGCCCTTCGCGCTGGTGGACACCCTCATCTTCGACGGGCTGCTGCAGATTGCGGCGCACCGCGGCTTCTGCGAGCGCCGCTGAGTCGTCTTCAGCGCCCCGGCGCCAGCCAGGTCTCAGCCAGCCGGACCCAGTAGGTGGCCCCGAGCGGGATCAGGCTGTCGTTGAAGTCGTAGCTCGGGTTGTGCAGTGCACAGGGCCCCCCGCCATGACCCATCTCGCGGTGCATCCCGTCCCCATTGCCGATGAAGCAGTAGGCACCGGGCTTGGCCTGCAGCATGTAGGCGAAGTCCTCCGCCCCCATGGTCGGCTCCTGCGTCAGCACCTGGTCCTCGCCGACGATGCCGGCCATCACCCGGCGCGCAAACTCGACCTCCCGCGCTGCGTTGACCGTCGGCGGGTAGCTGCGCTCGAACTCGAAGTCGCAGCGCGCGCCAAAAGCCGCGCAGGTTCCCTGTGCCACTTCGCGCATGCGGGCCTCGATCAGGTCCAGCACTTCCAGCGTGAAGGTGCGCACGGTGCCCTGCAGCTCACAGCTGTCGGCGATCACGTTGCTGGCCTTGCCCGCATGGATCATGGTGACGGAAATCACGCCGGCGTCGATGGGCTTCAGATTTCGGCTCACGATGGTCTGGAAGGCCTGGACCATCTGGCAGGCCACGAGCACCGGGTCGACGGCGTTGTGCGGGAGCGCCGCATGCCCGCCCTTGCCGCGGATCGTGATCCTGAATTCATTGCTCGACGCCATCACGGGGCCAGGGCTGAGCGCGAAGCTTCCGGCAGGCATGCCGGGCCAGTTGTGCATGCCGAACACGGCCTCCATCGGGAATTTGTCGAACAGGCCGTCGCGCATCATCTCGCGTGCCCCGGCACCGCCCTCCTCGGCCGGCTGGAAGATCAGGTAGACCGTGCCATCGAAGTTGCGCGTCGCAGCCAGGTGCTGTGCTGCAGCCAGCAGCATGGCCGTGTGCCCGTCATGTCCGCAGGCGTGCATCTTGCCCGCATGCCGGCTTGCATGCGCGAAGCTGTTGAACTCCTGCAGAGGCAAGGCATCCATGTCGGCGCGCAGGCCCAGCGCCCGCGGTGACGTGCCGCTGCGCAGCACACCCACGACGCCCGTGCCACCCAGCCCGCGATGGACCGGGATGCCCCATTCCCCGAGCTTGCCCGCCACGAGTTCTGCCGTACGCCGCTCTTCGAAACTGAGTTCTGGATGGGCATGGATGTCGCGCCTCAGCGCAACCATGCCGGCCGCCTGCGCGGCGATGGAATCAATGATCTTCATGCGCACTCCTGACCTAGAGTCTAGTGCCTGCCGCCCACCCTGCAGCGCGTCGGGTTACTGTGCCTGGCGCTTCTCTCCGTCACGGGACGTAGCCGTAAGGGGCGTGCGTAGCGTCCCCGCTGGCGCCCTGCCGCGCCGGGATCAGGTCCGGACGCGACCGTCCCCGGTCAGCATGGACAGCTCGACAAAGCTGGAGGCCACGTGGTTGTTGCCCGAGTAGTTGACCTGGAAACCTCCAAACGACATGCTGCCGATGGCCTCCATGCCCTGGATGAGTGCGTCGCGGCTGGTGAACTTTCCGCCGCTGCGCTTGAGGCCCTCGGTCACCACCTTGGCGGCGAGGTAGCCCTCCATGCTGGAGAAGTTGGCCTGGACCTTGCCGTCCTTCTTCACCGCCTCGCTGAATTCGCGGGCAATCGGGCGTGCCGGGTAATACGGCGACGGCACCACCTGCGACACGACGATGCCCGCAGCCTCTGCCCCGAGTTCGTCGGCGAGCGCCTGGGTGCCCACGAAGGACACGTTGTAGATCGTGCCGCCGTAGCCCGCCTTGCGGGCTGCACGGATGAAGGCTGCGCAGGACTTGTAGGCACTGATCTGGACCACGGCTTCCGGATTGGCCGCCATCAGCGCCTTCACGGCGCTGCCCACATCGACGGAGTTGCGCTCCACCGTCGCCTCCGCCACCGGCTTGAGATTTTCCTTTTCGAGCGCCAGCGTCACGCCATCCAGACCGGCCTTGCCGTAGGCATCGTTCTGGTAGAAGACGCCGATCTTCTTCAAGCCCAGGTTGGTCAGGTTGCGCACGATCAGCGCTGTCTCGTCGTTGTACGAAGCCCGCAGGTGGAACACCTGGCGATTGAAGGGCACGCGCAATCCCATGGCGCCGGTGAACGGCGCGATGAAGGGCACCTGCGCCTTGCTCAGGATCGGCAGTGCCGCCAGGCTGGTGGGCGTGCCGATGTAGCCGAACAGCGCGTAGACATCCTCGCCGATGAGCTGCTGCGTGTTGGCCACGCAGCGGTCCGGCTCATAGCCGTCGTCCAGCGTCTTGATTTCGATGCTGCGCCCGCCCACGCCCCCCTGGGCATTGACCTGGTCGAACCACAGCTTGGCCCCCTGGTAGAACTGGATCCCCAGCTGCGCTGCCGGACCGGTGAAGGCGGCTGACTGCCCGAGGATGATCTTGTTCTGGGTCTGTGCCTTGAGCAAGGCGGGTGCGGCCAGCACAGAGGCGGCAGCCAGGGCGAAATGGCGACGTGTGGTCATCATCGATCTTTCTAGTTGGTGTGGACGGAGCTCGTGGCCTGACCACAGTCTGGTCCTGTCTGTTACAGGGCCGGAAAGTAAGAAAGCCCTCTGGAAGAGGGCTTTCTTGATTTGGTTGCGCGAGGAGGATTTGAACCTCCGACCTTTGGGTTATGAGCCCAACGAGCTACCAGGCTGCTCCATCGCGCGGTAATCTAATATTATAGCCTACTTATTCAGCCTTCGGTGCTTCGCTCACTTCGGGGCGATCCACCAGCTCAACCAGCGCCATCGGCGCGTTGTCGCCCACGCGGAAGCCCATCTTGAGGATGCGCGTGTAGCCGCCCGGACGGGTCTTGAAACGCGGGCCCAGGTCATTGAACAGCTTGGTCACGCTGTCGCGGTCACGCAGGCGGTCGAAAGCCAGGCGGCGATTGGCCAGCGTGGGCTCCTTGGCCAGGGTGATCATGGGCTCGACGACCCGACGCAGTTCCTTGGCCTTCGGCACGGTGGTCTTGATGACCTCATGCTCGATCAGCGAGTTCATCATGTTGCGCAGCATGGCGAGGCGGTGCTCGCTGGTGCGGTTGAGTTTACGGAGTCCGTGTCCGTGACGCATGGTGTTTTCCTTTCCTTATCTGTCACTGAAGCCGTATCAGGTACTCCAGGTTCACCATTAAAAAACTTAGGACGAGGCCGCATCCGGCAGCCCCGCTTTCATCTTGCTTAGCGCTTCTCGAGCGCAGCCGGCGGCCAGTTCTCGAGCTTCATGCCCAGGGTCAGGCCGCGCGAAGCCAGCACTTCCTTGATCTCGTTGAGCGACTTGCGGCCCAGGTTCGGGGTCTTGAGCAGCTCGTTCTCGGAACGCTGGATCAGGTCGCCGATGTAGTAGATGTTCTCGGCCTTCAGGCAGTTGGCCGAGCGCACCGTCAGCTCCAGCTCGTCCACCGGACGCAGCAGGATCGGATCGAACTGGGCGCCGCCGCGCGGTGCCGGCGCATCGAAGGCCGCGAGTTCGCTGCCCTCGAGCTGGGCAAACACCGCCAGCTGCTCCACCAAAATCTTGGCCGATGCGCGCACGGCGTCTTCGGCGGTGATGGCACCGTTGGTCTCGATCTCGACGACCAGCTTGTCCAGGTCCGTACGCTGCTCGACACGGGCGCTCTCGACGGTGTAGCTCACGCGCTTGACCGGCGAGAAGGAGGCATCGAGCACGATGCGACCAATCGACTTGGTCGGCTCGTCGCCGTAGCGACGCATGGTGCCGGGCACGTAGCCACGGCCCTTCTCGACCTTGATCTGCATGTCGAGCTTGCCGCCAGCCGACAGCGTGGCAATCACGTGGTCGGGGTTGATGATCTCGACGTCATGCGGCGTCTGGATGTCGGCGGCGGTCACCAGGCCTTCGCCATCCTTGCGCAGGCTCAGCGTGACCTCGTCGCGGTTGTGCAGCTTGAACACCACGCCCTTGAGGTTGAGCAGGATGTTCACGACGTCTTCCTGAACGCCATCGATCGACGAATACTCGTGCAGCACGCCGGCGATCGTCACTTCCGTGGCGGCATAACCCGGCATCGACGACAACAGGACGCGACGCAGCGCATTGCCCAGCGTATGGCCGTAGCCACGCTCAAACGGCTCCAGCGCCACCTTGGCGCGGTTCGGGCCGAGTTGTTCGACGTTGATTGCTTTGGGTTTCAGCAGACTGGTTTGCATGCAGACTTCCTGTCAATACCCCCGGCTCGTTACACCGGTAAGGCTGGTGAAGCGCCTGGCCGGAATGCCTTCCGACCAGGTACGAAAACTCCAAGGACGAGGTCGCACCGCAACCTCAATCCATCTTGATTACCTCGAGTACAACTCGACGATCAGCGATTCGTTGATGTCGGCACCAAACTCATCACGATCCGGCACTTTCTTGAAGGTGCCTTCAGCCTTGTCGATATTCACTTCCACCCAGGCCGGCATGCCGACCTGCTGTGCCAGCTGAAGCGCCTCGACGACGCGGTTCTGCTTCTTGGACTTTTCGCGCACGGCCACGACGTCACCGACCTTGACCTTGTACGACGGGATATTGACCGTGCTGCCATTGACGGTGATCGCCTTGTGCGAGACGAGCTGGCGCGCTTCGGCACGGGTGGAGCCGAAGCCCATGCGGTAGACAACGTTGTCCAGACGGGACTCGAGCAGGAACAGCAGGTTCGTGCCGGTGTTGCCCTTGTGGCCGCTGGCCTGCTCGAAATAGCGGCGGAACTGGCGCTCGAGCACACCGTACATGCGCTTGACCTTCTGCTTTTCGCGCAGCTGCAGGCCGAAGTCGGAGGTGCGCGCACCGGAAATGCGGCCATGCTGTCCGGGCTTGGAGTCGAACTTGGCCTTGTCACTGATCGAGCGGCGGGCGCTCTTGAGGAACAGGTCGGTGCCTTCGCGGCGGGAGAGTTTGGCCTTGGGGCCGAGATTGCGTGCCACTTGAACTTCCTTCTATGTCATCTGCCGCAGTTGCCTGCGGGAGCCATCGGTACGTGACCGATGGCGGTGGGCTTGGTTTAAATAATCCGGAAAAGTCGACCGCTCAGATGCGGCGACGCTTCTGGGGCCGGCAGCCGTTGTGCGGAACCGGGGTCACGTCGGAAATGGTGTTGATGCGGATGCCCAGAGCAGCCAGGGCGCGCACGGAGGACTCGCGACCGGGACCGGGGCCCTTGATCTCGACATCCAGGTTCTTGATCCCCTGCTCGATCGCTGCACGGCCAGCCACTTCCGAAGCCACCTGGGCGGCGAACGGCGTCGACTTGCGCGAACCCTTGAAGCCCTGGCCACCGGAGGATGCCCAGGACAGGGCATTGCCCTGACGGTCGGTGATCGTGATGATCGTGTTGTTGAAGGATGCATGTACGTGCGCGACACCGTCGGCGACGTTCTTGCGGACCTTCTTGCGCACACGTTGCGCGGCATTATTGGCGGGAGCTTTAGCCATGGTGATCTTTCAATGCCAGTTTATTTCTTCAGTGCCAGGGCAGCCTTGCGCGGACCCTTGCGCGTGCGCGCATTCGTCTTCGTACGCTGACCACGCAGCGGCAGACCACGGCGATGCCGGAATCCGCGGTAGCAACCGATGTCCATCAGGCGCTTGATGTTCATCGTGGTTTCACGACGCAGGTCGCCTTCGATCGTGATCTTGGCGATCTCGTCGCGGATTTTTTCCTGGTCGGCGTCGGTCAGATCCTTGACCTTCTTGGAATATGCAATGCCACAGGCTTCGCAGATCTTGCGAGCGGTCGTGCGACCAATGCCGTAAATGGCGGTCAAGCCAATTTCAGCATGCTTGTGCGGCGGGATATTGATGCCAGCGATACGTGCCATTTTCGTCCTCTATAACTCTTGCTGATCAGCCCTGACGCTGCTTGTGGCGGGGATCCGTGCAGATCACGCGCACCACGCCCTTGCGGCGGATGATTTTGCAGTTGCGGCAAATTTTCTTGACCGAAGCCGAAACTCTCATTTCATTCTCCTAAAACTTCTTAAGTCCGGCCCCGGTATAAGCCACCGAAGCCCGCAAATTCATTTGGCCCTGAATACGATCCGTGCCCGCGTCAAGTCGTAAGGCGTCAACTCGACAGTCACTTTGTCACCGGGAAGGATGCGGATGTAATGCATGCGCATCTTGCCTGAGATATGTCCCAGAACCACGTGGCCGTTTTCCAGCTTGACGCGAAACGTCGCGTTCGGCAGGTTTTCGACCACCTCGCCCTGCATCTGAATGACATCGTCCTTCGCCATACCGATCAGACACCGGGACTGGCCTTGAAGTTGGCCTTCTTCAACAGAGACTCATACTGCTGCGACATCATGTAGTTCTGCACCTGGGCCATGAAGTCCATGGTCACCACCACGATGATCAGCAGTGAAGTGCCGCCGAAATAGAACGGCACGTTGTACTTGAGGATCAGGAACTCCGGCAGCAGGCAGACGATGGTGATGTAGATCGCACCCACCAGCGTCAGCCGCAACAGGATCTTGTCGATGTAGCGGGCCGTCTGGTCGCCCGGACGGATGCCCGGAACGAAAGCGCCACCCTTCTTCAGGTTGTCTGCGGTCTCACGGCTGTTGAATACCAGCGCCGTGTAGAAGAAACAGAAGAACACGATCGCCGAGGCGTACAACATCACGTAAATCGGCTGGCCCGGGGTCAGGCTGCCGGCAATGTCCTTGAGCCAGGTCATCGAGTCGCCGCTGCTGAACCAGCTCACCACGGTGGCAGGCAGCAGGATGATGGACGACGCGAAGATCGGCGGAATCACACCCGCCATGTTCAGCTTCAGGGGCAGGTGCGAGGACTGTCCACCGTAAACCTTGTTGCCGACCTGACGGCGCGCATAGTTCACCAGGATCTTGCGCTGTCCCCGCTCGACGAACACGACGAAGTAGGTCACCAGGATCACCAGAGCCACGATGAAGAGCGACACGATGATGCTCATCGCACCGGTACGCACCAGCTCCAGCAGCCCCCCGATGGCACTGGGAAGTCCGGCGGCAATACCGCCGAAGATCAGGATCGAGATGCCATTGCCCAGGCCGCGCTCGGTGATCTGCTCGCCCAGCCACATCAGGAACATGGTGCCGGCCGTCAGCGTCACGACAGTCGTGAAACGGAAGCCGAAACCGGGGGCGATCACCAGGCCCTGCGTGCTCTCCAGCGCCAGCGCAATGCCCAGCGACTGGAAGATCGCCAGACCCAGCGTGCCGTAGCGCGTGTACTGGGTGATCTTGCGACGCCCTGCCTCGCCTTCCTTCTTGATCTGCTCGAAGGTCGGGACCACATAGGTCAGCAGCTGCATGATGATCGATGCCGAAATGTACGGCATGATGCCCAGCGCGAACACCGTGAAGCGCGAGAGCGCGCCACCCGAGAACATGTTGAACAGGCTCAGGATGCCGCCCTGCTGACCTTCAAACAGTTGCGCCAGCTGGTCCGGATTGATGCCGGGCACCGGAATGTGTGCACCGATGCGGTACACCACCAGCGCGAGCAGCAAAAAGACCAGCCGGCGACGCAGGTCGCCGAACTTGCCGGTTTTTGCAATCTGAGCCGCGTTCGTTGCCACGTCGATCTACTTTCAGTACCGGTCTGTCTTCAGGCCACGCTGCCGCCGGCCGCCTCGATGGCTGCCTTGGCACCTGCGGTGGCACCGATGCCGTTGAGCTTGACGGCCTTCTTGAGCTCGCCCGACTTGATGACCTTGACCACCTTGGCCAGTTCACCCACGAGGCCAGCCTGCTTGAGCGTCAGGATATCGACGGTGTCGACACCCAGCTTCTCGAGCGTGGTCAGCGTGATCTCGGCGTTGTACTTGAGCAGGTGCGACTTGAAGCCGCGCTTGGGCAGACGACGCTGCAGGGGCATCTGACCGCCCTCGAAGCCGACCTTGTGGTAGCCGCCCGAACGCGACTTCTGGCCCTTGTGACCACGACCGGCGGTCTTGCCCAGGCCGGAGCCGATGCCGCGACCGACACGACGCTTGGCGTGCTTGGCACCCTCTGCGGGCTTGATGTTATTGAGTTGCATTGTCAGCCTCTCAGAGAACCTTGACCAGATAGCTGATCTTGTTGATCATGCCGCGCACGGCCGGCGTGTCCTGCAGCTCGCTGACGCTGCGGATCTTGCGCAGGCCCAGGCCACGGACGGTGGCGCGATGCGACTCTTTGCAGCCGATCGGGCTGCGCACGAGCTGCACTTTGACTGTTTGTTGCTTCGTCATCTGAAACTCCCGATTAAGCGAAGAGTTCTTCAACGCTCTTGCCGCGCTTAGCCGCAACTTCTGCAGGCGTGCTGCAGTTGTTCAGGGCGTCCAGCGTGGCACGAACCATGTTGTAGGGGTTGGTCGAACCATGGCTCTTGGCCACGATGTCGGTGATGCCCATGACTTCGAACACGGCGCGCATGGGGCCACCGGCAATGATGCCCGTACCCTTGGGAGCCGGGGACATCATCACGCTGGCAGCACCGTGGCGACCCGTCACCTTGTGGTGCAGGGAGCCGTTCTTCAGTGTCACCTTGAGCATGTTGCGGCGGGCCTCTTCCATGGCCTTCTGCACGGCAGCCGGCACTTCCTTGGACTTGCCCTTGCCCATGCCGACGCGGCCGTCGCCGTCACCCACCACGGTGAGTGCTGCAAAACCCAGGATACGGCCACCCTTGACCACCTTGGTCACGCGGTTGACCGCAATCATCTTCTCGCGCAGGCCGTCCTCAGGACCCTCGGCCCCTTTGCCCTGCATCTTTGCTTGAACTTTAGCCATCTTAAATTCCGATCTGCTTAGAACTGCAAGCCTGCTTCACGTGCGGCCTCGGCCAGCGCCTTGACGCGGCCGTGGTACGCGAAGCCCGCGCGGTCAAATGCAACCTTCTCGACACCGGCTGCCTTGGCCTTCTCGGCAATGCGCTTGCCGATCAGCTGGGCGGCGGCGGCATTGCCACCCTTGCCCGAACTGCCCAGCGTCTTGCGCACGTCGGCTTCCGCCGTGGAAGCGCTGGCCAGGACCTTGGCACCGTCGCCGGAGATCACGCTGGCGTAGATGTGCAGGTTGGTACGGTTCACGGTCAGACGGGCCACACCCTGCTGGGCGATACGCACGCGGGTCTGACGGGCCCGGCGGAGACGCTGCTCTTTCTTGGTCATCATGGTGCAGCTCCTTATTTCTTCTTGGTCTCTTTGATCGTGACCTTCTCATCCGAATAACGGATGCCCTTGCCCTTGTAGGGCTCGGGAGGACGGATGGCGCGAATCTCGGCAGCAATCTGGCCGACGCGCTGACGATCCGCACCCTTGATCACGATCTCGGTGGGGGCCGGGGTGGCTACCGTGATGCCAGCCGGCATCTCGATGTTCACCGGGTGGGAGTAACCCACGGCCAGGTTCAGCTTGGCGCCGGAAGCCTGGGCCTTGTAGCCCACGCCGATCAGCGTCAGCTTCTTCTCGAAACCCTTGCTCACGCCGTTGACCATGTTGTTCACCAGCTGGCGCATGGTGCCGCTCATGGCATTGGCTTCACGGGATTCGTTCACGGGAGCGAAGCTCAGCTTGCCCCCTTCGTTGTTCACCTTCACCAGGGCAGACTGCGCCAGCGTGAGCGCACCACCGGCACCCTTGACGCTGATCTGGTCCGCCTTGATGGACACATCCACCCCGGCAGGGATGGCAACAGGCATTTTTCCTACGCGCGACATTTCAGTTTCTCCTCAATGCCTTAGGCCACGTAGCACAGCACTTCACCACCGACACCGGTGGCACGCGCCTTGCGATCGGTCATGACGCCCTTGGGGGTCGTCACGATGGCCACGCCCAGACCGTTCTGGACCTGGGGAATGGCGTCGCGGCCCTTGTACACGCGCAGGCCGGGGCGGCTCACGCGCTCGATACGCTCGATCACCGGACGGCCGGCGTAGTACTTCAGGGCAATTTCCAGTTCGGACTTGCCACCTTCGGTCTTCACCTGGAAGCCGTCAATGTAGCCCTCGTCCTTCAGCACCTGGGCGATGGCAACCTTCACCTTGGAGGAAGGCACCGACACCGAGGTTTTGGCCACCATTTGCGCGTTGCGGATACGCGTCAGCAGGTCGGCGATGGGATCACTCATGCTCATCTCTAATCTCCTGCTTACCAGCTGGCCTTGGTGACACCGGGGATGTCACCGGCAAAAGCCATTTCACGGATCTTGGCGCGGGCCAGACCGAACTGGCGGAAGGTGCCGCGGGGGCGACCCGTGATGGCGCAACGGTTGCGCTGGCGCGTCGGGTTGGCGTTGCGCGGGAGCTTCTGCAGACCCAGACGGGCGGCAGCACGCTCTTCCTCGCTACGCTTCATGTCGCTGGCGATGGCCTTGAGTTCCGCGTGTTTCTTCGCGTACTTGGCAACCAGTTTGTCTCGCTTGAGCTCGCGCTCGATCAAAGCTACTTTAGCCACAGGTCACCTCAGTTCTTGAAGGGGAAACGGAAGCCGGCGAGCAGTGCCTTGCACTCTTCATCGGTCTTGGCCGTCGTGGTGATGCTGATGTTGAGACCGCGCAGGGCATCGACCTTGTCGTACTCGATCTCCGGGAAAATGATCTGCTCTTTGACGCCGATGTTGTAGTTGCCACGGCCATCGAAGGCGCGACCCGAGATACCACGGAAGTCACGCACGCGCGGCAGGGCCACGGTCACGAAGCGATCCAGGAACTCGTACATCTGAACGCCGCGCAGGGTCACCATGCAACCGATGGCCTGGCCTTCGCGGATCTTGAAACCGGCGATGGCCTTCTTGGCCTTGGTCACGACCGGCTTCTGGCCGGCGATCTTGGTCAGGTCGCCGACGGCGTTTTCCATGACCTTCTTGTCGGCGACGGCCTCGCTCACACCCATATTCAGGGTGATCTTGGTCAGGCGCGGCACCTGCATGGGCGACTTGTAGCCGAACTTGGCGGTCAACTCGGGGACCACCTTCTCGCGATAGTGTTGTTGCAGACGTGCCATGGTTATGCCACCTTGATTTCTTCGCCGCTGGACTTGTAAACGCGAACGCGCTTGCCGTCAGCCAGCAACTTGATGCCCACGCGGTCAGCCTTGCCGGTGGCCGCATTGAAAATGGCCACGTTGGACTGGTGGATCGGCATGGACTTCTCCACGATGCCGCCGGTCGTGCCCTTCATCGGATTGGGCTTGGTGTGCTTCTTCACCAGGTTCACGCCCTCGACCACCACATGGGTCTCATCCTTGCGCAGCGCGACCTTGCCGCGCTTGCCCTTGTCGCGCCCGGTGAGGACGATGACTTCGTCGCCTTTGCGAATCTTGTTCATGGCGTGTCCTTAGAGAACTTCAGGAGCCAGGGACACGATCTTCATGAACTTCTCGGTACGCAGTTCACGCGTGACCGGGCCGAAGATGCGGGTGCCGATGGGCTCCAGCTTGTTGTTGAGCAGCACGGCGGCATTGCCGTCGAACTTGACCAGCGAGCCATCACCACGGCGAATGCCCTTGGCGGTGCGGACAACCACAGCGCTGTAGACCTCGCCTTTTTTGACGCGGCCGCGCGGAGCAGCTTCCTTGATGCTCACCTTGATGATGTCGCCCACGCTCGCGTAGCGACGCTTGGACCCGCCCAGCACCTTGATGCACAAAACGGACTTCGCGCCGGTGTTGTCGGCGACTTCTAACCGAGATTCAGTCTGGATCATTTCAATATTCCCAACTTGCACCGAGAGGCACCACGGCGTGGCACGCAACCGGTCAGTCTTGGGCCCGTCGTCCCCGGCATGAACCACTCACACCGCTTTCGCTGGGCAGAAACTTCAGCTTTTTCAAGCGAAGCCCGCAATTATGCCAATCAATTCGCCGGCCGTCAACTGCCTGGCTCGGGCCAGCGCAAATATTCCTGCGCGAGTGCCACGAACTCGGCAACCCGCGGCTCCAGCCCCGTCTCCTCGGCCAGGATCCGGCCCACCCCCGGCGCCAGTGCCATGGCCTGCGCGGCGTCGAGAAAGAGCCAGCGCGTCCGGCGTGCAAGCGTATCCTCGACAGTCAGTGCATACTCATTTCTGACGGCAAAGCGGACCATGGCCTCGCTGAAGCCTGGCGCCAGTTCCCGCGTGGCACCCGGCAGGTTCGCCAACGCCTGGGCCTCAGTACCATATCCATATATACAGAGGCCCCGTTCCGCTCGGAGACCCGCTTGTGGCATCGGATTCGGGCTGGCGCCCACCAGGCTCATGTTGGCGCTCACTCCGATCCGGGTTACCGACAACAGGCCTGCCTTTACGCAATGCGCGAGCACATCCTCGGCCATGGCCCGGTAGGTGGTCCATTTGCCGCCGGTCACGCTGACCAGTCCCGTGGGGCTGACCATGACGGCGTGTTCGCGGCTGAGTTGGCGTGTGGCCGTGTCGTGTCCATCGTCCGGGCGCACCAGCGGACGCAAGCCGACCCAGATGCTCAGCACGTCGGCCGGCTTCGGCGCGCGCGCCAGATAACGCCCCGCCTCGCCCAGGATGAAGTCCAGTTCCGCGCGCAGCGGCCGGGGTTCGCGCGGCATGTCGGCCCGCGGTGTGTCGGTGGTACCCAGGACCAGCTTGCCCAGCCAGGGCACGGCAAACAACACCCGGCCATCCGCCGTGCGGGGCACCAGCAGCGCGTGGCCGCCGGGCAGGAAGGAGCGCTCCACCACCACGTGCACGCCCTGGCTGGGCGAGACCACCGGCCGTACCGCTTGCCCCAGCGCCGCACCGTCGAGCCGGCGCAGCGCGTCGACCCAGACGCCGGTGGCGTTGACGACGCAGCGTGCCCGCACGTCGTATGCCTGCCCCGAGATGCTGTCCCGGCAGCGCAGGCCGGCGACGCGACCGCCTTCGTGCACCAGCTGCGTCACCGCACAGTGGTTCAGCAGCAGAGCCCCGGCACGCGCGGCCGTCCGCGCTAGCGCCAGGGCCAGACGCGCATCGTCGAACTGGGCATCCCAGTACTGCACGCCACCGCGCAGGCCGTCCGCCCGAAGGTTGGGCAAGGCGGCCAGCACCTGCTTACGGCTCAGGAAGGCCGTGGGTCCCAGGCCGGCCCGGCCGGCCAGCAGGCCGTAGAGCTTGAGTCCCAGGCCATAGAAGGGTGTCTGCCACCAGGCATAGGAGGGCATCACGAAGGGCAGCGGCGCCGCCAGGTGCGGCGCGTTGCGCAGCACCGTGCTGCGCTCGTGCAATGCCTCGCGCACCAGCGGGAGATGGCCCTGGGCCAGATAGCGCACGCCGCCGTGCAGCAGCTTGGTCGAGCGCGAAGAGGTGCCGGCGGCGAAGTCATGCGACTCCAGCAGCACGACGGACAGGCCGCGCGCGGCCGCATCGAGCGCCACGCCCAGCCCGGTGGCGCCGCCGCCCACCACGGCCAGGTCCCAGGTGCGCGGTTCGGCCAGCCGCGCCAGCAAGTCGGTGCGCCGCGTCGGCAGGGGCGCATCCATGTCCGCGTTGCTCAGCTCCGGGCCCAGCCGCGGGCGCGGGCCACGGCCTCGCGCCAGCGCGCGAGCTTGGCCTGCCGCGCCGCGGCGGGCAGCTGCGGCTCGAAGCGGCGCTGCAATCGCCAGAGCGACGACAGCTCGTCGGCCCCCGACCACAGGCCGCTGGCCAGCCCCGCCAGGCCGGCGGCACCGAAGGCCGTGGTCTCGGTCAGCTCCGGGCGCAGCACCGGCACGCCCAGGTAGTCCGCCTGCAGTTGCATCAGCAGATCGTTGCGGCTGGCGCCACCGTCCACCCGCAGTTCGCGCAGCGGCACGCCGGCGTCCCGTCCCATGGCGTGGAAGACGTCGGCCGTCTGCAGGGCGATCGCCTCCAGCGCGGCGCGCGCGATGTGGGCGCGCGTGGTGCCGCGCGTCATGCCCACCAGCGTGCCGCGTGCGTGGCCGTCCCAGTCCGGCGCGCCCAGGCCGGCGAAGGCCGGCACCAGATAGACGTCCTGGGTATCCGGCACGCTGGCGGCCAGCGCCTCCACTTCGGCGGCCGACTTGATGAGCTGCAGGCCATCGCGCAGCCACTGGATGGTGGCGCCGGCCATGAAGACCGAGCCTTCCAGGGCGTAACAGGCCGGTGTGTGCGGCCCCAGCCAGGCCACGGTGCCCAGCAGCCGGTGCCGGCTGGTCACGGCCGAGGTGCCGGTGTTCATGAGCATGAAGCAGCCGGTGCCGTAGGTGTTCTTGGCCATGCCGGGAGCAAAGCAGGCCTGGCCGAAGGTGGCCGCCTGCTGGTCGCCGGCCACACCGGCGATGGGCACGGGCGCGCCGAGCAGGGTCGCATCCGTCTCGCCGAACACGCCGCTGGACGGGTGCACATGGGGCAGCACCGCCTGCGGGATGCCGAACAGCCCCAGCAGTTCCTCGTCCCACTGCAGGGCGTGGATGTTGAAGAGCAGCGTGCGTGCGGCATTGCTGGCGTCGGTGGCATGCACCTGCCCGCCGGTGAGCTGCCAGAGCAGCCAGCTGTCGATGGTGCCGAAGGCCAGTTCGCCCGCCTCAGCGCGCGAGCGCGCGCCGGGCACATGGTCCAGCAGCCACTGCAGCTTGGTGGCGGAAAAGTAGGCATCGAGCACCAGGCCGGTCTTGCGCTGGATGCGCGCAGCCCAGCGCGGTCTCAGCCTGTCGCAGGCGGCCGCGGTGCGGCGGTCCTGCCAGACGATGGCCGGCGCCACCGGCTCGCCCGTGGCGCGGTCCCACAGCACCGTGGTCTCGCGCTGGTTGGTGATGGCCAGCGCGCGCAGCTGGCTGGCGTTCAGGCCGGCGCGGGCCAGGGCCTCGCGGGCCACGGCCAGCTGGGTGCGCCAGATCTCGCCCGCATCGTGCTCCACCCAGCCGGGCTGCGGGAAGTGCTGCGTGAACTCCTGCTGGGCCAGGGCCACGACCGCACCGCGGCGGTCGAACACCAGCGCACGCGAACTCGTGGTGCCCTGGTCCAGGGCGAGGATGTGCTCGGCGTGAGAGTTCATGGCGGGTCGCGCTCCTCCATCAGGTAACCGCCAGCCTAGCGCAAACTGCGACAATCCACACGCGGATTTCACCTCGTCGGAGCCAGGAACAACACATGAGCGAGCGCATTGCATTCATCGGCGGCGGCAACATGGCCAGCGCCATCATCGGCGGCCTGATCAAGCAGGGCCGCCCGGCCGCCTCCATCGAGGTGGTGGAGCCTTTTGCCGAGGCCCGGCAAGCCCTGAAAGACAAGTTCAACGTCACGGCACACGAACAGGCCGGCGATTTCCTGCAAGGCGTGGCCCTGGTGGTCTGGGCCACCAAGCCGCAGACCTTCAAGGATGCCACGCTGCCCGTGCGCCCCCATGTGTCCGGCGCCCTGCACCTGAGCGTAGCCGCCGGCATCCCGAGTTCCAGCATCGCGCGCTGGCTCGGCAGCGAGCGCATCGTGCGCAGCATGCCCAACACGCCCGCTCTCGTGGGCCTGGGCATGACCGGCCTGTACGCGCGCAGCGGCGTCACGGCAGCAGACCGCGCGCTGATCGAGAGCGTGACCGCCACCATGGGCGAGTCGCTCTGGGTGGAGCGCGAGGATCAGCTCGACGCCGTCACCGCCCTGTCGGGCTCCGGCCCGGCCTATGTGTTCTATTTCCTCGAAGCCATGACGCAGGCCGGCACCGAGATGGGCCTGAGCGCCGAGCAGGCCTACAAGCTCGCCGTGGAAACCTTCCGCGGCGCCAGCGCGCTGGCCAGGGCGTCGAGCGAACCGCCCGAGGTGCTGCGCCAGCGCGTCACCTCCAAGGGCGGCACCACCTACGCGGCCATCACGAGCATGGACGAGAGCAACGTCAAGGCCTTGTTCGGCAAGGCGCTGCACGCAGCGGAACGCCGGGCGCGCGAACTCGGCGTCGAGTTCGGCCGGGACTGATCACTGCAGCGCGTAGCCGGCCACGATGCCGGCAAACAGCGTGAAGCCCAGCCAGTGGTTCAGGCGGAAGGCCTTGAAGCAGCCCTCGCGCGTGCGGTCCCGGATCAGGCGGTAGTGCCAGACCACCTGCGCCACCGCTGCCACCAGTGCCAGGAACCAGGCCCAGGGCGCGAGCTGCTCCACCAGCAGCACGGTCCAGATCAGCAGCTGCAGCACGTAGAAGGCCATGATGGCCGCCACGTCCCAGCGCCCCAGCGTGATGGCCGAGGTCTTCATGCCGATGCGCAGGTCGTCGTCGCGGTCCACCATGGCGTACTCGGTGTCGTAGGCCAGCACCCAGAACAGGTTGCCGAGCAGCATGAGCCAGGCCAGCGCCGGCACCTCGCCGCGCACGGCGGCGAAGGCCATGGGGATGCCGAAGCTGAAGGCCACGCCCAGCACGGCCTGCGGCATGGCGAAGAAGCGCTTGGCGTAGGGATAGACCATGGCCACGGCCAGTGCGGCGAAGGACCAGGCCACGGCCACCGGGTTGGTGGTGAGCACCAGCACGAAGGCCAGCAGCGCCAGCACCACGCCGACCCACAGCGCCTCGCGCACCGAGACCCTGCCGGCCGTCACGGGCCGCTGCGCCGTGCGCTTGACGTGCTTGTCGAAGTCGCGGTCGGCCACGTCGTTGAGGCAGCAGCCCGCGCTGCGCATGAGGATGGTGCCGAGCACGAAGACCAGCACCAGGTGCCAGCCCGGGAAGCCGCCCGCGGCCACCCACAGCGCACTCAGGGACGGCCAGAGCAGCAGCAGCCAGCCCGCCGGGCGGTCCCAGCGGATCAGGTCGAGGTAGAGGCGGAATTTCTCACGCATGGGTCAGCGGCAGGACACAAAAAGAATCGGGCGGCCACGCCGCCCGTCGCAGCCGGGGAAAGGGCTTACTCCTCCAGCAGGGAGCGCAGCATCCATGCGGTCTGCTCGTGCACCGTGAGGCGCTGGGTCAGCAGGTCGGCCGTGGGTTCGTCACCGGCCTTGTCGGCCAGCGGGAACAGGCCGCGCGCGGTACGCGCCACGGCCTCGTGGCCCTGCACCAGGATGCGCACCATCTCCAGCGCCTTGGGCGGCGTGGCCGGCGCGTCCGGCACCGAGGCCAGCTTGCCGTACTGCGCATAGGAGCCGGGCGCCGCGTGGCCCAGCGAGCGGATGCGCTCGGCGATCGGGTCCACCGCGTTCCACAGCTCGGTGTACTGCGTCATGAACATGGTGTGCAGGGTGTTGAACATCGGCCCCGTCACGTTCCAGTGGAAGTTGTGCGTGGTCAGGTACAGGGTGTAGGTGTCGGCCAGCAGATGGCTCAGGCCCTTGGCGATGGCGGCGCGGTCCTTCTCGCCGATGCCGATGTTGATCGCGGGAACGGATGACTTGGTGTTCTTGGCCATGGCAACTCCTTGGATGAAAGCGGTTATTGGGACAGGCGCTTGACGCCGGGCAGCTCGCAGGCATAGATGGCGTTGCGCAGCGCGGCGATGGCCTCGTAGCGCGGGAAGCTGCGGCGCCAGACCAGCACCACGCGGCGCATGGGCGGCTCGCCGCTGAACGGCAGGTAGCGGATGAAGCTGTCTTCCTGGCCGGCGCTCCTGGCCTTGCCCCTGGGCGCCAGCGCCGTCTTGGGCACGCTCAGGCGCGGCACCAGCGTCACGCCCATGCCGGCGGCCACCATGTGCTTGATGGTCTCCAGCGAGGAGCCCTCGAAGCTCTTGCGGATGCCCTCGGCGTTGCTGGAGAAGCGCGCGAACTCGGGGCAGACCTCGAGCACGTGGTCGCGGAAGCAGTGGCCGGTCCCCAGCAGCAGCATGGTCTCGGCCTTGAGCTGCTCGGTGCTGATGCTCTCCAGCTTCGCCAGCGGATGGCTGGCGGGCACGGCAGCCAGGAAGGGCTCGTCGTACAGCGGCGCCACGGCCAGCCCGGCGTCGGGGAAGGGCTCGGCCAGGATGGCGCAGTCGATCTCGCCGGTGCGCAGCATCTCCAGCAGCTTGACCGTGAAGTTCTCCTGCAGCATCAGCGGCATCTGCGGCGTGTGCGTAATCATCTGGCGCACCAGGTCGGGCAGCAAGTAGGGGCCGATGGTGTAGATCACGCCGAGCTTGAGCGGGCCCGAGAGCGGGTCCTTGCCGCGCTTGGCGATTTCCTTGATGTTGGCGGCCTGCTCCAGCACGGCCTGCGCCTGGCGCACGATCTCCTCGCCCAGGGGCGTGACCGTCACCTCGTTGGCGCTGCGCTCGAAGAGCTTGACGTCGAGCTCCTCCTCGATCTTCTTGACCGCGACCGACAGCGTGGGCTGCGAGACGAAGCAGGCCTCGGCCGCCTTGCCGAAGTGCTTCTCCCGCGCCACGGCGACGATGTACTTGAGTTCGGTCAGGGTCATGGTGTGATTGTGACACTCAATGCGGGCAGCGGGACTCTCAGGGTGCCGTGATGCGCAGCTGCAGCAGGCGTCGCGGGCGCGCCGCGCCCTCGCTGCGGTAGGTCCCCGGGGGCGCCGCCGAGCCCGTGCTGGCAATCGTCACCCACTCGCCCAGCGGCAGCGCCAGCGTGCTCACCAGCTCGCTGCGGGCCTGCACGGGCAGCTCGCTGCCGGGCCGGGCCTGCACGGCCGCGGAGCGGACCTCGATCTGCACCTGCACCGGCTGGCTGCCGCCGGGCCAGCGCGGCTGCACCACCAGGCCCTGGCCGGCCTGCAGCCAGGTCAGGCCCTGCTGCACCGAGGCCCCGCTGAGCCGCGACGGCGCGCTCACCGACTGCACCCACTGCACGGGGATGGCCTGGTCGAACTGCCACTGCGCACGCTCGCCGTTGCGCACCTGCACAGCCTGCGGCTCCAGCAGCGGCGTCTGCGGCCGGGTGCCCACGGCGTAGCCGCTGCCACCGTCCTCCACCTGGCGCAGCGCGACCGTGAGGTTGACGGGCGGCAGCTGCGCCCACGCAGCCGGGCCCGCCAGCGCGAGCACGCAGGCCAGCAGGGGAAGGACAGCGGTGGGCTTCATGGGCTGGGGATGGGCCGGTTGCGTTTCATTGTGCCAAATGTGCGCGCATCCGGGCAGTGCCACAATTTGAACGCCGTGCGCGCCTGCACGCCCTGACCCCCGTCAACCGCACCGAGGAACTCCGTGAGCCTGCTGTTCTCCCCCTACACCCTGCCCTCGCCGCGCGGCGACCTGGCGCTGTCCAACCGCATCGTCATCGCCCCCATGTGCCAGTACTCGGCCGTCGATGGCGCGGCCAACGACTGGCACCTCGCGCACTGGACCAGCCTGCTCAACAGCGGCGCCGGCCTCGTGACCATCGAGGCCACCGGCGTCACGCCCGAAGGCCGCATCACGCCCGACTGCCTGGGCCTGTGGGACGCACGCACCGAACAGGCGCTGGGCGACACGCTGCAGCGCGCGCGCCGCAATGCGCCGTCCGTGCCCGTGTGCCTGCAGCTCGCCCATGCCGGGCGCAAGGCCTCGAGCGCCGCGCCCTGGCGCGGTGGCGCCCTGCTCAGCCCCGAAGAAGGTGGCTGGCAGCCGCTGGCACCCTCGGCCCTGCCGCAGCTGCCCGGCGAGCCGCCGCCCACGGCCATGGACACAGCGCAGCTGGCGCACACGCGCGAGGCCTTCGTGGCCGCGGCGCAGCGCGCGCGCCGCATCGGGGTCGACGCCCTCGAACTCCATGCGGCCCACGGCTACCTGCTGCACCAGTTCCTCTCGCCGCTGGCCAACCAGCGCAGCGACGCCTACGGCGGCAGCCTGGAGAACCGCATGCGCTACCCGCTCGAGGTGTTCGCCGCCGTGCGCGCCGTCTTCGACGGTCCGGTGGGCGTGCGCATCTCGGCCACCGACTGGGTCGAGGGCGGCTGGGACAGCGCGCAGACCGTGGCCTTCGCGCAGCAGCTCAAGGCCCTGGGCTGCGCCTTCGCGCACATCTCCACCGCCGGCGTCTCGCCGCAGCAGAAGATTCCCGTGGGCCCGGGCTACCAGGTGCCGTTTGCGCGCGCGGTGCGCCAGGCCACCGGCCTGCCGACCACGGCCGTGGGCCTGATCACCGAGGCACAACAGGCCGAGGACATCCTGCAGGCCGGCGACGCCGACCTGGTGGCCATCGCCCGTGCCGTGCTCTACAAGCCGCGCTGGCCCTGGGAAGCGGCCGTGGCGCTCGGCGGCCAGGTGCAGGCCAGCGCGCAGTACTGGCGCTGCCTGCCGCGCGAGGCGCAGGGCATCTTCGGCAACGTGAAGATTGGCATGCGCTAGCTAGAAAGAGCGGAGGGCGGACTCAGGGCCGCTGGCGCAGCACCAGCACTGGCAGGTCCAGCGCGCGGATGCGCTCGGCGGCCTGGTCGGCCTCGGCGCGGCGCTCGAAGGGCCCCACGCGCACGCGGGTCAGGCGCCCGCGGGCCGTGTCGCCGGGATCGGCACCGGCCTCCAGCCCCAGCATCTGCACGCGGGCCAGGGCCTTCTGCGCATTGGCCTCCTCGGCAAAGGCGCCCACCTGCAGCACCCAGACATAGGTGGGGCGCGGGGCGGGACGGGCCGGGGCCACGCGGGCCGTCGCCACGGCCGGGGCCTGAGGTGCGGCCACCACGGCGGGCGCGGGCTGCGGCTCGACCGCAGGCGCCGGGGCAGGGCCCGGGCTGGCCTAGGCAGGCGCAGCCGTCACCGGCGCACTCGCCGC
>FWPV01001687.1_pt1 | contig 59197 bp, 63 predicted proteins | sample 2228371 | NCBI WGS metagenome assembly FWPV01 (sample SAMEA103939776, study PRJEB20133) | metagenome
ATACGGACGGGGCAGGTCGTCAAGCCGCGCGCCTGGGCGACGGGGACGGCCCGCGGGGCCGGCGCCGTGCGGTCGACGGGGGCCTCGATCTTTTTCTTCACCACCGGTTGCGGCGGAGGCCCCGAGGACACGTCCTCGCAGCCTGCCGCCAGGCCGACCAGGAACGCCGAGAGGATCGCGACGCGGAGGAATCGGGGTAGGGGTTTCATCGCAGAAGCCCTTCGCTGTCCGGTTAGAAATCCAATTTCTTCATCTTCGCCTTGCCCGGGGCGTTGTTTGCGGCCGGGGGCGCGGCGGGTTTCGCCGCGGCCGGCTTCGGCGCAGGGGGTTGTTTCTCCGGCGGCGGCTCCACGAACTTGTAGGTCACCGCCGTGCAGTTGGCGTTCAAATCCCGCTGATCCTTGCCGCGCTGAATGGCGATGTTCTGGATGGTCACGATCCGCGAGAGGCGGGCGACCTTGTCGAAAAACAGCGCCAGATTGTGGTAGTCGCCGCGTATGCTCATGGCGACGGGAATCTCGGCGTAGAATTCTTTCGTGTTCTCCGGCTTGGGCTCGAAGAGCAGAAACTCCAGGCCGACCTCCTGGCCCGACTTGGACACGTGGGTGAGCAGGGCGGGGATCTCCTGCCGGTCGGGCAGCGCGCGCATGGCGATCTTGAACTGCGCCTCGGCCTCCCGCATCTTGGCCTGGAATTTCTCCAGCTCGGAGGCGTTCACCTTGGCCGTGGCGAGCTTTTTCTCCAGGGTTTCGAGGTTCTTCTCGAGCGCCTCCATCTCCTCGTAAAGCGGGAGGTAGAGCAGCCAGGTCGCGACCCCGAACAACACCGCGATCACCCCGGCGACGATCGCCGCCCGCTGCCACAGCCCGAGCTTTTCGATCTTTTCCAGAAATCCGCTGCCGGTGATCCGGCCGAGCGCGTCTTGGGTGTTCATTTCCTGACCTCGCTGGTCGCCGCCAGGTGGAGCGGCGCTTTTTTCTGGCAGGTGATTTCGAAGGACTTGAGGCCGGTCTTCTGGATCTCGACGTGGCGCAGCGTCTTCAGATTCACCGCGGAGAAGAGCCCGCAGCCCTCCAGCCGGAGCATGAAGTCGGCGACCGTCTTGTCGTCCATGGCGATTCCGCTCAGGCCCACGGCCTCGGCCTTGGCGTCGAGCGCGGTCAGCCACATCCGTTTCTCGATGATCATGCGGGCGAGCGTGTCCATGAGCGTCACCGGCTCGTGGCGGCTCACCTCGAGCTGCCGGATGACGGCGAGCTTTTGGTTGAGGTGGTCGAGCTTCTTCTTGATCTGCTCGATCTCGAGGTTGATCTTCTCGTAGTTCGCGAGTTCCTTCTGGGTGGAGGCGATGCGCTGCTTCAGGCCCTCCACCTGGTTGTCGAGCAGCAGGAACAACCCGAACATCGCCACGCCGGACAGGATCAGCGAAAGGATGAAGATGGAGAGCTGGCGGCGGATGTTCTCCTTTTTGCGGGCGGTGCGGAAGGGGAGCAGGTTGATGCGAATCATTTGTCGTCCACCCTTCTCAGGGCCAGCCCCAGGGCGATCGCCGCCTGGGGGGCGATGTGGCGGATGGTGTCCGCGTCGAAGCGTTTTTGCTCCCAGCCGAGTTTCTGGAGGGGGTTGAGCGTCTCCACCCCGACGGCGGCCTCGGCGGCGAGCCGGCGGCGGAAATCCTCGACATGGGCCCCCCCGCCGCTGAGAAGAATGCGTCGGATGCGGTCATCGGGGTAGTTGGTGGCGAAAAAGTCGATCGCCCGTTTGATTTCCGTGCACCAGTCGGTGACCACCTCGGAGATGACCCGGCCCAGCTCCTCGGCGGACAGGCGGTCGGCATCTTCGCCGAGCTTGATCTTCTCGGCCTCGTCGTAGGAGCAGTTCAGGCGGGCCATGATCTTCTGGTTGATCTGGGCGCACCCCAGGGCCACATCCCGCATGAAGACCGAGGAGCCGGCCTTGAGGATGTTGAGCGAGGTCTTGCTGGCGCCGATGTCCACCAGGGCCACGTTTTCCTGCTCGGTGTCGTAGTTGGCCTCGAAGATGTTCTGCAGGGCGAAGGCCTCCACATCCACGATGCAGGGGTTCAGCCCCGCCAGGCTGACGAGGTTGACGTAGTCGTTCACCATCTCCTTCTTGGCGGCCACCAGAAAAACGCTCATCTGGTTCGAGCCGGCCTCGCTTTCGCCGAGAATCTGAAAATCGAGGTTGACATCGCTGATGTCGAAGGGGATGTACTGCTCGGCCTCGAAGTGGATCGTCTCCTGCAGCTGCTCCTCGCTGCGTGCCTGGACGTTGATCTTCTTCACGATGACCGAGTAGCCGCCGATCGAGACGGCGACGTTCTTTTCCTTGATGCGCTGCTCCTTGAACAGCTCGCGGATGACCTCCGCGGCCGTGTCGGGATCGGCGATCGCGCCGTCCTCGATGGTCCCGGCCGGCAGGCTGGCCATGCCGAAGCGCTTGAGCTTGAGCCCGCTCTTGGTTTCCACCAGCTCGGCCGCCTTGACGGCCCGCGAGCCGAGATCGAGACCCACCAGCGTATCCCTCTTGGCGAATAGCATGGTCGTGCTCAGTCCTCGAAGAGTTTGGGTTTCTCCGAAAGCCGGAAACCCAAGGCGAGCAGGATCTTGCGCTGGGTATCCAGCCGACAGGACATGCCTTTTTCGATGCGGCTGATCGTAATCGGCGAGACCTCGGCCCGGCGGGCGAGCTCCGCCTTGCTCAAGAGCAGCGACTCGCGAACGTCTTTCAAGCGGTTGCGTGACATGGCCGTCCTCCGGCCAGCCGCCGCGGGCGGCCCCGGAGGCGGGCGCTTGCCGTCCGGGCCTCCGGCCGCACGGGAAACGGGGAGAGCGATAGTGATGCCGAAAGTTGCATAATTATCGCCTGCACCGTCGGGATTTCCCTGCCGAGATGTGCCGACGATGTCGTAGCAATTTCCGCGCCAGATGGGGAAAGCTTGCCGCCCGTGCGGGAGTGGCTTGCAACCCATCGTTTTTGTTTCTTTCATTCTTCCCCGCGGCGTCCGGCGGCCCGGGCGGCGGAAACGACAAGCCTTTTCCGGACCGCATCAGGCGGCAGGGCACCGCCGGGGGCGTCAAAATTTTGTATGCCGAATTTCCCGTCTGAAAGCGACCCGCCGCGAGGGGGGGGGCCGCCTGAGGCCTCTATCGGCCGGGCGGGGGAAAAACCTAAGCGGTTTTGTACTCCGGGATGCAGGCTTGAAACGGCTCGGGGGACCTTCTATAACCCGGGCCTATGGATCTCAGCCGACCGCTTGCGCCGGCCGCCGCTCGGCCCCCGGGCGAGGAGCGCATCAAGCCCTTCCGCCTCGTCAAGTATTTCGCCTTCTCGGGTTTGGTGCTCATCTTCCTGGTGACCGTCATCCTGGCCATCCTCAACACCCACTGGGTGAAGTCCCTGCAGCGCAAGAAAAGCGAGGACTACGCGCTTGCGCTCATCGAGAACCTGAACCACCAGATTTTCCTGCAGTTCATTCTGCCCGTCGGGTTGCGCTACGGTCGGATCCAGCTGCGCAACCCGGAGCAATTCGAGCGCATGGACCACGTGGTGCGCAGCACCCTGCACAGCTTCAAGGTGAAGGATCTGAACATCTACAGCATCAACGACACGATCTCCTACAGCTTCGACGCCGAACGCATCGGCGTGCAGGTCGTGAAGGACCGCGCCCTCGAGGAGGCCAAGGCCGGCCGCTCGAGCTCGCGGCTCGTTTTGCGGGGGGATTTCCTGGAGGTCCTGCTCGGCTTTCCGCGGGAGGTCCGGTTGGTGACCTTCGCCCCGCTGCGCTGGGAGGAGCCCCTGGGGCGGATCTCGGACCCGGTTCTGGGGGTGATCGAAATCGCGCAGGATCTCTCCGAGGACTACCAGGTGGTGTACCGTTTCCAGATCCTCGTCGTCGTCTCCTGCGCCGTGCTCCTGGGGGCGCTCTTCGTCGTGCTGCTGTTCGTGGTCCGACGCGGCGAGGCGATCATCGAGAAGCGCGCCGAGGAGCGTCTGCGGCTCAAGGAGCAGCTCAGCCGCGCCGAGCGGCTCTCGGCGATGGGCGAAATGGCGGCCGGGATCTCCCACGAGATCCGCAACCCCCTCGGGATCATCCGCAGCTCGGCGGAGCTCCTCAAGAAGAAGCTCGCCCGCCTCGACCCGGACAACAACCTGCCCGAGATCATCGTCGAAGAGGCCGGCCGCCTGAACGCCATCGTCACCGATTTCATCAGCTTCGCCCGCCCCCGCAGCCCGAAGCTCGCTCCCTGCCGGCTGGAGGACGTGATCGACCGCAACATCGCCTTCCTGACGCCGCAGATCGCCGAGAGCCGCTGCACGATCGAAAAGACCGTCCTCACCCCCCTGCCCGAGGTCGCGGCCGACGCCCCGCTCCTGCACCAGAGCTTTCTCAACCTGCTGCTCAACGCCATGCAGGCCATGCCCAACGGCGGCCGCATCCGCATCGTGCTCCGGGCCGACGCCGCCCGCATCCGGGTGGACATCGAAGACGAGGGCCCGGGCATCCCCGTGGAGCTCCGGGAAAAGATCTGGGATCCCTTTTTCACCACCAAGGAAAAGGGCAGCGGCCTGGGGCTGGGCATCGTGCGCAACATCATCGAGGCCCACGGGGGAAGCATTCGCATCGAAAACCGCGAAACCGGCGGTGCGCGCGTAACCGTGGAGCTGCCGGTCCGGCCAGCCGAACCTGCGGGGGACGCATGGAAACCATCCTGATCGTCGACGACGAGAAAAACTACCTCCTCGTGCTGAAGGCGCTCCTCGAGGAGGAGGGCTACGAGGTGCTGACCGCGGTCAGCGGGGCCGAGGCGCTCGAGGTCCTCGCCGCCTCCGAGCCGGATCTCGTGCTCACCGACATGAAGATGCCCGGCATGGACGGCATCGAGCTCCTCGAGCGCATCAAGGACCGCGACCCGGAGCTGCCGGTGATCATGATGACCGCACACGGCACCGTGGACAAGGCGGTCGAAGCGATGCAGAAAGGGGCCTACACCTACCTGCTCAAGCCCTTCGACAACGAACGCCTCATCCTCTACGTGCGCAAGGCCATCTCGCTCTTCCAGGTGATTCAGGAGAACCGCCGGCTGCGGCAGGCCATGCAGTCCCAGTACCGCTTCGGGCAGCTGATCGGCAAAAGCCGTTCCATGCAGGCCGTGTTCCACACCGTGGAGAAAGTCGCCCCGAGCGGGGCGACGGTGCTGATCGAGGGCGAAAGCGGCACCGGAAAAGAGCTCGTCGCCAAGGCCATCCATTTCAACAGCCCCCGGCGCGAAAAGCCCTTCGTCGCCGTGAGCTGCTCGGCGCTGGCCGAAACGCTGCTCGAAAGCGAACTCTTCGGCCACGAAAAAGGGGCCTTCACGGGCGCGGTGGCCACCCGCAAGGGCCGCTTCGAGATCGCCCACGGCGGGACCCTCTTTCTGGACGAAATCGGCGAGCTCTCCGCGGGCCTGCAGGTGAAGCTGCTGCGCGTGCTCCAGGAGCGAAGCTTCGAGCGCGTGGGCGGAACGCGGCCGATCACGGTCGACATCCGGCTGATCGCCGCCACCAACCGCAACCTGAAGGAGGAGGTGGCGCGCGGCCGCTTCCGGGAGGACCTCTTCTTCCGCCTCAACGTGGTGCACGTCGTGCTGCCCCCGCTTCGCGAGCGCCGCGAGGACATCCGCCTCCTCGTCAGCCACTTTCTCGAGAAATACGCCGCCGAGCGGAAGTCCGGCGTGCCCGTCAAGGGGCTCTCCCCCGAGGTCGAGCGGCTCTTCTACGAGTACGACTGGCCGGGGAACGTGCGCGAGCTCGAAAACGTCATCGAGCGCGTCGTGGTCCTCTGTTCGCGGGAGATCGTCACCCCCGCGGACCTGCCCCCCGATTTTGCGCAAAGCAGCGGAAGCCTGCTGCAGCTCAGCATTCCGAGGAATGCCCGGCTCTACGAAACCCTCGAGGCGGTCGAGAAGACGATGATCGAGCGGGCGCTGCGCCTGTGCAACAACGTCCAGGCGCACGCGGCCGAGCTGCTCGGCATCACCCGCAGCGGCTTGAACCAGAAAATCCGGCGCTACGGCCTGGACACCGGCCCCCGGTCGTGAGGCCCGGCCGGGGACGGGGTCGACGGCAGGCCGCGGCCTTCAGCCCGCAAGGCGCGCGCGGACCGGGCCGGCGTACCAGGAATCGGGGTGCTCGCGGAGCAGCCGCTCGAAGAACCCCCTGCCCTTTTCCGCCTGGCCCTGGGCGAGGCAGAGATCTCCCAGGTGAAAGAGAATCTCCTCCCGCAGCGACCCCTGCGCGAGGGGAAGCGCCTCCTCGAAGCGCTCGATCGCCGCGGACGCCTCCCCGAGGGCGAGGTGGCAGTAGGCGAGGCTCTTGAGGAGCTGCAGCCGAAGGGTGTGGGGCTCGGGGAACTCCCCGAGCGCCGTGCGGTAGAACTCGAGCGCCCGGCGCGCTTCGCCCGCCTCGAAGAGGAGATCGGCGTAGAGGACGCGCGCCAGCCGGCCGCTTCGCCTCCGGCCGTGCTCGGCGATCAGGCGTTCGAAGTCCCCCGCCGCCGCCCGCAGCGCCTCCGCCGGCTTGCCCGCGGTCTCGGCCCGTTCCAGGGCCTGCGAGAGAAGCGAAGCCGCCTGGGCTTCCTGGCGGTTTTCCCATGCCCGCCATCCCGACACCAGCAACGCAAGCCCGAGCGCGACCGCCGTCGCCAGGCGCAGCTCGCGCTTGTGCGCCGCGACCCAGGCGAGCGCCCTGCCCGTGGTCGTCAAAAACTCGTCGGGTTCCTTGAGCAACTCCTTGCGGCTTTTCTTTGGCGCGGCAGCCACGGCGTTATCCCTCCTCGGTCTGCTCGCCCGCCCCGGCGCGGGGGAGCCGGGCGGGGAGTTCGTTCGGGGACGCCGGCGGCGCGGCGCCCATCGCTTCCAGAATGCGGCCGATTCGCCGCCAGCCCTCCTCGGGTATGGAGGCCCCCAGGACCTGGCAAACCTCGTAGCCGCAGGCCGACCCCATCGCCCCGCACTCGGGGAGGGGGCGGTTGCGGAGCAGCCCGTAGAGAAAGCCCGCGGCCCAGAGGTCGCCTGCGCCGGTGGTGTCGAGCGCGCGTCCGTCCCCTCGGGCCGGCACGGCGTGGGTCTCGTCGCCCGCGGCGATCAGGCTGCCGCGTGCGCCGAGCTTGATCACGGCCACGTCCACCTCGCTCCGGAGGGCCCGGAGGGCGCGGCCGGGGTCGGCCTCGCCGGTGTAGGCGCGGGACTCGTCCTCGTTGGCGAGCAGGATGTCCACGTGGTCGCGCACGAGCTCGGCGAGCAGCTCCCGGGCGTCCCGGACGACGTTGTGGCTAGCGAGGTCGAGCGAGACGCGCGCCCCGGCTTCCCGGGCCGCCTCGAGGGCCCGGCGGATCAACGCCGGGTTGTAGAGCAGGTAGCCCTCGATGTGCACGATCGCCGCGTCGGCGAAGAGCTCCGGCGCGATCTCCTCGGGACGGGTCTCGGCGGCGGCGCCGAGAAAGGTGAACATGGAGCGCTGGGCGTCGGGGGTGACGACCGAGAGCACGCGGCCGGTCGGTTTCTCCGAGCTCAGCAGCCGGGGTTCGACGCGGTTTTCCCGGAGCGCCCGCTCGAGGAAATCCCCCATGGGGCCCCGGCCGCGCTTGCCGACGAACCGCGCCCGTCCCCCGAGCCGGGCGACGCCGACCGCCGTGTTGCAGGCCGACCCGCCGGGAACGACCGCCGGGGGCTCGGGGAGGCGGGTGATGGTCCGCTCGATCACCTCGCGCTCGACGTAGATCATACCGCCCTTGATGCCGCCCGAGGAGGCGAGAAACCCCTCGTCCGCCCGGGCCAGGATGTCGACCAGCGCCGAGCCCACGGTGACGATCGTGTCGCGTCTGTTCGTGGCCATCGTCTCTTCCGTCGTGAGCGAAGCGCCGTCTCTTACCACACCAGGCTGTCGTGGATCCAGCCCCGGTCGCCGTCGGCGTGTTCGACCTGGATCCAGCGGCCCTCGCGGCGCAGCACCTTGAAGGGGACCCCCTTGTCCACCCGCCCGATGACCGCATGCTCGGTCCCCGGGCCGCTGCGCAGCTGGCAGCCGTTCTGGCGCGTGATCACCGCGGGCGTCTTGTCCACCAGGGACTTGTGGATCCAGCCGGTGTCGCCCTCGTAGTCGCGGAAACGCAACCAGACGCCGGAGGTCTCGAGCACCTCGATCGGGTGGTATTTTTCGATCTTCCAGAGCACGTCCGCCGTGGGCTTGGGCTCGGCGCGCACGTTGGCCTCGGCGGCGCTCACGGCCATGCGCTCGGCGGCCGCCAGGGGGAGGGCCGCCCCGAGCAGGAGCAGGCCGGCGAACAAGAATCGTACCGCGTGCATCCGGGGTCTCCTCACACGTGAATGAATCGTTCCTCGGGAAGCTGCAGGCAGGTGAGCTTGTTGCCGTACACGGCCCCCGTGTCGATGCCGATCTTGTTTTCCTCGATCAACGGCTCCTCGAAAGGGGTGTGGCCGAAGACGACGCGCTTGCCGAAGGAACGCCGCTCGGCGAGGAAGTCCTCGCGGATCCAGAGCAGGTCCTCGGATTTTTGGCGCTCGGGGGGCGCGCCGTGCCGCATCCCGGCGTGCACGAAGACATAGTCCTCGGTCTCGTAGAAGAGCCGCAAGGCTTCGAAAAACCGTCGGTGTTCGTCCGGGATGGGCGAGCCGGCCGCCGCGGGGGCGCGGCGCAGGTAGCTCTCGAGCGTCTGCCGCCCGCCGTTGTAGAGGTAGGTGAGCCGGTCGCGGCCGTCGAGGTACTCGAGGAGCATCGCTTCGTGGTTTCCCTTGAGAAAGACGACCTCGGGATGCCGCCGGCCCAGCTCGATCAGGTGCTCGACGACCTCGAAGGAGTCGGGGCCGCGGTCGATGTAATCGCCGAGGAACACGAGCCGGTCGCGCCCCCACGCGATGGGGATCCGCTCCAGCAGCCGGCACAGGGCGTCGTAGCAGCCGTGGATGTCGCCGACGGCGAAAACGCGGCCCGCGCTCGTCATGGCCGCCGCCCCCCGGGCGCCAGCCGATCCAGCCGGGTGATGCCCTCGGCCCGCGCCTCCTCCACCGCCTGCCGGAACTCGGCGACGGAGACGGGGCGCTCGAGCCCCGCGACCTCGGAGGCGCGGCCGCAGGGCCGGTACTGGGACATGAGGTTCACGTAGGTGTGGGGAGAGATCTCGCGGGCGATGAACCGCATGACCTCCCGCGTCCCGGCCAGCCCTCCGGGAAGCACGAGATGGCGCACGATCAGGCCGCGCCGGGCGATCCCGCGCTCGTCGAGCACGAGGTCACCCACCTGCCGGTGCATTTCCTTCAAGGCGGCGCGGGCCGCCTCGGGATAGTCGGGGGCTTGGCAGCTGCGGCGGGCGACCTCGGGGTCCCAAAACTTGACGTCGGGCATGTAGATGTCGACGATCCCGTCGAGCAGCGCGAGCGTCTCGGGCAGGTCGTAGCCGCCGGTGTTGAACACCAGGGGCACCTCGAGACCCCGAGGGGCCGCGAGCGCGACCGCGGCGAGGATCTGGGGCACGACGTGGGAGGGGGTCACGAAATTGATGTTGTGACAGCCCATCGCCTGCAGCGACAGCAGGATCCCGGCGAGTTGCTCGTCGGTGACCTCTTCGCCTTCGTTTCCGTGGCTGATCTCGAAGTTCTGGCAGAAGAGGCAAAGGAGGTTGCAGGACGAAAAAAAGATCGTCCCCGACCCCCGCTCGCCGACGAGGGGGGCCTCTTCGCCGAAATGGGGATGGGCGCTCGCCACGCGCGCCCGATGCCCCGTGCGGCAGTAGCCGTGTTCGCCCGCGCGGCGGTCGACCCCGCATCGGCGCGGACAGAGGCGGCAGGCCGAGAGCCGCTCCCGGGCCTCCGCGGCCCGGCGCGCCAGCCGTCCGTCCTTCCAGGCGATGCGGTAGGCGGCTTCCACGCGGCTCTCCAACCGGCCCGGTCAATCGGCGGGCTCGACCAGGACTTTCTGGGCGAGCCCGCGGCCGAGGACCAGGCGCCGCTCGCCGGCCGAGACGGCCATTTGGCCCTGCCCCGCGTTGGTGAGGACTTCGATCCGGTCTCCGGGACGGAGCCCCATCGCGAGCAGCCGCACCCGCACGGCGGTCCCGCCGGTGATCTCGCTCACCCGGAGCCGCTCGCCCGCCTTGGCGTTCACCAGCGGCAGGCGCTTTTCCCGCGTGCGCAGGCAATCGGCGCAGAGGCCGTAGAGCTCCATGCGGTGCCGCAGCAGGTGGAAGCCGTGGCGCGCGGCGACCTCGACCTGACGGTGCTCCAGCCGCTCGTCGGTGAACTCGAAGATGCGCCGGCACTTCAGGCAGACCATGTGATCGTGGTGGTCGCCCAGGTGTCGGTGCTCGTAGCGCACGACCCCGTTGTCGAAGCGGCCCGGCCGGGCGAAGCCCCAGCGGCCGAGAAGCTTCAGCGTCTCGCGCACGAAGTCGACGGGAAGCCGCACCCCCCGTTCGGCGAGCAGCTCGGCGAGCTCGTCGGCGGTCAGGTGCCGCTCCACGGACAAGAAGGCCTCGAGCACCCGCAGGTGGTCCTCGGGACGCTCGACCCGCTCCTGCTCGAAGAGCTTCTTGAACTGGTCTTTCTCCTGCTCGTGAAGCCGGGTCATGGGGGCGCGTGCGGCGGAGCTTCAGCGGGAATGGCCGGGAAGGTCCCAGGTGGTGCAGGAGCCGGCCGAACAGGAGCGGGTGCGCCGCGTCGGAGACTCCCCTGCATCGCCGGCGGATGCGCCGATCACGCTGGCGCAGCTCATGACGCGCTCGAACTCCTCGGAGCCGCATTTCGGGCAGCGGGTCTCGAGGTGTTCCTCCCGGCTCAAGACCAGGATCTCGAAGCAGTCGTTGCACCGGGTGCAGCGGAACTCGTAGATGGGCATAACCGGTTTTCCTCACAAGGATTTCCGATCCCGCAATATTTCCCAGATCCCGGATCCTGTCAAGCGGCCGCCTTCCCCCGCCCGTGACAGCCCGGCGAAAATGGCTACACTACGGCCATGTCCGGAACTTTCCCGCCCGCGGGCGAAGAGCGCCTTTGCCCGGCCGTCCAGGTTCGCTGGCTCGGCGGCGTCCACGAGATCGACCGGGAGCGCTGGGATGCGCTCGCGCTGCCGCTGGAGACGCCCTTTCTCGAGTGGGACTGGCTTGGGCTGCTTGAGTCTTCGGGAAGCGTCGGCCCCGCGGCCGGCTGGATCCCCTGCCACCTGACCCTCTGGGAGGAGGGAACCCTCCTCGCCGCCGCGCCTCTTTACATCAAGCTCCACAGCGACGGCGAGTTCGTCTTCGACCGTCTCTGGGCCGACGCGGCCCGGCGCCTGGGCCGCCGCTATTACCCCAAGCTCGTCGGGATGAGTCCCTTCACGCCGATGATCGGCTACCGCTTCCTGGCGGCGCCGGGCAGGCAGGCGGCGCTCGGCCGGCGGCTGGTCGCGGAGATCGAGCGCTTCTGCCGCCGGGCGGGACTCGGGGGGTCGGCCTTCCACTTCGTCGACCCGGCGTGGGCGGAGGAGATGGAGGCCTCCGGCTACCGCGGCTGGGTGCACCAAGGTTTTCTCTGGGAAAACGAGGGCTACGACGACCTGGGGTCGTTTCTCGCGCGGTTCACGTCCGAGCGTCGCCGCCTGATCCGCCGAGAGCGCAGGGCCCTGCACGAGCAAGGAGTGGTCACGCGGATGATCCCCGGCGAGCGTCTTCCCCCGGAGCTCTACGGCCGGATGTGGGAGTTCTACGCGGCCACCAACGACCGCTTCGGCCCCTGGGGCTGCCGCTACCTGACGCGGAGCTTTTTCGAAGGGCTCGCCGAGCGGTTCGCCCACCGGCTGGTCTTCTCGGTCGCCTTCACCGCCGGCCGCGAGGAAGACCCCTTGGGGATGGCGCTCCTGGTACGCAAGGGGGATCGCCTCTACGGCCGGTACTGGGGCTGCCGCCGGGAGATCCGCTACCTCCACTTCGAGACCTGCTACTACCGGCCGATCGAGTGGGCGATCGCCGAGGGGGTGCGCTTCTTCGACCCGGGAATGGGGGGGGAACACAAGGTCCTGCGGGGGTTCCGCTCCATTGCCAACCGCAGCCTGCACCGGCTCTACGACCCGGTCCTCCAGGGGCTGCTCGAGAGGCATCTCCCCGAAATCAACGGGCTCGAGCTCGAGGCCCTCGACGCGTTGAACGCCCAGGTCCCTTTCCGCAAGGGCTAAACCCTGCCGGGGAGGGAGCCGGCCGCGGCGGGCGGCGGGGCTCAGAGGCGGCGGAGCAAAAAGTCGTGGAACTGCTCCGAGAGATCGCGGTTCCAGTAGCCCACCGTCCCGGTCCGCACGGCCACCTCGGTCGCCTCGAGGCCGAGGATGCGCAGGCGGATCGTGACCGGGGTCCCGTCGCGGCGGCGGGTCTCGAGGATCAATTGCTCGCCGCGGCTCGTGCGCGAATCGATGGGCATCCCCAGATCCTCAAGGAGCTGCGTGCAGGCCTGGAGCACGACCGCGTAGGGTGCGGGGTAGCTGCGGATGAGCTCCCCTTGGATGTACGAGTAGGCGCCGGCGCCGGCCCCGGCCCCGACGACCGCGGCGGCGCACCCGCCGGCGAGGAAAGAGGCGAAGAGGACCGCGGGCCACCCGCGGCGGGTTCGATCCATGGCTCGGCTCCCGCAAACGAGGTATGGGCGACGATCGGTGTGCGGAGAGAGCCTACCATGACGCGGGCCGCAGTCAAGGGGGCGGTTGACTTGCCCGCGGTCGGCGTCGTAAACAACACCGGCAACCCTCACGATGCAAGGACCCTCGCCCATGGAAGCCCAATCCCCCCCTTCCCCCGGACGCTCCACCCGCCTGCTGCGCGGCCTGGTGAAGGTGCTGCTCGCCCTGCTGTTGATCTGGCCGCTCACCCTCGGCGTCGTCTATCTCCTCAACGAAACCTACACGGCCCTTGACCCCACCCGCTTTCCGCTATCCGCCTCGCGGGTGGAGCGCCTCCTCGAGGCGCTGCCCGCCGATCCGAGCGAGCCTCAGAAGGGGGCGACCCTCGCGCTCGCCATGGTCAACCGCCTGGAGGAGGAGCTCGACTCGCGGCTGGGGTGGTCGGTGAACGACCTGTGGATCTCGCCCACCCGCTGGCTCGACAACCGCGCCAACCGCCAGCGCGGGGTGATTTTTTCGACCCGCATGCTGACCGCGTTCTTCGCCACCCACCTCGCCAAGTACGGCACCGTGGACGCCGAAAACGAGTGGCTCAAGGAGGCGCGCGAAAAACGATTCGCCTTCACCGAGGACAGCTGGTGGCTGCCCTCGAGCGAAAGCGAGTTCCGCAAGGGGATCGATCTCGTCCGCCGCTATGCGAACGGGTTGCGGGAAGGCAAGAGCGTCTACAACGTCCGCACCGACGACGTCTACAACCTCCTCGTCTACCTCCTCGGGCCTCAGGTCCTCGACCAACCGCTCGGCCTCCTCGTCCAGGCGACGGAGCAGGTGCCGTACACCGAGCTGGACGACCGCATCTACTACACCCAGGGCGCGGTGCTCGTGCTGCGGGATTTCCTGCACGCCTTCGCGCGCCTCTATCCCTGGATCGCCGAAAAGGGGGGCGGAGAAAACCTGAAGATCGCCTTCCAGGAAATGGAGCGCATCTGCACCTTCGACCCGCTGGTCGTGCTCCGCGGCCGCCACGACTCGATCATGGCCGACCATCGCGGCAAGATGGCCAGCTACCTGATCAGCATGCGCGAGCGGCTGAACGACCTCGCGCAGTCGATCCGCCGCTGATTCGAGGGAGGCCCCGGCCCATGGACTCCTGGCTCGTCGTCGGGGCGGTCGCGGCCGCGGGGGGGGCCGCGACCGCGCTGCAGGCCCACTTCATGGGCCTGCTCGACCGCGCGGGCGGAACCCTCGAGAGCGTCTTCGTCACCTACTTCAGCGGCGGCCTGTTGATCGGCCTCCTCTTCCTGCTGCTGCGGGGGGGACACCTCCTGCCCGCGGGGGGGGCGCCCTGGTACGCCTACGGCTCGGGGCTGCTCGGGCTGGTCATCGTCGCCGCCCTCTCTTACAGCACGCCACGGCTCGGGTTGGTGGCCGCGTTCACGATCTTCGTGGCGGCCCAGTTCGCCTTGGGGGCCGTCCTGGACCATTTCGGCTGGCTGGGGGCTGCGGTCAAGCCGCTCGGCCCGAGCCGCCTGGCCGGTCTCCTCCTTCTGCTCGGCGGGGTGTGGCTGATCGTGCGCGGATGATCGCCCGGCGCCTCCTCGCCCTCGGCCTGCTGGCCGCGGCCCTTGTCGTCGGCTGTGCCGCTCCCCCGCCGCCGCGGGCCCTCCCCCGGGACGCCCCCGAGGCGAAGGGGACGGAACCCCGCTGGGGGGCCCTTCGTTTCCGCTTCGCCTGGCCGCCGGGCGGGGATCCCGCCTGGCACCTCGACCTCCTGTTCGCCGATCGGGTCCTCCGGCCGATCCTGGAGCAGGAGGCCCGGGGGATCCTCCTGTGGCGGCTGCACCGCCGGGCGGTGAGCGACGACGCCGGGCACCGGCTGAGCCTCCTCCTTTTCGCCGACCCCGAAACCGTGCAACGGGTGTTCGCGGCGGCCATCGCCCATCCCCTGGTCGCCCGCGCGCGGGAGGCGGGGCGCATCACCGAGATCCTCCCGGAGCAGACCGCCATGGGCCGCCTCAGAGACACGAGCGACCCCTCCTGGCCCGAGGCCCTGCGCGCCGCCTGGCCGCACTACATCGCCGGGGCAAGCCGCATGTGGCTCGAACTCGTCCGCGCCTTCTCCCCCGCCGGGGACCCCTCCGGCGCAGAAGACGACCTCGAGGCCCTCGAACGGGGCTATCGGGAAACCGCCGCCCGGCTCGATGCCCTCTGGCAGGAGCAGGGGCTGCACGCCTTTCTCCATCACCTGAACGCCCTGTTCGGGTATGCGCCGATCGTGGTCATCGAGGAGCGGCGGCTGCGGTTCTGAAGCGTGCACGACCCGGCCGGTTGAAGGTGGAGCGCCGCTGCGGTATCTTTCGCCACCGGCCGGCAGGCGGCGGGCCGCCGGCCGCTCACGCACCCTGCCGGACCGGGCATGGAAGGAGGACCCCATGAGAGGGAAGCGTTTCCCGTGGGCCGTCGCCGCGGGGGCGGCGGTCGTGCTCGCTTTCGGCGCCGCGCTCGCGCAGGAGGATCCCGCGCGAAGAGGCTGGGGCCGGGAGGATCCCTACAACCGGCTCTACAACCCCAAGGAGATCGAGAAGTTCAAGGCGCAGGTCGTGCGGGTCTTCGAGACGGTTCCCCTGCCGGGCATGTCGCCGGCGACCGCGCTCGAGGTGCGGGAGGGGAACCAAACCGTGATCGTCCATCTCTGCCCGACCTGGTTCGCCTCCCCCGGCCAGGTGGGCGTGCGGCCGGGGGATACGGTGTCGATCCGGGGGGCGTGGGCCGAAATCGGCGGCAAGGACGTCTTCCTGGCCGCCAAGGTGAAAAAAGGCGATGCCTACGAGTTCAAGGCGCGCCTGACCCGGGACGGCACCCCCCTGTGGACGCTCTCACCCGAAGAGCTCGCCCGCGAGCGCCAAAAAAGCGAGAACTGATCCCCTCGCCGACAAAGGAAGGACCCCGATCCGCGATGACCCCTCCCGGCCCTCCGCCGCCCGTCGTCTCCATCGTCGGGCGCTCCCGCTCGGGCAAGACCACCCTGATCGAAAAGCTGATCCCGGAGCTCCTCCGCCGGGGCTACCGCGTGGGCACGATCAAGCACACCCACCACCCGGTGCACTCCGACCGCGAGGGAAAGGATTCCGCACGACACCGTGCCGCGGGTGCGCAGACGGTGGTGCTCGCCTCCGAGGGCGAAATCGCCCTCTTCCGCAACGCCGCCGCGCCTCGCCTCGAGCCGCTCTTGCGCTACTTCGACGACGTGGACCTCGTCATCACCGAAGGCTACAAGCGGGAGGCGCGGCCCAAGATCGAAGTCCTCCGCAGCGCCGTCGGGGGGGACGACCTCCTGTGCCGGAACGATCCCCTGCTCGTCGCCGTGGCCGCCGACCGGCCGCTCGCCGCGCCGGTGCCCGTGTTTTCCCTGGAGGACGCCGCGGGCATCGCCGACTTCATCGTCGCGCGCTTCCTCGCGCCCCCCGCCGCCGGCCGGACCCCGCCCGAGGACACCGCCCGATGAACCGCACCCCGCTCTCCGCCATCGTCTGCCGCCCGGACAACCTGGAGCTCGTGCTCGACAATCTGCAGGAGGGCATCATCGCCCATGACCCGGAGCGCCGCATCTTTTTCTTCAACCGCGAAGCCGAGCGCATCACCGGCTACGCCCGCGCCGAGGTCCTGGGCCGGGACTGCCACGAAGCCTTCGGGGCGCCCTTCTGCGGGGGGCACTGTTCGTTCTGCGAGCGCCCCGCGTTCGCCCCCCAGATCCCCGATTACACGACGACCATCACGACGCGCAGGGGCGAGAGCCGCAGGATCGAAATGCGCGTCACCTGCATGCAGGGGCCGGACGGCGCCCTCGGGGGGGTTCTCGCCTGCTTTCGGGACGTGACGGATCTCTTGAGCCTGCGGATGAAGGCGGGCGAGCCGGTCCGCTTCGGCGACCTGATCGGCCGCGATCACAAGATGCTCAGCGTCTTCGAGCAGATCCGCGACGTGGCGGCCTACGATTTCCCGGTTCACATCTCCGGGGAGACCGGGACCGGAAAGGAGCTCGTGGCCCAGGCGATCCACAACGAGAGCTCCCGCGCCGGGGCCCCCTTCGTGCCCATCAACTGCGGGGCCCTCCCCGAGAGCCTGATCGAGTCGGAGCTCTTCGGGCACGTGCGGGGGGCCTTCTCCGGGGCGGTGCGCGACCGGCGCGGCCGCTTCGAGCTCGCCGACGGGGGGACGGTGTTCCTGGACGAGGTGGCGGAGCTTTCGCCGGCGATGCAGGTGAAGCTGTTGCGCTTCCTGCAGGAGGGCCGCTTCGAGCGCGTGGGGGGCGAGGAAACCGTCTCCGTGAACGTGCGCATCATCAGCGCCACCAACCGCTCGCTCAAGAAGGAGGTGGAGCGGCGGCGCTTCCGCGAGGACCTTTTCTACCGCCTCAACGTCATCCCCATCCGGCTCCCGCCGCTGCGCGAGCGCAAGAACGACATCCCGCTGCTGATCGACCATTTCCTGCGGGAAGCCGCCGCGCGCTACGGCCGCGAGGTGCCGCGGCTCTCGCACCGCGCGCTCGCCGCGATGCTCGACTACCGCTGGCCGGGAAACGTGCGCGAGCTGCAAAACGCCGTCCAGTTCGCCTTCGTCCAGAGCGAGGGCCGGAGCATCGAGCCGGAACACCTCCCCCTCGAGCTCCGGCAGGCGGCCGCCCTCTGCCCGCGGCGCGGGCCGCAGCGCAAGCTCGCCCCGGAGGCGGTGACCCGCGCCCTCGAACAGACGGGGGGGAACAAGGCCCGGGCGGCGAAGCTCCTGGGGGTGGGGCGCGCGACCCTCTACCGCTTCCTCGGCGAGCACCCCGAGCTCACCGCGTGAGGCCGAGCTCGGCCTTGAGCCAGGCCTTCACCCGCTCGTCGGGGGCGTAGACCCCCTTCAACTCGCAGACTTCTTTCTCGAACCGCTCCGGCAGATCGAAGCAGGCGAGCTCCTCGGCCCGCTCGGAGTTGCGCCGGATCAGGTAGATGCGGTAGGGCCGGTTCCAGCAGTTCACCACGAAGTAGGTCGTGTAGTCGCCCTTGGAGCGGATCACGTAGCCGTCGCCGCGCGCCCAGTTGTTCCCCCACTCGAGGTAGAGCCGCACCGCCTCCTCGGGGGTCATCTCCCAGTGAATCTCCTCGATCAGGTCGGGCCGTTGTTTCAGCTCTTCCAGATTGAGCATCCCGTCCTCCCGAAACAGGCCGGGGCGCCCCCACGGGGGCGCCCCGGACGCATATCCCCGCCGGAAACCCGGCCGCCTCGGCTCAGGCGGCCGCATCCAGCGAGCGGCGGTCGGCCATGGACATGAGCTGGCGCTCGCGCGCCTTGTCGATGCCGAGCGCCTTGCGCTTCTTGTCGATGTGCTCGATCATCATGCGGGCCATCTCGTGGGGGTCGGTGGCGAAGCCCCATTTCCCCATGCCCATCTTCTCGAGCTCCTCGAAGAGGTGCTTGTGGAACTTCGTCCCCTCGACGACCGGGAAGGTGACGCCGAAGACGGTGAAGACGCCCGAGGCGACGAAGTACTGGCCGATCGAGATCGCCTTCTCGCTCATGTACTCGGGCGCGGCGCCGGCGACCGGCAGGTCGGCGATGCTGCTGCCCAGCCCGCCGGTCTTCACCATCTCGGAGGCGGCGATCAGGATGCGGCTGTTGTCCACGCAGGAGCCCATGCCGAGCACCGGCGGCATGCCGACCGTTTCGCAGACCTCCTTCAGGCCGGGGCCGGCGAGGTAGGCCGCCTCGGGGGTGGTCAGCCCGGCCTTGGTGAGGGCGATCTGCGAGCATCCGGTCTGGAGCACGAGGACGTCGTTCTTGATCAGCTCTTTCACGAGCTCGATATGCAACCAGTCCTGCTTGACCCGCGGGTTGGTGCAGCCGACGACGCCCGCCACCCCGCGGATGCGGCCGTTGATGATGTTGTCGTTGAGGGGCACGTAGGAGCCGCGGAAGCTGCCGCCCAGCATGTAGTTGATGTACTCGTGGGAGAACCCGTGGACGCCCGCGTTCTTGATCTTGGGGATGTCGATCTTGGCCGTCCGCGTCTTGAAGCGGCCGATCGCCTGGAGCACCACCTCGTCGGTGCACTCCTTGGGGGCGTGCTCGTGGAACTCGATGTGCAGGGCCCCCTCGATGCGGCAGCGGGGGTTGGTCGTGATGAGCTTCGTGCCGTAGCACTCGGCCACCTTGACGAGCCCCTGCTTGATGCACTGGACGTCCACGCACATCGCGTCGACCGCGCCGGTGACGAGGATCGCCTCGGTGGACATGAAGTTGCCGGCGTGCGGGATGCCGTGGCGGATCAGCACCTCGGCCCCGGAGCAGCACATGCCGCAGAGGTTGATCCCCTTGGCGCCCGCCGCCTTGGCGGCCTCGATGAGGGTGGGCTCGTTCACGGACTCGATCATCGACTCGAAGAGGTTGGGCTCGTGGCCGTGGACGATGATGTTGACGTGGTCCTCTTTCAGGACCCCCATGTTCACCTCGATCGCCACGGGGGTCGGGATCCCGAAGAGGATGTCGGAGATCTCGGTCGCCACCATCGACCCGCCCCAGCCGTCGGCGAGCGCCGTGCGGCTGAACTGCCGGGTGATGTTCTCGTAGTCCTGGTCGACCCCCATGTGGGTGCGGTGCATGAGCTCCATGATCTCGCGCATGGCCCCCCGCGGGACCAGGCCGTACTTGCGCCAGGTCTCGAGCGTCTTGGGGGGGACGCGCTGGGCGAAGGGGATCTCGCCCTCGACCTGGGTGTAGGTGCGCTCGAGCTCCTCGTAGAGGTCCTTGGCGACCTCCATGAGCTCGCGCCCCTCGGTTTCGATGCCGATCGACTGGGCGACGGCCTCGAGCTTCTGGGGGTTCTTGATGCGGTAGTCGGTGATCCGGCCGTGCACGACTTCGCGGAAGAGGTCGAGCATGCTCATCCCGTGGTCGGTGTGGGCGGCGCACCCCGAGGCGACGAACCGGGCGAAGTTGCGTGCCTGGATGGTGTCGATCGTCGCCCCGCAGACGCCGACCTTGGAGTAGGGGTCCTTGGCGTTGAGGCGGCAGGGACCCATGAAGCAGTGCTTGCAGCAGGCCGATTCGGCGCCGATCGGGCAGGCCTTCATGCTGTGGGCGCGCTCGAAGGCGGTCTCGACCCCGTCCTCGCGCGCCTTGGCGAGCATGCGGGCCGTGGCTTCGCAGGTGGTGAACTCCTTGGGATCGGGCAGATCCTTGGTTTCCTTCTTCTTGAGCAGCTCCTTTTTCTCTTCCGCCATGGAACATCCTCCCTTCGTGGAAAGGCTGGGCTCGGACTTGAGGGGAATTCCCCGGGAGGGGAAGGCCGGTCGACCCGACGGCCGCGCCGCTTCGCGCGCACGCGGTCCCACTGCCGATTACGGGAAAACGCGAGCCTTGTCAAGATCGCCCGCCCCCCGGGCACCTTGCATCCCGGGCGCCGATGGGGTAGATCCTCGGGTGCGTCCCTTCCCGGAGCGGAAAAGGAAGGAACAACGCCCCACCCAAGGAGCGGACCATGACGGAAGGCGATCCCAAGATGGCCGCGGGGGAGAAGACCACGCCCCCGGTCAAGATCTATTCCCTGAGCACCTGCAGCCACTGCAAGGCGACCAAGAAACTCCTCGGCGAATGCACGGTGCAGTACGAGTTCGTGGACGTCGACCTGCTCGAGGGCGAAGAGCGCCGCGCGATCATCGAGGACGTGAAGAAGTTCAACCCGCGCTGCTCCTTTCCCACGGTGATCATCGGCGACAAGGTGATCGTCGGCTACAAGGAAAAGGAAATCAAGGAGGCGCTCGGCCTGGAATGAACGCGGAACAGCTCTACGAGACGATGCGCAAGGTCCAGGAGCCGAAGGGCTACTACTTCAACCGCGACCGCGAGCGGGTCTTCGAGCTGCTCGAGGCGCTGCTCCTGAACAAGAGGCGCTACGGCTACCCGGGGTGCCCGTGCCGCCTGCTCTGCGGGGACCGCGAGAAGGACCGCGACATCATCTGCCCCTGCGTGTACAGCGTCGCCGACATCGCCGAGTACGGCAGCTGCTACTGCAACCTCTACGTCTCCCGGGAATGGAACGAGGGCAAGATCCCCCACGTCTACGTCCCGGAGCGACGGCCGCCCGAAAAGATGGCCTTCTGACCGGCGACCGCGGCTGGCGCGGGCGGCCTCGCCCGGAGCCGGGCCGCGCGGCCCTTTCCGATTACCCGAACTCGTCGTAGGCGATCATCTCCCGGTCCACCCCCAGGCTCTCCAGCATGCGCTCCGTCGCCCGCAGCATGGCCGGCGGGCCGCAGAGGTAGTACTCGATCTCGGTCGGGTCCTCGTGCCGGCTGAGGTAGAGGTCGTGGGCGACCTGGTGGATGAAGCCCACCGGGCCGTCCCAGCGGTCCTCCGGGAGGGGGTCGGAGAGGGCGACGGTGTAGCGGAAGTTGGGAAAGCGGCGGGCGAGTTCGCGGAACTCCTCGTCGTAGAGCATCTCCGAGCGCGACCGCGCGCCGTACCAGAAGGTGATCTTCCGCCCGGTCTGAACGCGCAGCAGCTGGTCGAGGATGTGGCTGCGCATGGGGGCCATCCCGGCCCCGCCGGCGATGAAGCACATCTCGCGCTGGGTGTCCTTGATGAAAAACTCCCCGAAGGGACCGCTCAGGATCACCCGGTCCCCCGGTTTGAGGGTGAAGACGTAGGAGGAGCCGACCCCCGGCGGGACCTCCTCCCCGGCCCCGGGCGGCGGGGTGGCGATGCGGATCGTGAAGCGGAGCAGCTCCTCCGAGGGGGTGTTCGCCATGGAGTAGGCGCGGAAGACGGGCTCCTCGGTCTTGGCGACGAGGCTCCACAACTTGTAGCGGTCCCACATCGAGCGGTAGGTCTCGGGGATGCGGAATTCCTTGAAGGAAGCGTGGTAGGGGGGGATGTCGATCTGCACGTAGGCGCCGGACTTGAAGGCGAGCTTCTGGCCCGGGTCGAGCCGGAGGACGAGCTCCTTGATGAAGGTGGCGATGTTTTCGTTCGAGACGACCGTCGCCGTGTACTTCTTGATGTGGAAGATCTCCTCCGGGATGCGGATCCGCATGTCCTCCTTCACCTTGAGCTGACAGGCGATGCGGATTCCTTCCCGGCGCTGCTTGCGGTTCAGGTGGGCGAGCTCGGTCGGCAGGATGTCGCGGCCGCCCGCCTCGACCTGGCACTTGCACAGGCCGCAGGAGCCCCCGCCGCCGCACCCGGAGGGGAGAAAGATGCCGTGCTCGGCGAGCGCGGCGAGCAGCGTGCGGCCGGAGGGCACGCGGATCGCCCGGGAGGGGTCGTCGTTGATCACGATCGTGCGCTCGCCCTTCTGGACGACGCGCGACTCGACGAGGAGCAGCGCCGCCACGAGGACGAGCAGGACCCCCGCGAACACCGCCACGCTGAGGAGATACTCGTTCATCGGCCCCTCAAAGCGTGATCCCCGCGAAGAGCATGAAGCCGATCGCGATCAGCCCGGTCGTGATCATGCCGATCCCGAAGCCCTGCAACCCGCGGGGCACGAGGGCGTAGCGCAGCTTTTTCTGGATCGCCGCCATGGCGACGATCGCCAGGCACCAGCCCACCCCCGAGCCCGCGCCGTAGACGAGGGTCTCGGCGAAGGTGTAGTTTCGCTCCACCATGAAGAGCGAGGCGCCCAGGATCGCGCAGTTGACCGTGATCAGGGGCAGGTAGACGCCGAGCGCCGTGTAGAGCGCGGGCGAGTAGCGGTCGATCACCATCTCGATCGCCTGGACGATGGCCGCGATCTGGGCGATGAAGACGACGAGCTTGAGAAAGCTCAAGTTCGCCCCCGGCAACCCGGCCCAGGCGAGCGCGCCGGGGGCGAGGAGGCCGTGGTAGATGAGCCAGTTCACCGGGGTGGTGAGGGCCATCACGAACACGACCGCCACCCCGAGGCCCGCCGCCGTGGCGAGGTTCCGCGAGACCGCGAGAAAGGAGCACATCCCGAGAAAGTAGGAGAGCAGGATGTTGCCCACGAAGACCGAGTTGACGGCGAGGCTGATCAGGTTTTCCACGCCTACTTCCTCTCGAGGAGCGTGTGCTCCAGCCACACGAACAGCCCGATCATGATGAAGGCCCCGGGCGCGAGCACGAGCAAGCCGTTGTTTACGTAGCCCGCGCGGTAGAAGGCCTCGGGGATCACGGCCACGCCGAAGAGCTTGCCGGAGCCCAGGAGCTCGCGGAAAAAGGCGACCCCCAGCAGGACCGAGGAGTAGCCCACGCCGTTCGCCAGCCCGTCGAGAAAGGCCTGCCCCGGCGGGTGGTTCAGGGCGTAGGCTTCGGAGCGGCCGAGCACGATGCAGTTGGTGATGATGAGGCCGACGAAAACCGAGAGCTGCTTGCTCACGTCGAAGAGAAAGGCCTTCAGGAGCTCGTCGGCCAGGATCACGAGGGTGGCGATCACCGCCACCTGGACGATGATGCGGATGTTGCGGGGGATCGCCTGGCGCAGAAGCGACACCACGAGGCTCGACCCGGCGGTGACGCCGGTCAGGGCGAGGCTCATCACGAGCGCGGTCTCGAGCTGCACGGTGACGGCGAGCGAGGAGCAGATTCCCAGGATCTGCTTGGAGATGGGGTTCGCCCGCCAGAGCGCTTTCACGATCTCCTTGTAGGCGGCCGTGCGCCGCACGGCCGCCCCCATCCTGGCGGCGGCGGTGGTCATCGACGGAACTCCTCTCTCAAGGCCGCGCGGGAGGCGGCGATGTCTCCCACTCGGCGATCTGGTTGCGCCGAAAGCGGATCGAGACCGGCTCGTAGCGGCTCAGGGAGTCGCGGATGCCGGCGGTGAGGAAGCGGCCGGTCATCGTCGCCCCGCTGATCCCGTCCACGTAGTGCGGACGCTTGGGCTCCGGGATCTCCTCCTCGACCTTGCCCTTGGCGATCGCCACCGAGACGAAGGTCCCCTCCCGCGTGGCGATCTTTTTCCCCACCCAGTTGCGGCGGAACCACTCCTTTTCGATCTCGCCCCCCAGCCCGGGCGTCTCCGCGTGCCGGGTCACGGCGAACCCCTTGACCGTCTGCCCGTCCCGGTCGATCGCGAGGTAGGCCTGGATCGGCCCCCAGAGCCCCCGGGAGTCGATGGGGACGATGTAGCCGCGGATTTCGCCTCCCTCCTGGATCAGGAAGAAGGGGAGCCCATCCGGCCGGGCTCGCTCGGCGCCTTCGAGGATCCGGCCCTCGGCGTCGACCCGCAGCTCCCGGATCCGGTCCGCGTAGAGCGCCTCGATCTGATCCTCCCCGAGCTTCCGCCCCGGTTCGACCAGGCCGGCCGCGAGGAGGACGTTGCGGTGCCGGTCGATCAGGGTGTTCCTCTCCTGGTAGGGCCTCAGCCCGCTCGAGGCCGCCGTGAGCAGCACGCTGCAAACCACGCAGAGCACCGCGGTGAAGAGAAGGCTCTTCAGGCTACCGGACATGGGAAAGCCGTCGTTTCAGCCGCCGGCGAAGCTCGATCTCGTCGAGCAGCGGCGCAAAGCAGTTCATGAACAGGATGGCGATCCCGATCCCCTCCGGAAACGCGGGGTTGAACACCCGGATGAGCACCGTGAGCGCGCCGATGAAGAACCCGTAGGCGACGCGCGCGACAGGCAACGCGGGCGCCGAAACCGGGTCGGTCGTCATGTAGGCGATCCCGAAGGCGGCCCCCCCGACCATCAGGTGGAGCCACGGATCGAGGTGAAGGTAAGGCGCCGCCCCGGGCCCGGCCAGAAGCTGAACGGCGGCCGCCGTGCCGAGAACGCCGAGGAGGTCGCCCGCGATGATGCGCCAGTCGGCCACCCCGACCGTGACCAGGAAAACCGCCCCCAGCAGGCAAAGCAGCGTCGAGGAGGCGCCGATCGCGTCCGGGTAGAGGCCGAGAAAGAGGGTCCAGGCGTCGTAGCCCGCCTCCGCCCAGACCTGGGGGATGCTGCCGCTTTCGGTCAACGCGGCGAGCGAGAGCGGGGTGGCCGCGGTGTAGGCGTCCACGGGGGCGCCGCGCCCCGGCAACAGCAGGGTCCACACGGCGTCCCCCGAGGTCTGCGCGGGGTAGGCGAAGTACAGAAAGGCGCGGCCCGTCAGGGCGGGGTTGAGGAAATTGCGCCCCGTGCCGCCGAAGATCTCCTTGCCGATGACGATGCCGAAGGAGATCCCCAGGGCGACCTGCCACAGGGGCTGGGTCGGGGGAAGGGTGAGGGGGAAGAGGGCGCAGCTCACGAAGAGCCCCTCGCTGATCTCGTGCTTGCGCACGGTGGCGAAGAGCGCCTCCCAGAAGTAGCCCACGGCGTAGGTGACGACCACCATGGGAACGACCGCCTTGAGGCCGACGGCGATCACGGAGCCGAACTCCGGGGGAAGTCCCGCCGCGCGATGGGCCTGGTAGCCCACGTTGAAGACCCCGAAGGCGTAATGGGGCAGCAGGGCCACGATCACGAGGAACATGAAGCGCTTGACGTCCAGGCTGTCGCGCACCTGGGGGGCGGCCGCGGTGACGGCGGCGGGGGCGAAGAACACCGACTCGATGTTCTCGTAGAGAAACCCGAGGCGCGCGAAACGGCCGCCGGGCTCGAAGTGGTGCCGGTGGGTGTCGAAAAAACGCCGCACGGGGTTCATCGCCGCTCAGTCCGTCTCCGCGCGAAAGGCTTCTTTCGCCTGCCTCAGGGTCTGCAGGAGCTCGATCTTGGATGGGCAGACGAGCGAGCAGAGCCCGCATTCGACGCAGTCGAGAAGGCCGTGGGCGAGCGCCTCCTCGATCTCCCCGGCGAGCACCGCCTTGTAGGTGAGCTGGGGCAGGATGTCCACCGGGCAGACCCGGGCGCAGAAGGCGCACTGGATGCAGGCGCGGAGTCCGCCGTGGCGGTTGCAGCTCATGGGGTACGACGCCGCCGGCCCCCAGGAGGAGAGGAAGGCGCGGGAATAGCTCGGCTGGCGTCGCCCGGGAAGCATCCACTCCAGGAACCCCCCGGGGCGGGCGCCCTCGGGGAGAAGCGTGAGCGCCTTCTCCGGCAGGGCGAGGAAGGAGTCGGCCGCGGCGGCCGTGCCGGTGAGCACCCCGCCCGCCACGTACCGCAGCGGCTCGCCTTGAACCTCGCGGCCGGCGCAGAGCTCGGCGAGCGGGGCGCCGAGGCGCACGTCCAGGTGGCCCGGCGCGGAGGCGCCGGGGCCGCCCAGGGCGATGACGCGCCGCGTCGGGTAGCGGCCCTCCTGCAACAACTCGGCGATCAGCAGCAGGTCCGGCCCCTCGATCATCCAGGCGGCCCGTTCCTCGGGTCGTGCGAGCGTCCGGTAGAGAAGCACGCCCGGGTCGTGGGCCGGGTAGCGCCCCTCGAGCACGCAGGAAACCCGGGGCGCCACCCCCGCGATCGTTTCGGCCCCGCCGGCGCAGGCGGTCACGAGCGGCGGCCGGCCGGTCAGCCGTTCGAGAACGCCGAGCCCGAAGCGCAGCCGCTCGAGGCGGCCGGCCAGATACACCCGCGGGTCGGGGTGGAAGGGCTCGAGGTTGTCGAGAAAGACCACCACGGCCGGCGGCCGCCGGTCGAGGGCCGACGGTTCGCGGAAAGGAAGCTCGCGGATGAGGCTCCAGAGGCCGCCCGCCGCGATGCGCCGCCCGAGCTCCGCGGGGTCGATCGACGGGAGATCCGCCTCGTTCAGCCGCGGAAACTCCTCGGCCTCTTCCTCCTCGTCGAGGTCGATCACGACCTCCTGCAGGCGACGGCGCGGGCCGTAGGTCACGGCGCTCACGCAGCCTCCCCCGGGGGAAAGAAACCGCAGCTCCGGCCGTCGCTTGTCCTCGAAGAGCAGGGATCCGAGCTTCACCCGGTCTCCGGGCCTGACGGCAAGCCGCGGCTTGAGAAACGGCAGCCGGGCGGCGACGGCCGCGACCCGGCGGGGGGCGGCGGGGGTGTCGAGCGTCGCGGCGGGCTTTCCGTCGATCCGCAGCGTAAAGCCGTTTTTCAGGTGCAGGCGGTCCATGACGCGGGCTTCGGCGAGCGCGGGGCGTTCCCGGTTGCGGAAGACGCAGGCAAAGCCGAGGGAATCTTCTACCAGACGGCCGAGCCGCTTGCAACTCCGGCGGCTGCGGCCCGCGGGCCTTGACTTTTCCCTGCGCAATGAAGATCTAGCCGCTGTGCCCGCGGCGCGAACCGGAGCCGGTCGCCTTGGGCGGCCCGCGGGCCCGATCGGGGGAGGTTCCCGCAAAACCGGCCAAAGGGGGACGACATGGTCGAGGACTGCAAGATGCCGATGGACACCGGGTTGCGCGGCGTCGTCGTCGCCAGCACGAGGATCGGGGAGGTGGACGGCAAAAACGGCCGCCTGCTCTACCGCGGCTACCGCATTCAGGATCTCGCGCAGGCGACCTACGAGGAAGTCGCCCACCTGCTGCTTCTCGAGCGGCTGCCCTCGCGCCCGGAACTCGAACGGTTCACCTCCGAGATCCAGTCCCTGCGGGAGGTGCCGCCCGCGCTTCTCGAGGCGTTGAAGACCCGGCCGGCGGACGCCGACCCGATGGACGTCCTGCAGGCGGCCGTCGCCATGCTCGGCCACCACGACCCCGACATCCGCGAGGGGAGTCGCGAGGCCGCCCTGCGCATGGCCAAGCGCCTGATCGCGCGCTTTCCGACCGTGGTCGCCGCCTGGCACAGAATCCGCAACGGCCAGCCGGTCGTCCCGCCTTCCGGCCGCCTCGGCCATGCCGCCAATTTCCTCTACATGCTGAGCGGCGCCGAGCCCGACCCGGATTTCAGCCGGGCGCTCGACATCGCGCTCGTGCTCCACGCCGAGCACGCATTCAACGCCTCGACCTTCGCCGCGCGCGAGGTCGCCTCCACCCAGGCCCACATGTACGCCGCGACGGCGGCCGCGGTGGGCTCGCTTTCCGGGCCGCTCCACGGCGGGGCGAACGCCCGCGTGATGCGGATGCTGCTGGCGGTCGAGCGGCCCGAGCGGGCGCGGGAGTACGTGACGGCGGAGCTCGACGCGGGGCGCAAAATCTTCGGGCTGGGCCACGCGGTCTACGACGTCGACGACCCCCGGGCGCACATCCTCGCCCCGCTGTCCCGACAGCTCGGCGAAAAGCGCGGCGACCTGCGCTGGTACGAGCTCTCGCGCACCATCGAGGCGGCGGCCAAAGAGGTCTTCCGCCGGCGCAAGAACGCCGACATCCCGGTGAACGTCGATTTCTACAGCGCCTCCTTGTACCACTACCTGGGGATCCCGATCGATCTCTTCACCCCGGTCTTCGCCATCTCCCGGGTCGCCGGCTGGACCGCCCACATCATCGAGGAGCAATTCGCCGGCGCGGCCCCCAAGGCCGTCCTCTACCGGCCCGAGTCCCGCTACGTCGGCGACTACTGCGGCCCCGCGGAGTGCGCCTACGTGCCGCTGGAGGAGCGCTCGCCGGCCTGAGGCGGCCCCCCCGCCGGCCCCGGGACACCCGCCCGGGGAGGCCGGCCGAAAGGAGGAGGTCTTGGAGATCGCGGTCGTCGGAGCGACGGGATTCGTCGGCATCCCGCTCCTGCGCCATCTGCACGAGCGCGGACACCGCGTGACCGCCGTCGCCCGCCGTTTGCGGACCCCGGTCGCCGCGCTGCCGGCCGCCGCCTTCGTCTCCGCCGACGCGACAACGGCCGGGGCCTGGCAGGAGGAGCTGGGCCGGGCGGAGGCCGTGATCCTCCTCGCCGGCCGCTCGATCGCCGGCCGCTGGAGCCGGCAGGCGAAAGAAGAGATCCGCGCCAGCCGCATCGAAAGCACGCGCCGCGTGGTGGAGGCCCTGCGCGGCGGCCGGTGCCGGATCCTCCTCCACGCCTCCGGGGTCGGCTACTACGGCGACCGCGGGGACGACCCGCTGGGGGAGGAGGAGCCCCCGGGCCGGGGGTTTCTGGCCGAGCTCGCCCGCGACTGGGAAGCGGAAGCGCGGCGGGCCGCGGAGCAGGGGGTGCGCGTCGTGGCGATGCGCTTCGGGGTCGTTTTGGGCTCCGACGGCGGGGCGCTCGCCCGCATGGTGCCGGCCTTCCGCGCGTTTCTGGGGGGGCCCCTGGGAAGCGGGCGCCAGTGGTTTTCCTGGATCCACATCGCGGATCTGCTCGCCGCGGTCTCCTTTCTGCTCGAGGTCCCCGCGCTCTCCGGCCCCGTCAACGTCTGCGCCCCCGAACCGGTGCCCCAGCGCGAGTTCGCCGCCGCCCTGGGCCGCGTGCTCGGTCGGCCGAGCTTCCTTCCCGCCCCGGCGCTCGCCCTGCGGCTCGCTCTCGGGGAGGCGGCCGACCTCCTGCTCGGCAGCCAGCGGGCGATCCCGCGGCGGCTCCTGGAGCACGGCTTCCGGTTCCGCTACCCGGTCCTGGCGCAGGCCCTCGAAGATCTGCTCGGCCGGAGAACGGGCTGAACCGCCCGGGCCTCCCGCGGCCGGGCCGAAGGCGAACCGACCATGGACGACGAAAGCCGCCGCTTTCTTCTCGAACTCCGCAAGCAAACCGCCGGGGACCCCGCCCGGGCGGTTTCCCTCTACGAGGTCGGCCGGGTTCTCGGCTGGGAGCGCCCGCAAGCGCTCAACGCCGCCCAGGATCTCATGGCCGCGGGTTTCGTCGAGATCCGCTCGCTCTCGGGGTCGATCGCCATCAGCCCCGCGGGCTTGAGCGCGGCCGAAGACGAGCTTCGCGCGGCCGCGCCCGCCGCGCCCCCGCTTCGGCTCGGCCGGGGGCTCGTCCTGGAGGAGGACGTCGCCCGGAGGCTCCCCGTCGTGCTTCAGGAGATCCGCTCCGTCGCCGCGGGCCTTCCGGAGGCGATGCGGCGCGAGCTCGAAGCCGACCTGCAGACGATCGCCTCCCAGCTCGCCTCACCGCGCCCCAAGACCGCCGTGGTCCGGGAAACCCTGCGCTCGGTCGCCGAAACCCTGGCCGGGGCGGCCGAAGAGGGGCCGGCCGCACGGCTGCGCTCCATGGTCGAGGACTGAAGAAGGACGGGGCGTGTTCCCGATGGCGAAACGAAGGCCCAGGCGCTGGAAACTCGTGTCCTGGAACGTGAACGGCCTGCGCGCCGCCGTGCAGAAGGGTTTCGTCGAGAGCGCCCTTCGGCTCGCGCCCGACGTCCTGTGCATCCAGGAGACGAAGCTCCCGCCCGGGGGGGCGGCGGAGGGGTTCGCGCGGATCCCGGGCTACGAGGCGATCTGGGCCCACTGCACGGCGAAGCGGGGCTACAGCGGGGTCGCGACCTACACGCGCATCCCGCCTCTTGCCGCCCGCTCCGGCTTCGGGGTCGAGCGCTTCGACCGCGAGGGCCGCGTGATCGAGACCGATTTCGGCGACTTTCTGCTCTTCAACGTCTACTTCCCGAACGGCCAGGCCGGGCCGGAGCGGCTGCAATACAAGCTCGATTTCTACGCGGCGTTCTTCGACCACGCCGAGGGCCTGCGCCGCCGCGGCCGCAGGGTCGTCGTCTGCGGCGACTTCAACACCGCCCACAACGAGATCGACCTCGCCAACCCCAAGGCGAACGAGCACTACTCCGGGTTCCTGCGCGTCGAACGCGACTGGCTCGACCGGCTCGTGGCCCGCGGCTGGGTGGACACCTTCCGGCACCTCCACCCCGACACCGTGCAATACTCGTGGTGGACCTACCGCTTCCGCGCCCGCGAGCGGAACATCGGCTGGCGCATCGATTATTTCTTCGTCGGCTGCGAGCTGGTCGAAGAAGGCAGCGTGCGGGAGGCCTTCATCGACCCCTCGGTCGCGGGATCGGACCACTGCCCGGTCGGGCTCGTGCTCGAGTTCTGAGCGGGGGGAGGCCGCCGTGGACCCGGAACGCATCGTCGCCGTCTTCGGCAGCCCGCGCCGCCGCGGCAACACGGCGGCGCTGCTCGAAGCCGCCGTGGCGGGGGCCCTCTCCGCCGGGGCGCGGGTCGATCGCCTCGTGCTGCGCGATCTCAAGATCGCCCCCTGCCTGGAGATCTACGGCTGCCGCATCGACGGGGAATGCCGCATCCGCGACGACTTTCAGGACGCGCGCGAGCGGATCCTCGCGGCGGCGGGGATCATGCTCGCCTCGCCCATTTTCTACTACGCGGTGAGCGCGCAGGTGAAAATCCTGATGGACCGCTTTCATTCCCTGTGGGTCAAACGTCACTGGGTCGAGAAGGCGGAGCGGGATGGCCCGCGCCCCCGGCGCCTGGGCCTCTTCATCGCCGCGGGAGCCACGCGCGGGCGGCGGCTTTTCGAGGGGGCGCTCTTGAGCGTGCGCTCCTTCTTCGATACCCTGGACTGCGATCTCTGGAAGAGCCTTCTCTACCGCGAACTCGAACACGAGGGCGAGGCGGCCGCACGGCCCGAGCTCCTCGCCGAGGCCCGCCGGGCCGGGGCCGAGCTGGCCCGCCTTCTCCGGGAGACCGCCCCGGCGGGGGAGGAACCCGGCCGCTGAAAGGCCCGGAGCCATGGAACTTTTCTTCGCACCGATCGACATCGAGCGCCAGGACGAATACCTCGCGCGGCTCGCCCGCTGCCCCCAGGCCGCATCCGACTACAGCTTCATCAATCTCTGGGCCTGGGCGGAAGAATACGGGCTGGAGTGGGCGTGGGACGACGAGCTCGTCTGGGTCCGGCAGCAGCATCCCGTGCAGGCCTTCTGGGCCCCCGTCGGGGACTGGGAATCCGTGGATTGGAAGAAGCGGGAGGCCGCCCTCCGCGAGGCCGGAACCATCCACCGCGTCCCCGAGCGGCTTTCCTCCCGCTGGCAGGCGACCTTCGGGGAGAGCCTCACGGTCACCCCCCAGCGCGGCCACTGGGATTACCTCTACGATTTCCGCGACCTCGTCGAGCTCCCGGGGAACCGCTACCACGCCAAGAAAAACCTGCTGCAGCAATTTCTGCGCACCTACACCTTCCAGTACACGGACTTCGGGCCGCGGACCATCGAGCACGCGATGGCCATGCAGGAGGACTGGTGCACCTGGCGCGACTGCGAGTCCTCGGAGCTGCTCGCCGCCGAAAACCGCGCCATCCTGCGGGTCCTCACCCACTGGGAGCGGCTGCGCCGCATCCGCGGCGGGGCGCTTTTCGTCGAGGGCCTGATCGTCGCCTACACGATCGCCGAGCCGCTCACCCCCGAGACGATGCTCATCCATTTCGAAAAGGGCTGCCCCGCGTACAAGGGCGCCTACCAGGCGATTCACCAGATGTTTCTCGCCCGCGCGGCGGACGGCTTCCGCCGGGTCAACCGCGAGCAGGACCTCGACAGCGAGGGCCTGCGCAAGGCGAAACTCTCCTACCACCCCGTCGAGTTCCTCAAAAAATCCCGGGTCGTGTTCCGGGCGTAAGCCCCAAGGAGCGCCATGGAGTCGCATCCGCATTCCGTTGACCGCTGCAAGGCCGAGGCGGCCGCCGCCTCCGATGCGCGCTCGCGGCTTCCCGCCGTGGCCGAGGCGATCATCGAAAGCTGCGCCGAGGCGGCCTGCTACACGCACATCGACTACGAGCCCATTCCCTCGCGCGAAAAGGTCGTCGAGGTCATCGAGCGCCTGCGCGCACTTCTCTTCCCCGGCTACTTCAGCCGCGAGAAGATCGACCCCGTCACCCTGCGCTACACGCTGGGCCGGGCCGTGACCGAGACCTACGACCTCCTCTCCGAGCAGATCTGCCACGGCATCCGCCACGACTGCCAGCGCTACGGCCAGGCGTGCAGCGACTGCGAGCAACGCGGCCGGGAGATCGCCTTCGAGGTCTTGTGCGGCCTGCCGGAGCTCCGGCGCCGGCTCGCGGCCGACGTGCGGGCGACCTTCGAGGGCGACCCCGCCGCCCACAGCCACGACGAGATCATCTTCAGCTACCCCGGGATCTACGCGCTCTCCGTCTACCGCGTCGCGCACCGCCTCTTCGAGCTCGGGGTCCCGCTCCTGCCGCGGATCATGACCGAGCACGCCCACAGCGTCACGGGGATCGACATCCACCCCGGCGCCGAGATCGGGGAGAGCTTCGTCATCGACCACGGCACGGGGGTGGTGATCGGCGAAACCACCCGCATCGGCGACCGCGTGCGCATCTACCAGGGGGTGACCCTGGGGGCGCTCTCGCTGCCGCGCGACGCCGGCGAACGGTTCCGCGGCCGCAAGCGGCACCCGACGATCGAAGACGACGTGATCATCTACTCGGGGGCGACCATCCTCGGGGGGGAGACCGTGATCGGCGCCCGCTCGGTGATCGGCGGCAACGTCTGGCTGACCGCATCCGTCCCCCCGGACACGATGGTCGTGATGGAAAGCCCGCGGCTCATTTACAAAACGCGTTCCCCGGGAGAGGAGAGAAAGGGTCCATGAGGTACTTCACCGCCGTCGAGGCGACGATCGGCCGCACCCCGCTCGTCCGCTTGAACCGCCTCGCCGCCGGGCTGCCGGCGCGCATCCTCGCCAAGCTCGAGTTCTTCAACCCCCTCGGCAGCGTGAAGGACCGGATCGCCGCCGCCATGATCCGCGCGGCCGAGCGCGAGGGCCGGATCGGGCCGGACACCCTCATCGTCGAGCCCACCAGCGGCAACACGGGCATCGCCCTCGCTTTCGTCTGCGCCGCCCGAGGCTACCGGCTGACGCTCACCATGCCGGAGACGATGAGCCTCGAGAGGAGAAAGCTCCTGGTTCACCTCGGCGCCGAGCTCGTACTCACCCCCGGCGCCCGGGGCATGGCCGGGGCGATCGAGAAAGCGCGCGAGATCCTCGCCGCCGAAAAGAACGCCTACATGCCCGACCAGTTCGCGAACCCCGCCAACCCCCAGATCCACCGGGAGACCACGGCCGAGGAGATCTGGCACGACACCGAGGGCCGCGCCGATATCCTCGTGGCCGGCGTCGGCACCGGCGGCACGATCACCGGGGTCGGGCAGGTGATGAAGGCGCGCAAGCCCGGGTTCCGCGTGATCGCCGTCGAACCGGCCGGCTCGCCCGTGCTCTCGGGCGGGGAAAAAGGGCCCCACAAGATCCAGGGGATCGGCGCGGGCTTCGTCCCGCAGGTGCTCGACCGCGCCGTCATCGACGAGGTGATCCGCGTGAGCGACGAGGACGCCTTCGCCACGGCGCGGGCCCTCGCCCGGCAGGAGGGGATCCTGTGCGGCATCTCCTCCGGCGCCGCCGTCTGGGCGGCCCTCGAGGTCGCCCGGCGCCCCGAGGCGACCGGCCGGATGATCGTCGTGATCCTCGCGAGCACGGGCGAGCGCTACATCTCGACCGAGCTCTTCCGCCCCTGAGCCCGCCTCCCACCCCGCCCGGATCGATCTCCGGCCGGGCTGCGGGGGCGGGAAGCCCGCCCCCCGCGCTTCCATCGTCATCCGGATCAAGGTTTTGAAAAAAAAGCCGAAACCCTTTACCGGCGGCACCGCCCACGGCGGCTTTCCGCCGGGACAGCCGGGGGCTTTGTACAAAACCACTTGGAATACTTATGGAATCATTTGACGCCGCAGGCCTTGTCGGCACCCAGGTCGGCAGCGCCACCTTGCTTGCGGAACTGGCCCGCGGCTCGATGGGAATCGTCTTCGCCGCCTTCCAGCGCACCCTCAAGCGGCGCATCGCCGTCAAGGTGCTGCCGGATGCGGTGGCCGACGAGGAGAGATCCCGGCTTTTCATCCAAGAGGCGGAGGCCGCGGCCGGTCTTGCCCACCCCCACATCGTCCCGATTTACGAGATCGGGCGGGAACCGGGGTTTCACTGGTTCAGCATGCAGCTGATCGAGGGCGAATCGATCGATCGGTTTCTCAAGCGCCTCGCCGCCAACCCCGTCCCGGGCCGGAGGCTGATGCCGACGGGGCAGGCCCTGCAGCTCATGCAGCGCGTTCTCGCCGCCCTCGACTACGCGCACGGCCGCGGTGTCGTGCATCGCGACGTCAAGCCGGCGAACATCCTGCTCGCCTCCGGCCCCTCGCTGCCGGTGCTCACCGATTTCGGCATCGCCGCCCTCCGCTCCCCCGGCGGCGAAACCCTGAGAACCCCGCGCGGCAGCCCGCTTTACATGGCGCCCGAGCAGATTCTCCACCCCGCCGCGGACGAACGCGTCGACGTCTACGCCGCGGGCGTGCTCCTCTTTCGCCTTCTCGTGCCCCGGCTGCCGCTTCCGGCGCACCGCTCGGTGGAGGAGCTGCTCGTCGCCAAGTCCACGGGAAGACCGGTGTTCACCCGGCGGCCGAGCGAGGTGAACCCCCGGCTCCACCGCGACATGGACGACCTGATCGCCCAGGCGACGGCCTTCCGCCCGGAGGAGCGCTTCGCCGGCTGCCGCCACTTCGCCGAGGCGCTGGCGCGCTACGAACGCCGACACGGAGGATCCACCTGACATGCCCCGAGCCGAGGCGATCAAGAAAGGCACCCACCAGGCCGGCAAGGCCTTCGTGCTCCTCTTCAACCGCGTCGCCATGTACGGGCCGGGGCACCCCTTCTCGGAGCAGGCGGTGGCCGAGTTCCATGCCGCCATCACGCGGTTGCTGGAGGCCGCCTCGCCCGTGGTCGTGATCTACGATCGCGAGCAGTTCTTCCTCGAGGACGAGCCGATCGACCCCGGCCTCAACACCTTCAAGATGGCGGCCCATTTCAAGAAGGCGGCGGTCACCTCGATCTCGATCGAACGCGGGCTCGAGACGTCCGAGCTCAGGGCCTTCGTGGACATTTTCCTCGACCCGCGCGCCTACCCGACCGCCGAGGCCATGCGGCGGGCGGCCGAGGCCCGGGGGGTGCGCCGCATCCGCATCAATCACGTCTTTTTCCGCAAGGTGACCGAGGACGAGCGGATCGTGGAGCAGTCGCACGCCGCCGCGGCCGAGGAGGCCGTGCGGGAACTGGACGGCCGCCGCCGGGCCGAGGAAGCCCTCGGGCTGATCGCCGGCAAGCTGATCGCCGACGAACTCGGGGGCACCCTCACCGTGCGCGAGCTGATCGCCGCGCCGCGCTCCGTGGCCGGCCGGCTCCTCGCCCCGGCGGCGGCGGAAGGGCAGGGGGCGCCCGCGGCGGCCGACCCCGGTGCGGCGCTGGCGGCACGCTTCGCGGCCCTGGGTGCCTTCGTCCGCGAGAGCGCCCGCGGCCCGGACGCCCCGCCGCTGCCCGAGCTCGCCCAGGCCCTGCTCCGGGTGAAATGCGAGTTGCGCGAAACCCTGGAAGCCGGCCGCCTTCTCGGCCTGGAGCCCGACCGGCGGGAGAGGGTTCTGCGCGAGGCGGACTCGGTGACCGACGCCGTGATCCTCGATCTCGTGCGCCTGGAGTACCGCCGCGGCGAAACCTCCCCCGAGCGGTTGGCCTTCGTGCTGGAGAGGCTGCTGCCCCCGGAGGATCTGCGACGGCTGCTTCCGCGGATCCGCGACGCGCTGCTCGCCGACGGCATGGCCCCCGAAGCCTTCGCGCACCTGATCCGGCTGCTCGCCCGGGGGCACAAGAACAGCGAGCTCCTGGCGGCCGTGGAGCGCGAGGCACGGGCGATCGGGGTCGAGGGGGCGGACCTCGTCGAGCGCTGGATCGCCGACCCCGCGGCGTTCACTCAGGTGCTCTACCTCGCGGCCGAAATCCAGAAGGAGTCCGGCAGCTCCGAGCCCCTCGCGCGGATCCTCGTCGATCACCTGGAGCGGCTTCTCCCCGGGACGATCCGCCCGCGGGCGGGAGAGGCGGCGGACGCGGCCGAGGACCGCCTGCGCCGCTGGGGCGCCGTGCTCCGGGCCGGGCTGGTCGGCCGCCTGCGGGGCAACGGGGCCGAGCCGTCCGCGATCGACGAGTTCGAGACGCGCGTGGCCGAGCGGCTGGAGGCCGCGGTGCGGGCGGTGTGCGCGGAAATCGCCCGCTCGCCCCGAGGCGGCGCGCACGCCGATCCCGGGCCGCGGACGCTTCTGGGCGGCCTCGAGGAAAGCCTTCCCGCCAACCACCCGCTCAAGCCGCTGCTTTCCGGCCTGAGGGCCTCCTTCCGGCAGAAGGGGCTCGACGAAAACGACGCCGTGCGCATCCTCGCCGAAATCGAAGCCGCCCGCCGCAGCACCCGCTTGGCCGCCCGGCCTCTCGAGGAGATTCTCTTCAACCGGCGCCAGACCCGCAGCCTGCTCGACGTCGAGATGGCGCGGGCCCGGCGCTACGGGACCGACCTCAGCGCGATCGCTTTCTGGTTCTACCGGCACGGAAAGCGCGCCGGGGCCGGTTCGGCGGAGATCACCTCGGAGGAAACCCTCGCCGCGCTTCGCGCCCTGCGCCGCCACCTGCGCACGACCGACTGGCTCGGGGTGGTGAACGGACGTCTCTTCGTCGCCGTCTTGCCGATGACGAGCTTCCGCGAGGCCCATCTCGCCACCCGGCGCCTGGTGAGGCGGCTCAACACCGAGGCGGCCGCACAGGCCGGGGCCTGTCGCATCGCCGGGTGCGCGGTCCATTGCGATCCGGCCCGGGTCGCAGACCCCGCCGCCTTCATCGCCCTGCTCGAGAGCGAACAGGCGGAGATGAACCACCGGCTGCGCAACCTGCAGGATTACATGTAAGGGAGGAGGGGCCGATGGCCGTTCTGGTGCTCCGCTACCGGGACCGGGTCCTCAAGCGCTTTCCGATCGGGATGGGGGATACCTTCTTCATCGGCCGCGAGGAGGGCAGCGACATCGTGATCGATAACCTCGCCGTCTCGTTCCGCCACGCCAAGATCGAGGCCATCGGCGAGGATTTCCTGCTGATCGATCTCAAGAGCGAAAACGGCACCTTCGTGAACGGCGCGCCGATCCGGGCCCACTGGCTCGAAGACGGCGACGAGATCACGGTCGGCAAGCACACGATTTCCTTTCAGAACCCCCGCCGCCAGGCCGCGGTCGAAGCCCGGACCCCGTCGATCGTCGAGACCATGGCGATGGACACGGCGGCCTTCCGCGAGCTGCTCCGCCGCAACCGGCGGCCGCTCCCCCGCCGTCCGGGAGGGGATCCCGGGCCCGTTCCCCTGCTCACCGTCCTGCGGGGGCCGCGCCGCGAGGTGCGCCTCAGCGACCGCCCCTTCCGCATCGGGAAAGACCCCACGGCCGATCTCGTGATCCGCGGCTGGTTCGTGCCCCCCCTGGCGGCCGTCATCAACCGCGAGGATGACGGCTGGCACCTCACGCCGGCGGCTCGCTGGCCGCGCGTCCGCGTGAACGGGGAGGCGCTCCGCGCACCGCGACGGCTGCTGCGGCTCGACGTGATCACGATCGGTCGCCTGGCCCTCCAGTTCCGCCACTCGGCCTGAACGCATCCGGCCCGCCGCCCGCCGCGGCTTGACAAGGGGGAGCCGAGGCTTACGCTCAGGACGTCTCCCGGCAGCCGCGCCTTCCCTCCCGCGTGCGCCTTCCTGAAGATCGAGGCGCGCCGGGGATGGCCCGGCCCCCGGAATCCAGGCCCCGGCAAGGAGAAGCCTCGTGGAAACGCTCGCGGACATCTTGGGCGCGGCGTGGGAGATCCTGCTCGATTCCTCGCCCTACGTCCTCTTCGGCCTCCTCGTGAGCGGCTTCCTCCATGCCTTTCTCGACCCGCGCTCCATCGCCCGCCACCTCGGCCGCGGCCGTATCGGCTCGGTCGTCAAGGCGGCCGCCTTGGGCATCCCGTTGCCGCTTTGCAGCTGCGGGGTCCTCCCGGCGGCCGTTTCCCTGCGCGATCGGGGGGCGACGCGCGGGGCGACCACGGCCTTTTTGATTTCCACCCCCGAAACCGGCGCCGACTCGATCGCGGTCTCCTGGGCCCTGCTCGATCCCCTGTTGTCCGTCGCCCGGCCCCTGGCCGCCTTCTTCACGGCCACGGCGGCGGGAATCGCCGAAAACTTCCTCGGCGGCCGGGAACCCGACCGGGCGCCGGCGGCGGCCCCGGCTGCGCCCGGGGGCGCCCTCCCGGGAGGACCCGGCGCCGCGGCCGGCCCGGTTCGGAGACTCGGCCGCGGTCTCTCCTATGCGGCGCGGGAGCTGTGGGGGGATCTCGCCCCCTGGTTTTTCCTCGGCGTTCTCCTCGCCGGGGCGGTCATGGGCCTGATGCCGGAGGATTTCTTCGCGCGGCACGTCGGCTCGGGCCTTCCCGCGATGCTCCTGCTCCTCGCCGCCGGGCTCCCCCTCTACGTCTGCGCCACCGCCTCGACCCCCTTGGCGGCGGCCCTCATCGTGAAGGGGGTGAGCCCCGGCGCCGCGCTCGTCTTTCTCCTCGCCGGACCGGCGACCAACCTCGCCACGATCACCGTGCTGCTGGCCACGCTGGGCAGACGGGCGACCGCCGTCTACCTCGCCGCGATCGTGACCTGCTCGCTTCTTTGCGGGTGGCTCCTCGACCTTCTCTACGAGGGATTCGGCCTCTCCGCCCGGGCCGAGATCGGCGCGATGGCCGATGCGATCCTCCCGGAGGCCCGGGTATCAGCCGCGGCCGTTCTTCTCCTGCTGTCGATCCCCCCCCTGCTCCGCCTGGCCGCCGACGCAGGCCGATCCCTCGCCCGCTTCGCCGCCCGACGCCGGGGCGACCCGGCGCCGGCGGCTGCCCCGCGCTGCACCTGTGCCCTGGGCTGCGGGGAAAACGCCGCCGGGCCGGCTCCCGGCAAGCCGCGGCCTTGACCGGTCGCCGATTTTTCTGTTGACTTTATTTGTGTTTCATCTAACATTTAGCGGTTTTCGAACGATGATCGACAGGAGGACGGCGATGTACGCAGTGATCGCCAGCGGCGGAAAACAGTACAAGGTGCAGGCCGGGGAGACGCTCCGGGTGGAGAAAATCGCGGGCGAGGTGGGCCAACCGGTCACCTTCGACCAGGTGCTCCTGGTCGGCGAGGGGGAAAACCTCCGGGTCGGGCAACCCCGGGTCGCCAACGCCCGCGTCCAGGCCCGCATCGTCGAGCAGGACCGGGCGCGCAAGATCCTCGTCTTCAAGTACAAACGGCGCAAGCGCTATCGCCGCAAGCTCGGGCACCGCCAGCCCTACACCGCCGTCCGCATCGACGCGATCGAGGCCTGAGCGGAGCGGAAGGGTTTACAACGGAGGGGCGCCACGCCCCCGAGCATGACGCGGCCGCCGGGCCGCCCCTCGCGGGCGACGGCGGGCCGCTCGAGGGAGCATCCACCATGGCACACAAAAAAGCAGCCGGCAGTTCCCGCAACGGCCGAGACAGCGCCGGCCAGCGTCGCGGGGTCAAGATCTTCGGGGGGCAGCTCGTCCGCGCCGGAAACATCCTCGTGCGCCAGGTCGGCAGCCGTTTCCATGCCGGGGAAAATGTCGGGATCGGCAAGGATTTCACTCTGTTTGCCAAAATCGACGGTGTCGTCGCCTTCGAGCGCCTGGGCCGCTCCCGCCAGCGAATCAGCGTCTATGCCTCCGAGTGAAGTTTCTTGACGAAGTCATCATAACCGTCCGATCCGGCGACGGAGGGGGGGGCTGCGTCAGCTTCCGCCGCGAAAAATACGTCCCCCGCGGCGGCCCGGACGGCGGCGACGGCGGAAAGGGGGGAGACGTGGTCCTGGTTGCCTCCGCGGAGCGCCGGACCCTGTACCCTTTCCGCTACAAACACGAATTCACCGCCCCCTCGGGGGGCCGCGGCGGAAGCCGCAACCGCACCGGCGCCCAGGGCGAGGACCTCCTGATCCCGGTGCCGCCCGGCACCATCGTCCGCGACGCGCAAAGCGGCGAAGTGCTCTACGATTTTCACCGCCCCGGCGAGCGGTTCGTCGTCGCCCGCGGCGGACGCGGCGGCAAGGGCAACACCCACTTCAAATCCGCGACCCACCGCACCCCCCGCTTCGCCCAGCCGGGGGAGCCCGGCGAGGAGCGCCGGCTCCGGCTCGAGCTCAAGCTGTTGGCCGACGTGGGCCTGATCGGCCTGCCGAACGCGGGGAAATCGACGCTCCTGAGGGCGATCTCGGCGGCACGGCCCAAGATCGCCGACTACCCCTTCACGACCCTCGTCCCGCACCTGGGGGTGGTCTACCCGCCGCACGGGGAGCCTTTCGTGGCCGCCGACATCCCGGGGCTGATCGCCGGCGCGCACGCCGGCGCGGGCCTCGGCACCCGCTTTCTGCGCCACATCGAGCGCACCCGGATTCTCCTCCATGTGATCGACGCCGCGGCGATCGACCCGCGGCAGCCGCTTGCCGCCTTCGAGACCGTGCAGACCGAAATGGCCCTCTTCCATCCCGACCTGGTGCGCAAGCCGCAGCTGATCGCCCTCAACAAGATGGATCTTCCCGCGGCCGCGGAGGGCGCGCGGGCCTTCCGCGCGGCGCTCCGCGGCCGGCGCGGCATCCATCTGATCTCCGCCGCATCCGGCCGGGGCGTCAACCGCCTCGTGTCCGAGACCCGTCGCAGGCTGGAGGGGCTGCTCCATGAACCGGCGACCGAAGCCCGCTGATCGCATCCGGCGCCTCGTCGTCAAGGTCGGCAGCCAGGTGCTCACCGCGCCCGAGGGGCTGAACGTCGCGGTCATCGACGCCCTGGCCGGCCAGATCGCGGAGATCCTCGACCGGGGCATCCAGGTGCTGCTCGTCTCCTCCGGCGCGATCGCCTCCGGGGTGCGCAAGATCGGGCTTCCGGGGCGTCCCGAAGAGCTTCCCCGGCGGCAGGCCGCCGCCGCGGTCGGCCAGGCGGGTCTCATCATGGCCTACGAGAAGGCCTTCGAGCGCCACCGGCGGCTGGTGGCCCAGATCCTGCTCACCAGCGAGGACCTGAGCAGCCGCAAGCGCTACCTGAACGCCAGAAACACGCTCAACACGCTCCTCGAGTGGGGCATCCTCCCGATCATCAACGAAAACGACACCGTCTCCGTGGAAGAGATCCGGCTGGGGGACAACGACAACCTCGCGGCCATGATCACGCTCCTCATGGATGCGGACGTGCTGATCCTCCTGAGCGACATCGAGGGGCTCTACGAGGAGGACCCGCGGCAAAACCCGGAAGCCCGGCTCATCCCCGAGGTGACCTCCGGCCACCGCCAGCTCGAGAAGGCGGCCGGGAACCTTCCCGGAGAGCTCGGCACCGGCGGCATGCGCAGCAAGCTCGCCGCCGCCCGCAAGGTGAACACGGCGGGGGTGCCCTGCATCCTCGCCCGGGGAACGGAGCACAACATCCTGACCCGCCTGCTCGCGGGGGAGCCCCGGGGGACCTTCTTCGCCCCGCGGGCCGGGCGGCTGCCGCGTCGCAAGTGCTGGATCGCCTTTTCGCTCAAGCCCCGCGGTACCCTGACCGTGGACGACGGGGCCGAGCACGCCCTCGTTCGCCGGGGCAAGAGCCTGCTCGCCCGCGGGATCACCGCCGTCCAGGGGGAATTCGCCGTCGGCGCCCCGGTCGCCATCGTGGGCCCCGGCGGCGAAGAGGTCGGGATCGGGCTCGTGAACTACAGCGCGGCGGACATCCGCCGCATCCTGGGCCTGCATTCCCGTCACATCCGTCAAGTGCTCGGGGAAAAACCCTACGACGAGGTCATCCATCGCGACAACCTCGCCGTGTTGGCCGCCCGCGGGGCGGAGGCCTGAAGGGAGACGATGCCCGAAACGATCGCCGCGATGGTCGCCGCCATGGCGCAGGCCGCCCGCCGCGCGGCCGCCCAAATCGCCCGCGCGGACGCCGCCGCCAAGGCCCGTGCCCTCGAGCACCTGGCCGAGGCGCTGCTCCAGCGGAAGCCGCAGATCCAGGCCGAGAACGAAAAGGACCTCGCGGCCGCCCGCGCGGCCGGTCTTCCCCCCTCCCTGGTCGACCGGCTTTTGCTTTCGGATGCCGTGTTCGCCGCCATGGCCCGCGGCCTGCGCGAGGTCGCCCGCTGGCCCGATCCCGTCGGCCGCCTCGGCCCGGAAATCGTTCGGCCGAACGGCCTGCGGGTCCGCCGCATGCGCATCCCCCTGGGCGTGATCGGCATCATCTACGAGTCGCGCCCGAACGTCACCGTCGATGCGGCCGGCCTCTGCCTCAAGGCCGGCAACGCCGTGATCCTGCGCGGCGGCTCCGAGGCCCTGAACTCCAACCGCGCGCTCGCCGCGGTCATCGCCGAGTCGCTCGCGGAGAGCGGCCTGCCGCCGGAGGCGGTCCAGGTGGTGCCGACGCGGGAGCGGGCCGCGGTGCTCGCGCTCCTGAAGCAGGAGGGCGCCATCGACCTCATCATCCCGCGGGGGGGCGAGGAGCTGATCCGCTTCGTCGTCGAGCACGCGCGCATCCCCATCCTCAAGCACGACCGCGGGGTCTGCCACGTCTACGTGGACGAGGGGGCCGACCTCGCGCAGGCCGAGGCGATCTGCCTCAACGCCAAGGTCCAGCGGCCGGGGGTGTGCAACGCCATGGAAACCCTTCTCGTCCACCGCGCCGAGGCGCCCCGGTTCCTGCCGCGGATGGCCGAGCGCTTCGCCGCGGCGGGCGTCGAGCTGCGCGGGTGCCCGGAGACCCTGCGCTGGGTCCCGGGGGCCGTCCCGGCGACGGAGCGGGACTGGGGCACGGAGTACCTCGATCTCGTGCTCGCCGTGAGGGTCGTGGCGGACCTCGAGGCCGCGATGGCCCACATCGCCGCCCACGGGTCGCACCACACCGAAGCCATCGTCACGCGCGACCCGGAACGCGCGCAGCGCTTCCTGCGCGAGGTCGACGCCTCGGTCGTGCTGGTGAACGCCTCGACCCGGTTCAACGACGGCGGCGAGCTCGGGCTGGGGGCCGAAATCGGGATCAGCACCTCGAAACTTCACGCCTACGGCCCGATGGGGGTCGAGGAGTTGACGACGAGCAAGTTCGTGGTCTTCGGGGAGGGACAGGTTCGCTCGTGAGGGGCTCCTTGCCGCAGGGTACCGGGCGTTCTTCCGGCCGCGGGGCCCGGCACCGCGGGGGAGACCGCGCGGCACGGCTCGGGCTGTTCGGCGGCACCTTCAACCCGATCCACGTCGGCCACCTGCGCGCGGCGATCGAGGTGCGGGAGGGCTTCGGCTTGGACGAGGTGATCCTCGTCCCGGCGGCCACCCCGCCGCACAAGCCCGCAACCGGGCTTGCTCCCGCGGCGGACCGGCTCGCGATGACGCGCTTGGCGGTGCGCGGGCTCCGCGGCGTTTCCGTGTCGGATGCGGAGATCCGCCGCGGCGGACCCTCCTACACCATCGACACCGTGCGGCGCTTTCTGACCGCCTCGCCGCCCGCCGCGGAGCTCTTCCTCATCGTCGGCCTGGACGCCTTTTTCGAGATCGACACCTGGAAGTCCTACCGCGAGCTCCTGGCCCTCGTCCCCCTGATCGTGATCCCGCGGCCCGGAACCGCGGGCGGCCCGACGGAGCGGCGGGCGGTGGCCCGGTTCCTGCGGGATCGGATTTCGCGCCGCGCGCGGGAGGTCGCGGGGGAGGGGACGTTTTGCGCCCCGGGGGTGCGCGGCATCCATCTCTTTCCCGTGACCCCGCTTGACGTCTCCAGCCGGCTGATCCGGCGGCTTCTCGCCGCCGGCCGCTCGATCCGCTTTCTCGCCCCCGACGCCGTGGGGCGTTACATCGAACGCAGGGGATTGTACCGATGAACGAGGACTTCGATCACCGGGTCACACTCTTCCTTCGCGCGGTGACGGCAAAAAAGGCCCAGGACGTCGTCGCCCTGGACGTGCGCGGGCTCACCTCGATCGCCGACTGTTTCATTCTCTGCCACGGAACCTCGAGCCGGCAGGTCAGCGCGATCGCCGACCACGTGGAACGCGAGCTGCGCAAGCACCGCATTCGGCCGCTGAGCGTGGAGGGCGCCTCCGAGGGGCAATGGGTGCTCCTCGACTACGGGGACGTCGTCGTCCACGTGTTTTTCGAAAGCACGCGGCGGCTCTACGATCTCGAAGGCCTCTGGAGCGACGCCCCCCGGCTGCCCCTTCCCGCGGTGCGTCGCACGCGGGCCCCCGCGCGCAGGCGATCCGCCGCGCCGGTCGAGCCGCTCGATGGACCGTGAGGGGAGGAGCGCCTTCCATGAAACCGTTCACGACGCTCGTCGATGCCGTCACCGGCCGCGCCGTTCCCAACATCGGCGCCGAGGAGAACCGCCAGGCCGTCGCGCGCTTTCTCCTCGAGCACCGGGGCTACCGGCGCGAGGAGATCACGGTCGATCACCCGATCGAGGTGACGGTGCGGGGCGTCCCTTATCGCTCTCACCTCCACCTGCTCGTGCGGGTGGAGGGCCGGGCCGCCCTGGCCGTGTGCTGTGTGGCGGGCTCCGTGGTTTCCTGGGAGCGCATGGCCCTCGCCGCCGCCCGCCTGGCGGCGGAGACCGTGGTCCCGCTGGCCGTGGTCTCCGACGGCCGCACGGCCCTCGTCGTGGACGCCGCCACGGGCGTCCGGCTCGGCGAGGGGCTGGAGGCGATTCCCTCGCGGGCGCAATGGCAGGACCGCTTCGCGGCCGCATCGCCGGCACGGCTCGATCCCGGCCGCAGGGAGCGCGAGGCCCTGATTTTCCGGTCCTACAACTCCGACCGGGTGAACGTCCCCCCGCCGCCGGAGGGCCCCGAGCCGCCTCGGCCTTGACCCCGGGGGCGGCTCTCGATAGAGGGAATCCGATTTCCGTTGAGGAGGCCGCAAGGTATTGGACGGATGGGTGCGCGGCGAGGATCGCACGTCACCGGATCCCTGCCGCAGGCGATTTTGCAAGCTGGGGCTTTTCGCGGCGGCGGCCTGCCTCGTCCCCTCCATCGCCCGCGCCGCCGGGCGCCCGGCCGAAGAGGCACCCCGCCGCCTCGCCTTCTTCAACACCCACACCGGCGAAACCCTCGAGGCCGTCTACTACCGTGCCGGCGGCTACGACCCCGCGGCGTTGCGGGCGATCCATCACATCCTGCGCGACCACCGCTCCGGCGGCGTCCACCCCATCGACCCGGCCCTCCTCGATCTGCTCCACGCCCTGGGGCGGCGCCTGGGCCGGGATCCCCGCTGGGAGGTGATCTCCGGCTACCGTTCGCCGGAGACGAACGCCCTGTTGCGCTCCCGGAGCCGGGGGGTGGCCTGGGGCAGCCTGCACACGGCCGGCAAGGCGATCGACGTCCGCATCGACGGCCTCTCGTGCCTCACGCTGCGCAACGAGGCCGCGGCACTCGCCGCCGGCGGGGTCGGCTACTATCCCGCCTCGAACTTCGTGCATCTGGACGTCGGCCGCGTCCGCTGCTGGTGAAAGGCCGGGGCCGACGCCTTCAGGACAGGCGGGGCGGCCTCTCCCGCAGGGCGCGGTCAAGAACGGCGTCCCGCCCGTAGAGATCCTCGAAAAAACGCACCGTGCCGTCTTCCTCGACGGCGGCCGTCATGTAGAGGAGGTGGAGGGGAACCGGCCGTCTCAGCCGCACCGTGTGCGTGCGCCCGGCGCCGAGCAGCGCCTCGATCGCCTCCGGGGAACCGGCCGGTTCCCCGCGCAGCAGCCAGGCGGCGAGCTCGAGAGGCTTTTCGATGCGGATGCACCCCGAGCTGAATCCCCGACGCGCCCGGGAGAAGAGGGCGCGCGAGGGGGTGTCGTGCAGGTAGACGGCGAAGGGGTTGGGGAAGAGAAACTTCACCCGGCCGAGATCGTTGTGGGGGCCGGGGTCCTTCATCAGCCGGTACCGGAACTCCCGCGCCGACACGGAGGACCAATCGATCTCCGCCGGGTCGAGCTCCGCCGCCCCCGGCCCCCAGTGCTCGAAAACGCGGATCTTTTCGCGCCGGAGGTAGCCGGGATCGCGGCGCGCCTTGGGCAGGATGTCCTCGATGGCGATGCGGCGGGGGATGTTCCAGTCGGGGTGGAAGACGATGCGGTCGAGGCGGCTCGAGAAGACCGGGGTGCGGCGAACCTCGCGGCCGGCGACGACCCGCATCGTGAGGGCGGCCGCCCCGCTTTCGCTCACGACGAGGTCGAAGGCGGGAACGTTCACGCGGATGTGCGGGTCCCCCAGGTCGCGCGGGAGCCAGCGCCAGCGCTCCAGGTTGAGCTCGAGGCGGCGGATGCGCTGCGCGAGCGTCAGGTTGAGCGCCCGCAGCGTCTGTTTTCCCAGACGTCCGTCGACCTCGAGGCCGTGACGCTCCTGGAAGCGCCGGAGGGCCCCCTCCAAATCGTCCGCGCCCTCGGCGCCGGAGGCGAGATCGCCCTCGCGTCGCAGCCGCTTCCGCAGCAGATCGGCCACCTCCCCCTCCTCGCCCGGCTGCCAGCGGGCGGACTCGGGGAGGAGAGGAAAGGGGCCGGCTTCCTCCAGCGCGCGGTACCGGCGAAGGGCCTCCCGCAAGCGGGCGTATTCCGGGTGGGGCGGGCGGAACTCCGCCAAGGCCGCGCCCACATCGCCGGTGAGAAGCGCCCGGTCGAGCGCCGGGAGAAATTCGGCCGCGCGCTCGAGGCCCACGACCCACTCGCCGTGCAGCGTCTCGGGATTGACGCGCCCGGCCCGCAAGTGCGAAGCCAGGAGGAGGAAGGCGTCCGTGAGCAGCAGATCGAGGTCGAGGATCAGCTCCGACGAGGCGGCGGGTGCGCCCTCCGCCCGCCGCAAAAGCTCCTGCAGCAGATCGAAGCGGTAGGCCTGGGGATCCAGGCCTTCCTCCAGGACCCCTCCGAGAACCCGGAGCAGGGACCGTGCGGCCGGAAGCGGTCCCCGCGCATCGCTCCAGGCCGGCTCGAACCCCCGCCGGGCATAAAAGGCCGGCAGCAGGGAAAGGCCGCAGATCATCTCGCCGCGGCAGTCGAGGACTCCCGTCGCCTGGGCGACCTCGACCCGCGCGCGCATGTCCCGGGCGGGGTTTTCCCCTTCCGCGGCGGGGGCGGAAACGGCGGACAGGAACACGAGCAGGGCGGCCGCGAAGAAGACGGCCCCTGCGCCGCGGAGCCGGGGGGCGTCGGGCGACCGCCGGCCGCTCGTTTCCGCCGGGGACTTCATCGGGGGGATCGCGTTCCGGGCGGGCCGCGGGATCAGGCGCCGGTCACGTCTTTTCCGCAATGTTTGCAGATCTTGGCCCGGCGCTTGATCACCTCGGCGCAGAAGGGGCACTCGCGGGTGAAATGCCGTTCGTGGATGCGCGCCACGGCCGCATCCACCTTTTTTTGGATCGCCTCGCTGGGAAAGCGGAGGTTGCGGAGCGGCTCGATCGCCTCCACCTCGCCGATGTCGCCGATCATCTCCGCCGCCTTGAGCCGCACCCGGGCGGGTTCGAGCGGATCGAGAAGGAGCTTCAGCACCCCCGGCCCGTCGTGGGTCTTGTAGTATTCGGCGAGCAGGTTGAAGCCGCGGATGATCGCTTCCTTCTCGGCCTCCTGCTGGGCGAGGACCGACTCGTCGACGATCTGCCCCTTCATGCCCGTTTCGCTGAAAACCGGGACGCACTCGAACACGTCGGTGCCGGGGTAATTCATGCAGCGGTAGGAGGCGTGGTGGGCGTAGGTCTCCTCGATGTGCTTCCAGCCCGAGCGGAAAAGCTCGCACTCGTCGTTGAAACAGACAAACAGGTAGGGGGTGCCCCAGCCGAGCCCGTCGCCGAAGCGGATGGGCGGCTCTTCCCAGATGCTCATTTCCGCGCCGCAGTGGGGACATTTGGGGCGCGGCATGCCAAGAACCTTCTGCAGGACTTCTTCACGGCTTTCAAACATGAGTGCTTCCTAAAATCTTGAGGTTCGCTGCCGATGACGATCGCCGAATCGCTCGGCCAAGGTAAGAAAGGGCCGCATGGATGTCAAATCGAGACGGTGCCCCACCGCGGCCCGGTCCGGACGGGAAGAGAAGAAAAACAGCGGCGGGACGCCCTCTTGTCTTGCGCCCGCCGCCGTGTCGGTTTCGCGTTCTCCCCGCTTCGCCTCGTCGCCGCGGGGAAGGACTTGCGGTCAGCTCTCGCGCGTGCAGGCGGAGCTGCAGGACTTCCAGCTCTCCAGGCAACGCCGGGGGCTGGACGAGGCCTCGAGGCACTCAATGAAACGGGACTCGCAGCGGTTGCTGCAGTCCTTGCGATCCGCGGCATCGTGCTTCATGGTGGCTCTCCTTTCGGCATCCCTCAAGGCCCGCCCTGGAAGAGGGCCGGATCGGGTGCCCGAAACGGGAAGCCCGCCTCACGCCGCCGGCAAGAACTTCGCGCCGACGATCGCGGCGGCTCCCGCTCAAGAGTCGAGGGGCGGATCCTTGAAGCCGGATCCATGTGTTGCCTTAACAATAATCCCTTTTCGGCCGCTGTCACCTCTTCTGCCGCGAGGTCGGTGCGTCTTAGGGCGCGTCGCAGAGGGCTACCGCCCGCTACATGGGGGATACGACCTCGAAAAACGGATGCGGCCCGCTGTATTGCCCGGGCTGCTCGGGAATTGTCCCGACATGGGTGAGCAGCGTGGGATCTCCCCAGAGGTCGGTCCAGAAGTGGATCAAGAAACCGGCCGGTTCCATGACGAAGACCGAGGGGGCTTCCGGTCGCAGGTCGAGATCCAGCTGCATCCCGATACCCGGCGCCACCGTGGCCACGGTTCCGCCGAACCGGCGCGAGAAGGCCCGATGGATATGCCCGCAGGTGACGCGCTCCACCTGGGGATGCCGGCGGATGATCCCCGCCAGCTCTTCGCGCCGGATGAAGGGCTCTCCATCCATGTGCCCGATTCCGGAGGCAAACGGGGGGTGATGCATGAACACGAGCGTCGGGGCGGAGGGCCGTTGCGAAAGGGCACGGTCGAGCCATCGGAGGCGCTCGGGATTGAGCCCCCCCCCGTGTTCACCGGGGATCACCGTGTCGAGTCCGATCAGACGCATGGGGAAGTCTTCGATGCAGAAACAGATCGCGCGGCGACCGCCCGACTCGATGAACCCGTCGAGGTAGCCGTGGTCGGGGAAGGCCGCGCGCAGGGAATCCTTCTGGTCATGGTTGCCCGGAACGAGGAAAAAGGGCATGGCGAGACCCGCCAGAAGTTCCCGCAGAAGGCCGTAGGAAGCGGAAGCCCCTTCGTCGACGAGGTCTCCGGTGATCACCACGGCTTGCGGCCGCGGGGTCAGGCGGTTGAGGAGATCGACCGCTCGCCGCAGGGCGGCGGCCGTGTCCGCCACGTCGTAGGCGAGCACGCCGGGGGGCTTGAGGTGGAGATCCGAAATCTGAGCGATCACCGTCGGCTTCAAGCGGCCCTCCGTCTCATGCGTGGAGCCGCAGCAGGGCGTCAGGGTCCACCCAGACCTCCACCCGCTGTCCTTTTCGGAAGGCGTGGTTTCCGGCGGTCTCGACGGTGAGGCCCTCTTCCACCGGGCCTTCCAGGATGAGCCGCGTGCGATCGCCCATGAAGAACGAGGCCGCCACCCTGGCTTGAAGGCCGCCTTGCCCGGGGTCGACCAGCTTTGCGTGCTCCGGCCGGAAGAACAGCTCGATCTCCCCGTCGGCAGGGCCGCGGACACGTTCCGGCAGCGGGAGGCTTCCTCCCGGCAGGATCAGCCGATCCCCCTGTGCCCGTCCCTTCAGCCGGTTGATCGTCCCGATGAACTCGGCCACGAAGCGGCTGTTTGGCGCGAAGTAGACCTCGCGCGGCGTGCCGACCTGGGCGACCCGCGCGATGTTCATGACGACGATGCGGTCACCCAGCGCCATGGCCTCCGCCTGATCGTGCGTCACATAAATCGCCGTGATGCCGAGCGAGCGCAGCAGGCTGTCGATCTCCACCCGCAAGGCGTCCCGCAACTTGGCATCCAGTGCGGTGAGCGGTTCATCGAGCAACAACAGCCGGGGCCGGATCGCGATCGCCCGGGCGAGGGCAACCCGTTGCTTCTGGCCGCCCGAGAGCTGGTCGATCGGCCGGTTGCGCAGCTCGCCGATTTTCATCATGTCCAGCATTTGCGAGACGCGCCGGTCCCGGCGGGCCGCGTCGACACCGCGCACCTTCAGGCCGTAGGCGATGTTTTCCGCGACCGTCATGTTGGGAAAAAGCGCGTAGCTCTGAAAGACCATGCCGACGTTGCGCTTTTCGATGGGGACCTCGGTGACGTCCTCGCCGCCGAAATAGACTTTGCCCCCCGGATCCGGGCTCTCGAGCCCGGCGATGATGCGCAGCAGGGTCGTCTTGCCGCAGCCGGAGGGGCCGAGGATCACGACCGTCTCTCCGGCCTGGACGCTCAGGTCGAACGGCTCGAGGGCGCGGGTGCCGTCGGCGAAGGTCTTGGAGCAGCCCTCCAAGCGAAGCGAGGTTCCGGACCCCGTGGCCGGGCCGCCGGATCGATCCGCGGCGGTGGGAAAAACGGCGGGGCGGGCGGGCAGGTCCGGGGTGGAGGCGGTCGCTCCCATGACGAACATCCTTTGACGGGGTTTGGCGACCCACTGCATGGCGACCAGCAGCGGGATGATCATCAGAAAGAACACGATCGTGTAGGCCGAGCCGATCTCCAGACGCATCGAGGCGTAGCTGTCGGCCAGCCCCACCGGCAGCGTTTTGGTCTGGGGGGTATGGAGCATCCAGGTCAGGTTGAACTCGCCGATCGAGAGCGTGAACACCATCAAGGCCCCCGCCAGGATGCCCGGCACGGCGTTCGGGATCACGATCTGAACGAAGCGCTGCCAGAAATCCGCCCCCAGGCTTGCCGCCCCCTCCTCGAGGTCCTTGAGGCGGATCGCATGCATGATCGCGATCACGGAGCGCACCATGAAGGGCAGGGTGAAGATCACATGACCCGTGAGGATGAAGGTCCAGCTGCGCCGGAATGCGGTGAAGCCTCCGTAATTGACGATCAGGGCGAGCGCGATGGCGAGGCCCGGGACGGCGAGAGGCGTGACCAGCAGCTCTTCGAAAAGCCGTGTCCAGCGGTTCTGCCGCTTGACCATGGCGTAGGCGGCCGGCACCCCCAGCACGAGGGTGACCGCCAGGCAGGAGAGCCCGATCAGGATGGAGAGAAAGATCGTCTCCCGGTAAAGGTCCCATACCTTGATGAACCACCTCAGGGTCAGGCCGCTCTTGACCCCCACCATGAAGTTCTCGGTCAGCCCGGCGACGACGGACTGCACCACGGGCACGATCAAAAAACCGCACACCCCCAGAGTCAGGCCGAGCTGCGCACCGAAGGCGGGCGAGAATCGACGCTTCATGTCAACCTGCCGCGGCGACGGTGTTGCCGGCGGCCGCACGGGCCAACGAGAGTGCCAACCAGGTGATCGCCCCCAGGAGGATCGACAGGGCGGCGGCCATCGCGATGTTCGCCATCAAGGTGAACTCGGTGTAGATCACGATCGGCAGCACGTCGATGTTGGTTGCCAGCGTGAAGGCGGTCCCGAAGGCGCCCATGGAGGTCGCAAAGCAGATGGCCCCCGAGGAGATCAGCCCGGGGAGAAGCGCCGGGATGAGGACATCGCGGGTCACGCGCCAGGTGGAGGCTCCCAAGGAGCGTGCGGCCTCCTCCAGGCTGCGGTCCAGCTTCTCGGCGGAGGCCATGAGGGTCGTGATCGTCCGCGGAATGGAAAAGTAGAGGTAGCCGAGGAAGAGCCCGGTCATGGAGTAGGCCAGGACGACCTTTTCGCCGAAGAAACGGAGGGTGATGTCGCCGATCAGCCCTTGGCGTCCGACCAGCAGGATGATCATGAACCCGACCACCACCCCGGGGAAGGCCAGCGGAAAGGTCAGCAGGGATACGATCAGGCTCCTTCCCCGGAAATCGTTTCGCGTCAGGAACACCCCGCTCACCCCGGAGACGACGAGCGTCATCAGGGTCACGCCGGCCGAAAGGAGAACGGTGTAGGCGAGCGTCTCCAGGTACCGCGGGGTCGTTAGGGCGGCGATGTAAATGCCGATCCCTGATGGGCCCAGGCTCGACGCCACCGCCAGGCGGGCGAGCGGCAACAGGAAAAACGCCGTGAACACAATGAACGCCGGCGCGAACATGGCGAGCAGAAGAAGATGGTTCCGGTTTTCCACGCGAATCTCCCCGGGCGGACGATCAGACACGGCACGGCGCTTTCGGCAGCGATCGGGTGGGGAAGCCCACGCATCGTTTTCCGAAAGCGCCGCGCCCCCGGCACAGGGTCCAAGCCGGTTCGAACGCTGGGCGCACCCGGCGACGAGCCGGAGCAGCCGGGATGAGGTCAGGCCGGGTTCACCGGACTTCGTTCAGATAGCGTTTTCGGAACGCCTCCTGGACATCGGCCATTTTTTTCCAGTCGACGGACTTGGCCCGGGCATACTCGGAAGCCGGCAGAAACTTGGCGGCCGCCTCCGGGCTCATGGCCGTCGCCCGCACCGGCCGCAGGAAGGCGTTCGCCCAGACCGCCTGCCCTTTGTCGGAGAGGATGAAGTCGAGCGCTTTCTTGCCGTTTGCGGCGTTCGGGCCGTTTTTGACCAGGCTCATGACATAGGGCGCAATGAGCGTTCCTTCGGCCGGGATCACGAACTCCACGTTGGCCTTGTCCTTGTACTTGCCGCGATAGGCGTTGAAATCGTAGTCGAACAGGATCGGAATTTCCCCCGAGAGCACCCGGGCGTAAGAGGTCTGCTTGGGGACGATCGGCTCGTTTTTCTTGAGCTCCTTGAAGAAGCCGATGGCCGGATCGAAGTTGTCCAGGCTGCCGCCGAGGGCGATGTTCACCGCCACCGCCGCCGAATAGCCGACCGCCGCGGAAGTCGGGTCCAAATATCCCACCATCCCCCGGTAGTCGGGCTTCAGCAGATCCTTCCAGGACCTCGGCACGGGCTTTCCGCCGAGAGCGTCCTTGTTCACGAACAGGCCGAGGGTGCCGGAGTGGATCGTGAACCAGTAGCCTTCGGGGTCCTTTAACCCCTCCGGAATCTGCTCCCAGAGGGCCGGCTTGTAAGGAGCCACCACCCCCGCCTCCTTGGCCAGGATGCCGAAGGTGACCCCGTAGTAGGCGATGTCGGCGACGGGGTTGTTCTTCTCGGCGATCAGCTGGGAGAGGGTTTGCCCGGAGTTCTTGTTGTCGTGCGGGATGTCGATGCCCAGGGTATCCTTGATCGCCTTGAGCTGGCTTGCCCAGTCGGCCCATTCGGGCGGGCAGTTGTAGCAGATGGCGGTCTCGGCAGCCCACCCCGCCGCGGGAATGACGCAGGCCAAGAGCCCCATCAGAACCACCTTCTGGATGTCTCTTTTCATGGACCCTCCTGTCGGTTGATGAGAGAGAGTTGCCACCCCTCGGACGCTACGCCCCGTCGAGTCATCGGCGTGGAGGCGTCATCCGTCGAATCGTCGCTTCAGTCGCTTACAGAATGGCTGCGTATACTTCACCTGAACTGTGAGGATCAAGGGCTTGATGAGGGGATCGCCGTTTCTTGATTCAGGCCCACGAGCGATCCCTCGGCGGACTTCAGGCCTCCTTTCGTGGCAGTGTTTCAGATCACCTCATCTTTGCCGGATGATTAGGGGGGGAATGAAAAATCGATGAGCCCTCCCGAGCGAATTTTTCGGCAGGGCGACACGAAGCCGGGGGTCTCTTCCTTCCGGCAGTCATGAGCGCTTTTGTCGCCGCCGCACGGAATCCTCGACCCCCATCTGCCCGTTTTCCCCCGGGGGGATGCCTCTCCCGTCCCGAGGGCCCTCTTGACAGGCAATCGCCGCAGGATCAGAATGCCGCCCGGCGCGCGGTTTCCCAACCTCCGCGAGGGAAGCGCCGTGTCAAGCGGATCCGTTGTGGGGTACGCCGAGGGGCGGTTCTTTTTCCGGCCGAAAGGAAGCTTCCCATGACTTCACCCTGTCGCAACGCCGCTCTCCTGAAGTGGGTCGATGACTGCGCACGGCTTTGCCGCCCCGATCGCGTCGTCTGGTGCGACGGCTCGGCCGAGGAATACGATCGCCTGATGGCGTCCATGGTCGCCTCCGGCGCGGCCATCGCCCTCCGGAAACGGCCGCGGAGCCATCTCTTCCGCTCCGACCCGAGCGACGTCGCCCGCGTGGAGGACCGCACCTTCATCAGCACCCCCTCCCGCATCGAGGCCGGGCCCACCAACAACTGGATCGCCCCCGATGAGCTCAAGCGGAGGATGACCGATCTCTACCGCGGCTGCATGGCCGGGCGGACGATGTACGTGATCCCCTTTTCCATGGGTCCCCTGGGCTCGCCGATATCCCGCTTCGGCGTCGAGATCACCGACAGCCCCTACGTCGTCTGCAACATGCACATCATGACGCGGGTGGGAACCCGCGTTCTCGAGGCGCTCGGGACGGACGGGGAATTCATTCCCTGCCTGCACTCGGTCGGCGCGCCTCTGAAAAAGGGCCAACGGGACGTCCCCTGGCCTTGCGCGCCGATGGAGGAAAAATACATCGCCCACTTTCCCGACGAGAACCTGATTTGGTCCTACGGCTCGGGCTACGGCGGAAACGCCCTGCTCGGGAAAAAATGCCTCGCCCTGCGCATCGCCTCGGCGATCGCCCGCCGCGAGGGCTGGATGGCCGAGCACATGCTCATCCTGCGGCTGACCAGCCCCGAGGGCCGCCGCTTTCACATCACGGGGGCCTTCCCCTCGGCCTGCGGCAAAACCAACCTCGCCATGATCCAGCCCACGATCCCGGGCTGGAAAGCCGAGTGCCTGGGCGACGACATCGCCTGGATGAAGATCGGCCCCGACGGCCGCCTCTACGCGATCAACCCCGAAAGCGGCTTTTTCGGGGTCGCCCCCGGGACCTCCTACGAATCCAACCCGGCGGCGATGGACACGCTCAAGGAGAACGTCATCTTCACCAACTGCGCCCTGACCGACGAGGGCGACATCTGGTGGGAAGGGATGGACGGCCCGCCGCCTCTGCACGCGATCGACTGGAAGGGGCGCGACTGGACGCCGGCAAGCCCGACCGAGGCCGCCCACCCGAACGCCCGCTTCACGGCCCCGGCGGCCCAATGCCCGGTGATCTCCCCCGACTGGGAGAAACCCGAGGGGGTCCCGATCGACATCTTCATCTTCGGGGGCCGGCGGGCCGCGGTGGCCCCGCTGGTCCACGAGGCCTATGACTGGGACCACGGGGTATTCCTGGGGGCAACGGCCGCCTCGGAGACCACGGCCGCCAACATCGGCGCGGTCGGCAACCTCCGGCGCGACCCCTTCGCCATGAAGCCCTTCTGCGGCTACAACATGGGGGATTATTTCGGCCACTGGCTGGCGATGGGCGATCGCCTGGGGAAAAACGCCCCGCGCATCTTCTACGTGAACTGGTTCCGCAAGGGCTCCTCGGGGAAGTTTCTCTGGCCGGGATTCGGCGAGAACAGCCGCGTCCTCAAGTGGATGTGCGACCGGGTGATGGGCCGCGTCGAGGGTCGCCGGACCCCGATCGGGATCCTGCCCCGGGAGGAAGAGCTCGACATGCAAGGGCTTTCGCTGCCGCACGACGACCTGGCCGAGCTCCTGCGGGTGGATCCGAACGCCTGGAAGGCCGAGCTCCCCGACATCGAGAAGCACTTCGCCCAGTTCGGCGACCGCCTGCCCGGCCGGCTGACCGCGCAGCTCAAGCGCCTCGGCGAGCGGTTGGGCTGAGTCCCCGGAAACAGAAAGAGGAAGAACGCAACATGGAAGCCCTCGAAATCGTCGCCCGTCTGATGGAGCTTGCCGCGGTCACCGCGCCGAAGAGCAAGGGGGTGAATTTCGTTCAAACGCGCATCCTGACCGGGAACGCGCTCCAGGAGCTCGCCTCCGCCATGGTGCGCTTCGGCGAGCGCACCGGCAAGAAGGACTTCGACCGCGACGCGCGCGGGGTTTCCCGATCGGGGGCCGTGGTGCTGATCGGGCTCAAGAACGCCAAGCCGGTCGGCCTGGATTGCGGCGCCTGCGGGCACCCGGACTGCAAGAGCTTCGAGGCCCAGGCCAAGCGGGAGAAGGAATTTTCCGGGCCGGCCTGCGCCTTCCGCCTGCTGGACATGGGGATCGCGCTCGGCTCGGCGGCGAAGACGGCTAGCCTTTTCAACGCCGACAACCGCATCATGTACCGCATCGGCGCGGTCGCCCGGGACATGAAGCTCGTGGACTGGGATTTCGTGATGGGGATCCCGCTCGCGGCGGAGGGCAAAAACATCTTCTTCGACCGCTGAGGCCCGGGCCGTCACCCGCCGAAAGGCCCGGCCGCGCCGCGGGCGGCGGAGAGCGCGGTGCCCGGCCGGCGCCGCCCGTTCGCGAGACCGACCCGCGCCAGGCTTTTCGCCAAAAGCCCCCCGAAATGCCCGACCAGGGCGGTGTTGTTGTACCAGCAGCGGCAGCCGCGGCCGTTCGCGAGGCGCTCTCGTTCGCGCCTAAAGAGCGGTCCGTTCCACACGGCCGCAAACGAGCTCCCCCGGATCGAGCCCACCCGCACGTGCTGTTCGAGGCAGGGATAGACGTTCCCCCAGGGGTCGATCCGCGCCATGAGCACCCCCGCGTAGCAGGGCCGATCGGGCAGCCCGCCTCCGCTCTCCAGGGCCTCGATCCAGTGCCCGAGGTACGGATCCCCGGCAAGGGGTGTGCCGCCGATCTGCCGTTTCAGAACCTCCGGATCCGGGTTCACGGAATTCGGCTCCATGCCCGTGTAGAAGGCGTCGGCGCAGTGGTGGAGCGGCTGGAGGAGAACGTCGTCGGCCACCCCCGCCCAGCGGCGGCAAAAGGCGCCCACCTCGCCCGCGTTCACCCCGGAAACGGTCATCCGCACCCGGAGAATCGGAACCCCTTTCCTGCGGGCCGAGAGCAAGGCCTCGATCCCCTGTTCCGCCTCGGCAAAAGCGCCCGGTCTGCCCCGCAGCCGATCGTGGCACTCGGGGCTGGCCCCGTCGAGGCTCACGGTGACGCAACGCGCACCGCTGTCGGCGACCTCGTTGCGGTAGCGGCGAAGCAGCAGGCCGTTGGTGCAGAGGTTCACCGACAGGCCCCGCCCGGCGAAGGCCTCGATGATCGGCAAGACATCCCTCCGGGCCAGGGGTTCGCCGCCGGCGATCGAAATCTGGTGCGTCCCCAAATCCGAAAGCTCCGCGGCGAGTGCCCGGTATTCGGCAAGCGAGAGCTCACCGCGCCGCGGGTCCCGCCAGCGCTGGCACATGCGGCATTGCAGGTTGCAGCGGTAGGTGACGTCGAGCTCGGCCAAGTAGGGGCCGACGGGAAGCTCACGACCCCGCGAGTCCGCGCGCAGGTTGCGGCAGGCCCCCCACACGGTCCGGGCGAAGCCGGTCGAGCAGAGGATGTGGCGGTAGGTTCGGAAATTGTGCAGTCTCATCTGCGGGTCTTGCGCCGTGGCCTGAGAACCCGAACCCTAGACTATCCATCACCGCGCGAAAATCAACTCGCCGCCGCGGACCCCGGCGCCTCGAAGGCATGGGGCGCAAGGCCCGCGTGCACCCAGCGCAGGAGCGTCATCACGTCGTAGACCGGGCGACCCGTCGCTTCGTACACGGCCGCCGCATACGGGGGAAGGTTCGCGCACTCGAAGAGAAGGGCGCGGATCCCCGGGTCGGCGGCGCACAGCTCGCGGCTTCGTTCCACGACCTCGCGGCGAACGCCTTCGGGATCGATCCGTCCGCTTCCGGAAAAGATCGCCTCACAAAAACAGGGGGCATCCTCGAGGCCGCGGATCGAGAGCCGCTCGGGAGAACCCCCCGCAAGCCGGATGTGCTCCACGCCGAGATTTGCGGCATCCGCGGTGATCACCCCGATCCGGCCCTGTCCCCCGAGCGAGCGCTCGATCAACGGAAGCTGAAGCAGGCTCGAGGTGAAGACCGGGACCGGAAGAGCCTCGGCGAGCTCGCGCTGAAAGAGGATCATGAACCCGCAGGTGGTCCCCAAGGCGCGGACGCCGCGCCGCACGAGCCGCAGGCCTGCCTCGACGAAGGGTTCCACGATCCCCGGGTCGCGCTCCCGGATCAGCCGCGAGAGCGTCGCCCCCCGAACCGTCTCCACGAGAACCGGAAACGGGTAGCTCTCCGGGTTTCCGGCGTCGCCCGGAATCCGCCGGATCGCGGCATCCATCTTCAGGATCCCGATCCTCGCGGGCAAAACGGCTGCGGTTTCGACCATGATGAGATTCTTAGCACCGCACCGGAGAGCGAAGCAACGGCGCAAACGCGGGGAAAGTAGGCGACCCTTGCACGGAAATCAGACCATGGGAGAGACAGCCGGCCCGTTTCCGGCCGTGCTCGGCAGGATGCGGCTTTCGTCCGTGGGAAGAAACCGGAACGCGTCCCCCGCAGAAGTGTTCCCACTTCCCCGGAGAAGACAGGAGGTTTGGGTGAGGCCGTTGACTTCGGATAAGCTCGAAGCCCTGCCATCTTCACTGGCAGCATCTTTTGTTTCAATGAAGCCGGAGCCCGTGGGCTCCGGAAAAGCGCCTACCGGCGCGAGCTTGAGCGCCGGGAGGCGGAGCTTCAATGAGGCCGGAGCCCGTGGGCTCCGGAAAAGCTCCAGTTGTAGGGGGCGGCCATCGTGTCGCGGCCGCTTCAATGAGGCCGGAGCCCGTGGGCTCCGGAAAAGCAGAAATGCCTGGTTTGAATGGACCGGGATCCAGGGCTTCAATGAGGCCGGAGCCCGTGGGCTCCGGAAAAGACCCGAATAACCCCCGGTTTATCAAGGGGGCCAAATTGCTTCAATGAGGCCGGAGCCCGTGGGCTCCGGAAAAGCGGCTTGGCAACAACAATTTTCACAATTTTTTTGTCAGCTTCAATGAGGCCGGAGCCCGTGGGCTCCGGAAAAGTATGGCTCAGAATTATACAGAAAACTGTTTTGACCAGCTTCAATGAGGCCGGA
>FWPV01001689.1_pt1 | contig 59058 bp, 51 predicted proteins | sample 2228371 | NCBI WGS metagenome assembly FWPV01 (sample SAMEA103939776, study PRJEB20133) | metagenome
GCCGCGCGGCGGCCGCGGCCAGGGCCTCCAGGCGCCTCGGCGCCCCGGGGCGCTCCTCGAGGAGCAGCAGCTCGTGGCAGCGGCGCCTTCCGGCGGCCAGGGCCTCGGCGACCGCGTGCGGGCCGTAGAGCCATTCGGTCTTCATGGCCGGCGGTAGGAGTCGAGGATCGCCGCGAGCTCCTCCAGGGCCGCGGGCAGACGGTCGTTGACGACGACGTGGCGGTAGCGATCGCGGCAGGCCATTTCCGCGGCCGCGTTCCGCAGGCGGACGGCGATCGCCTCCGGGGAATCCGTGCCCCGCAATCGCAGCCGACGCTCCAGCTCCTCGAGGGAAGGCGGCAAAAGAAAGATCGTGACGCTTTGCGGAAACCGGCCCGCGAGGGCCTCGGCCCCCTGCACGTCGACGTCGAGCAGGACGTCGCCGCCCGCGGCGAGGAGCCGCTCCAGGTCCTCGGCCGAGGTGCCGTAGTAATGGCCGTGGACCCGGGCCCACTCCGCCCAGCGCCCGCTGCGGATGCCCTCCTCGAAGTCCGCGGTCGAGATGAAACGGTAATCGCGCCCCTCCACCTCCGCCGGCCGCGGCGGCCGGGTGGTGTAGGAGACGGAGTAGGACAGCCCGGGGACCCGCTCGAGGAGCGCCTTCCGTAGGGTCGTCTTGCCCGTCCCGGAGGGCGCCGAGAGGATGAAGAGCCGGCCGCGGCGCGCGTCCTCAGGCATCCGGGTCCTCCGTTTCCGGGGCCGTCCCGTCCCCGCCGCCCTCCCGGAGCTGGGCGTAGCGTTGCGAAATCGTCTCCGCCTGCACGGCGGAGAGGACGATGTGGTTGCTGTCGAGCACGATGATCGAGCGCGTCCGGCGGCCGTAGGTGGCGTCGATCAGGCGGTGCTGTTCGCGCGCCTCGTCCTTGAGGCGCTTCATGGGGGCCGAGTTGGGGGCCACGATGGCGATCACCCGATCGGCCACCACCGTGCTGCCGAAGCCGATGTTGAGCAGGACCGGGTCCGTGGGTTTGGGCATGGAGGCGGCGTCCTTTCCGCGGGCGAATCGGGGTTCGAGGGGGGCTATTCCAGGTTCTGCACCTGCTCGCGGATCTTTTCCAGTTCGGATTTCACGGCGACGATGCTCCGGGAGGCGGCGGCGCTGCCGACCTTGGCGCCCATGGTGTTGAACTCGCGGTGGAGCTCCTGGAGCAGAAAGCCCAAGGGTCGACCGGCGGCCTGGGGCCCGGAGAGCAGGCGGCGGAACTCGGTCAGGTGGCTCTCGGCGCGCACGAGTTCCTCGGAGATGTCCGCGCGGTCGGCGAGGAAGGCCGCTTCCTGGGCGATCCGGCCGGGGTCGAGCTCGACGAGCCCCTGGGTGAGGGCCGCGATGCGCGCTTCCAGCCGTTGACGGTAGAGCGGCACGAGCTCGGCGGCGGTCTCGCGGATCTCCTGCAGGGCGGTCGCGATCGTCTCCAGGCGGGCGGTGAGGTCGGCGGCCAGCCGCTCGCCCTCGGCGGCGCGCATGGCCTCCAGGCCGTCCAGGGCGCGCGCGAGGCAGCCCTCGAGCACGGCCCACACCGCCTCGGGGTCGGCGGCCGCCGCGGTCGACCGGAGCATCCCCCCCGCCGCCAGGAGCATCGAGAGCGTGGGCCGCTCCCGGAGACCGAGGGTTTCGCCAAGGAGCGAAAGCGCCCGGTGGACCGCGCGCGCCCGGGGCAGATCGACCTCCACGATCGGCGCCTTGCCCCCGGCCTCCTCGACCTCGATGCGGACCTCGACGCGGCCGCGGAGGATCCGCTCGGAGACGGCGCGGCGCACGCGCTCCTCGAGGTCGGGGTAGGCCGCGGGCAGCCGGACGGCGAGGTCGAGAAAGCGGCTGTTCGTGGAGCGGATTTCGACCCCGACCGCGATGGGGGGGGCCTCGGCCTCCGCGGCGGCGAAGCCGGTCATGCTGCGGACCATGGAGCGTTCTCCCTCCGGTCGAAGAGGTGGCGCGCGCGCACCGCTTCGAGAAACCCCCGCAGCGGCGCGCCGGCGTAATCGGGATAGGTCCAGGGCAAGGGCCGGTAGGCGCCCTCCCGGTAGACCAGGGCAAGATCGGCGTAGATCCCCGAGCCCAGGTAGATGCGGTGTGCGGCCGGTTTGCCCGTCGCCAGCACGACCCGCTCCGGCACGAGAATCCCGGGGTCGAGGTTCACCGTGCGCCGCCCCTCGCGGGAACGCCGGCCCTCGAGATCGACCGTCGCAAGCTTGATCTCCGCCAGGGCCTCCTGGGGCACCCTCCGGCGAAAGGCGATCACCCGGCGGCTGAGCGGCGCCCCCATTTCGGCGGCGTAGTAGGAGGTGAACTCGAAGGCCCACCAGGGGCTCACGAGGTCGAAGGCCCCGAAGCGTTCGGAGAGCAGGGCGGCCACCTCCGGGAAGCCTTCGCGCCGCTGCAGCAGCATCCCGATCAAGAGCGTCGCCGGCGGGGCCGGCCGGGGAGAGCTCATGGCACGGGCCTCAGGCGTCGGCGAGCGGTTTCGCCTCCTCGATCAGCAGGATCGGAATCCCGTCGCGGATTTCGTAGAGCAGGCGGCAGGCAACGCACACCAGGCCGTCGCCCTTCGCGGTGAGGCGGATTTCCCCCTTGCACTGCGGGCAGGCGAGAATCTCGAGCAACTCGGGATCGATCGTCATCGGCTCCTCTCCCGAAGCCATGCGGCCGCCGCGGTGGTGGTCGGCTCAGGCGCCGGCGGCTTCGGCGCCGGCCGGCCCGAAGGAAGCCATCAGTTCGGCCTCGGCCGCGAGCTGGTCGCCGACCAGGGCCCGACCGGCCATCTTCGCCGCCCGGGAGCGCATCCGGGTCACCCGCGCCTCGAGGAGCAGCTGGTCCCCCGGCACGACGGGCCGGCGGAAGCGGACCTGGTCCATGCCCATGAAATAGACGATGTCTCCCTGGTGTTCGGGGCCGCGCATCTCGCAGGCGAGAATGCCGCCGGCCTGGGCCAGGGCCTCGACGATGAGCACCCCCGGCATGACCGGTTGCCCCGGGAAATGCCCCTGGAAAAAGGGCTCGTTCAGGGTCACGTTCTTCAGGGCGAGGATCCTCTCCCCCGGCACGAGCTCGAGCACCCGGTCGACCAGGAGAAAGGGATAGCGGTGGGGCAGCCTCTTGAGGATCGCCTGGATGTCGAACACGGTCTGCATGGGTCCCTCCGCGTGTCGCGGCCCGCGGTTCGCCCGCCGGGGCTTCCTCAGGGTTTCTTGCCGCCGCGGGCGTTCAGCTCCTGCACCAGGCGCTGGGTGATGTCGACGGCGGGCTGGTGGTAGAGCACCCCGATGCTGCTCACGATCAGGGTGTAGCCTTCCTTTTTGCCGATCTCGTTGACGAGCGCGCTGATCTCCTTTTGCAGCTCGCCCATGAGATCGCGCTCGAGCTCCTGGAGGTCGCTGCGGTATTTCTTCTGCAGGGCCTGAAAATCGCTCGCCTTGATGCGCAGCTCGCGCTCCTTTTCCTCGCGCGCCTCCTTGCTCATCACCATGGCCTCGCGCTGCAGGCGCTTTTCGAGCTCCTGGAGCTCGGCCCCTTTCTGCTTGAGGTCGGCCTCGAGCTTGTCGCGCTGGCTTTTGAGTTTTTCCTGCGCCGCCTTGCCGATCTGGGAGGTCTCGAGCACCGCCTGCAGGTTGACCACAGCGATCCGGGTGCCCTCGGCGGCGAGCGTCGCCGCCGGGCAGAGGCACACGAGGCCGGCGAGCAACGCGGCGGAAATTCCCACCCCTCGGAGATTCATGCCGTTTTCCTTTCCCGTCGACCCGCCGCCTGCCGCGGCGGCGGGTTCCTTAGAATGCGGAGGCCATCGAAAACTCGAAGCCGCCGCTGGAACGATCGTCTTTCTTCGAGTCGAGGTACCAGCCGTAGGCCAGCCGGATCGGCCCGATGGGCGACATCCAGCGGATTTCCGGGCCGGCGGTTTCGCGCATCTTGTTGAAATCCCAGGACTCGTCTTTCCCGAACACGGCCCCCGTGTCCAGAAAGAGGATGCCGAACACACCGGCCTCTTCGACCAGGGGGAACTTGATTTCGAAATTGCCCTGGACGAATTTCTCCCCCCCGACCGGGTCGCCCTCTTCCTTGGGGGCGAGATCGGCGCGCTTGGCGCCCCGCACCGTGTTCATGCCCCCGAGGTAGAATTTCTCGTAGTCCGGGAGATCCCAGCCGGGCAGCCCGTGGATGTATCCCCCCCGGCCGTGGACGACGCCGGTCAGTTTCCAGACGAGGGGGATGTACCATCCCGTGTCGGCGATCACCTTGTGAAAGCCGACGTCCCCGCCCAGCCCCGCGAACTCGTACTCCAGGCTGTGGAGCGACCCCTCCTTGGCGTTGAACAGGCTGTCCCGCGAATCGTAGCGGATCACGGGGGCGATGCTGCTTTTCAGAAAGCGCCCGGCGTCTTTCTGGATCGAGCGCGCGGCGTCCTCGTCGACGTTGCCGATGCGGGTCTCCTCGAGCGTGTAGGCGATGCTCCCCCGGACGTAGTCGTAGAGCGGGTAGCCCAGGCGGAGTTTGCCGCCGATCGAATCCTTGTCGTAGTCGTCGAATTCGAACTCCCACTTGTAGAGCTCGGCGCCGGCGGAGAGCGGTATATCAAAGAGCCACGGCTCGGTAAAGCTCAAGACGTATTTCTGGGTTTTGCCCCCGACCTGACCGCGAACCCCCAGGGTCTGCCCCCGGCCGAAGAGGTTGCGCTCGGAGATCGAAGCCGTCACGAAGGCCTGCTCGAGCGTGCTGTAGCCCGCCCCGAAGGTGAAGGCGCCGGTGTTCTTTTCCTTGACCTCGACGCTCATCCGCATGCGGTCGTCGGCGCTGCCGCGCGCCGTGTCGACCTTCACGTTTTCGAAGTAGTCGAGGCGGTTCAGATTGCGGATGCCGCGCTTCAAGCGGCTGGCGCTGTAGAGCTCCTGCTCGAAGACGCGGAGCTCGCGCCGGATGACCTTGTCGCGCGTCTTGGTGTTGCCGGTGATCGTGATCTCCTCGAAGACGACGGGCTTGCCCTTGAGGATCTGGAAGGTCACGTGGGCGATGAGCTTCTCGGCGTCCTGATCGACCTTGGGGGAGACCTCGACGTAGGCGTAGCCCTCGTCGGCGTAGAGGTCGGTCAAGGCGATCACGTCGCCCCGGAGCACCTCGCGGTTGTAGTACTCCTCGCGGGTGATCTTGAGCTTTTTCAACAGCTCCTCCCGCGGCAGCAGGAGATCGCCGCTGAAATCGACCCGCCCCATGCGGAAGCGCGGGCCCTCGTCGATCTTGAAGGTGACGACGATCCCCTCCTCCTCGAACTCGACCTGGGGCTCGCCCACCCGCGCGCGCACGTAGCCGTTGTTCTGGTAAAAGGCCGCGAGCCGGGCGGCGTCCTGGTTGAGCTGCTCCGGCTTCAGGTCGCCCGCCGCGGTGAACCAGGAGAGGATGTTTTTCTCCGAGGTCTGAATTTCCTTTTTCAGCCGGCGCTCGGAGAAGGCGGTGTTGCCGATGAAGGCGATCTTGCGGATCAACAGCTTGTTGCCTTCCTCGATCGCGTACTCCACGTCCACCTGGTTGTTCGGGTGGGGGGTGAGCCGGTAGTTCACACGAACGTTGTGATAGTTCTTGCCGCGGTAGAGGTCCTCGATGCGCCGCAGGTCGCTCCGCAACGTGAAGGCGTTCAGGACCGCCCCCTGTTTCAGGGTCAGGTTCTTGCGGATTTCCTCCTGGTCGAAGACCACGTTCCCCGTGGTGCGGATGGAACGCACGGTCGGCTTTTCGGTCACCCGCACGAGGAGCCGCACGCCGTCGCCCTCGGGTTCCCGGAGGATCTGGACGTCGTCGAAATAGCCCAGGCCGTAGACGGCCTTGAGGTCTTCGGCGACCTGGCGGTTCTGCAAGACCTCGCCCGGCCGGCTCTTGAGCACGCGGCGGATGGCGTCGGGCTCGATCCGCTGCTGGCCCTCGATCCGCACCTCCACGATCCGCTCCCGGCGCAAGGCCGCGTTGGCGATCTCCCGGGCGACGCGCTTGACGACCCCGGGGAGCTGTTCCACCCGCCGGCCCTCCGCCGCGAAGGTCCGCGGACCACGATCGGCGGCCGCGGCCGGCACCAAGCGCACGTCGAGGCTGAAGGCCTCCCCGATCCAGGTGAGGCTCGCCTCCGCGACGAAATCCGCCCCCGTCTGGAGCGCCAAGCGGGCGACCTCCTCGTCCCCGCCGCCGGAGGCCGCCCAAGCGGCGGCCGTCTCCGGGTCGAGCACCCGCGCGGAGACCCCCTCTTCGGCCAGCTCCCGGCGCAGCGCCTCGGAGATCTCGCCGCGCAGATAGGCGTACTCGGCGGAGCCGTGGACGGCGGCCGGGAGCAGGATCACGGCGGGAGGGCTTTGAGCCGGCGCAGGCCGGGCAACCAGAAGGAACAGGGCCAGGAGAAGCCGGCTCGCGGCGCGACACGATCGGCTCCGACCGCCGGCGGCCTGCGGCGGCGGCGGGAGCGGCGCTTGAGGTCCCATAACGCCCGCCCTCAGTCCACGGCGGCCAGCCGCCCGTCGCGCAGGGTGACGCGGCGGGACAGCCGGGCCGCCAGTTCGAGGTTGTGGGTGACGATGACGAGGGCCATGCCCAGCTCGGCGTTCAGCTCGAGAAGCAGCCGCTGGACCTCCTCGCCGTTCGCCCGGTCGAGGTTGCCGGTCGGCTCGTCGGCGAGCAGGATCGACGGCCGCAGCACCAGCGCGCGGGCGATGGCCACGCGCTGCTGCTCGCCCCCGGAGAGCCGGTTCACCCGGAAGGAGAGCCGATGCTCCATCCCCACGCGCGCGAGCACGGTGCGGGCGAGCTCGGCGGCCTCCCGCCGGGGGAGCCCGTGGATCAGGGCCGGCATCATGGCGTTTTCGAGGGCGGTGAACTCGGCGAGCAGGTGATGGAACTGGAAGACGAAGCCGATCGTCTCGTTGCGGAAGCGCGCCAGCCGATCGGCGGGGTAGGCGAGCACGTCCTCCCCGCGGACGAGGAGCCTGCCGCGGTCGGGCCGCTCGAGCGTCCCCAGGACGTGCAACAAGGTCGATTTCCCGATGCCCGAGGCGCCGACGACGGCGACGGACTCGCCGGCGGCGAGATCGATGTCGAGATCCTCGAGCACGGAAACCGAGGTCCCGCCGTTGACAAACCGCTTGCACAGGCCCCGCGCCATGAGAAGCGGAGTTTCCCGCGGCGCCGGTGTCGCTTCAGCCATAGCGGATCGCCTCGACCGGGTTCAACCGCGCCGCCTGGCGCGCGGGGTAGAGCGTGGCGAGGTAGCAGATCCCGAGGGCCGCCAGCACGATCGCGGCGACATCCCAGAGCTCCATTTTGACCGGCAGCCGCGTCGTGAAATAGTAGACGTCGCCCGTGAGCTCGTGGATGTCGTAGCGCTTGAGCGCTTCGCAGAGCGCCACGCCCAGGATCACCCCGAGCGCCGTCCCCGCCGTCCCGATCACCATGCCGCTGAAGACGAAGATGCGCCGGATGCTGCGGTCGGTCGCCCCCATCGCCTTGAGGATGGCGATGTCGCGCGTCTTCCCCATGACGAGCATGATGAGCGAGCTGGCGATGTTGAAGGCCGCCACCAGGACGATGAGCGTCAGGATGAGGAACATCACCCGGCGCTCGAGCTTGAGCGCCTTGAAGAGGTTGCGGTTCATCTGCATCCAGTCGCGGGCGCTGTAGCCGGGGCCCAGCCGCGCGAGAATCGCATCGGCCACCTCCCGCGCCCGGTAGATGTCGTGAACGCGGATCTCGAGGCCGGAGACGGCCTCGCCGAGGCGCATCAGGCGCTGGGCGTCGCGCAGGTGGATGTAGGCGAAGGTCTGGTCGTAGTCGTACATGCCGGACTCGAAGCCGCCGGTCACGCGGAAGGCGCGCAGCGCCGGGACGTGCCCCGTGGGGGCGAGCATGCCCCGCGGGGAGATCACGTGCACGATGTCGCCGGGGGCGACACCCAGGTTGCGGGCGAGCTCGCGGCCGAGGACGATCCCCGGTGCGCGGCCGGGCGCTTCGGCCTCGGGGCCCGGCTCCGGCAACTCGATCTCGGCGAGCGTCCGCAGCACCCCGCCCGCCGTCCGGGGGTCCACCCCGCGCAGCACGGCCCCGCTGGTCGCGACGGCGGTCCGCAGCATGACCTGACTGTAGACGAAGGGGGTGGCCGCCGCAACCCCGGGAACGGACTCCACGGTGCGCAGGACCTCGGGCCAGTCCTCCATGGCCTGACCGTAGCGCATGAGCACGATGTTCGCCTGGCCGCCCAGGATGCGTTGCTTGAGGTCGGCCTCGAAGCCGGTCATGACGGCGATCACCACGATCAGCGCCATCACCCCGACGGCCACGCCGGCGACCGAAAGGTAGGTGATGAGCGAGATGAAGGCGTGCTTGGACCGCGCCCGCAGGTAGCGGCCGCCGATCAAGCTTTCGAATCCCGTCGATGGAAAGGGCATGCCGGTTTCCTGGAGGCCGCCGCCCCGGGGGTCACTCCCGGGGTTTGAGGTGCGGAAAGAGGATCACTTCGCGGATGGAGGCGGAGTCGGTGAGCAGCATCGCGAGCCGGTCGATGCCTATCCCCTCCCCCGCGGTGGGCGGCATTCCGTATTCCAGGGCTTCGAGGTAATCCTCGTCCATGGGGTGCGCCTCCGCCTCCCCCGCCTCCCGGTCGCGGGCCTGCTGCTCGAAGCGCTCGCGCTGGTCGACCGGGTCGTTCAGCTCGGAGAACCCGTTGGCGATTTCGCGGCCGCCGACGAAGAGCTCGAAGCGCTCGGTGAGCTCCGGGGTCTCGTCGCTGCGGCGCGAGAGCGGCGAAACCTCCGCCGGGTAGCCGATCACGTAGGTGGGCTGGATGAGCTGCGGCTGGACGAGCGCGTCGAAGAGTTTGGTGATCACCTTGCCCAGGCGCTGCTGCTTGGTCACGGTCACGCCGCGGGCCGCGGCGAAGGCGAGCAGCCCCTCCCGGTCGCCGAGGAGCGCGCGGTCCACGCCGCCGATCTCGACCAGCGCGTCGCGGAGGGCGATCCGCCGCCACGGGGGGGCGAGCTCGATCGTCTCGCCCTGGCAGGGGATCGCGGTCGAGCCCGTCACGCGGGCGGCGACCTCCGCGAGCAGCTCCTCGGTCAGGTCCATCAGGTCGGTGTAGGTGGCGTAGGCCTGGTAGAACTCGAGCATCGTGAACTCGGGGTTGTGCTGGGTGGAGATCCCCTCGTTGCGGAAGTTGCGGTTGATCTCGAAGACCCGCTCGAGCCCCCCGACCACGAGCCGCTTGAGGTAGAGCTCGGGGGCGATGCGCAGGTAGAGGTCCATCCCCAGGGCCTGGTGGTGGGTCCGGAACGGGGTCGCCTCGGCGCCGCCGGGCAGGGGCTGCATCATGGGGGTTTCGACCTCGAGGAAACCGCGCTCGAGGAAAAAGCGGCGGATCTCCTGGATCATGGCGCTGCGGCGCAGGAAGATGTCCCGCACCCCGGGGTTCATGAGCAGGTCGAGGTAGCGCCGGCGGTAGCGTTTCTCGGGGTCCTTGAGGCCGTGGAATTTCTCGGGCAGGGGGCGAAGCGACTTGGCGAGCAACCGGAAGGAGTCCGCAAGCAGCGTCCACTCCCCCGTCTTCGTCCGGAAGAGCGGGCCCACCGCGCCGAGGAAGTCGCCGATGTCGAGTTGCTTGAAGAGGGCGAAGGCCTCCTCGCCCACCCGGTCGCGCTTCAGGTAGACCTGGAGCTGCCCGGAGCGGTCCCGCAGGCGCAGGAAGGCCGCCTTGCCGAAGTGGTTCACGGCCATCATGCGGCCGGCGACGGCGAAGTGCGGGCCGCTCTCGGAGACCGACCCGGGATCCGTGCGCACCCGCTCGTGGAGTTCTTCGATCGCGTGGGAGGGCCGGAAGTCGTTCGGGTAAAGCGGGATGCCGCGCCCGCGCAGGGCAAGCCACTTTTCCCGTCGTTTGGAGAGAACCTCGCTTGCGGATTCCATGGGGCCTCGCACGCCACACGAAAAAGGAAATGACGCGGACCCGGCCGAGGCGATCCCCCGCGGCGGGGACTCGGCCGGCCGCGCCATCCGGATCCTGGACCGTCTCGCCGCCGCGCGCCAGGCCTTTCCCCCCGGATCCCGGGGCGTGGAACGCCGCCCGGGCGCGTCGCGCGAACGCACCTCGATAGCGTAGAACCGCGAAACCTGTCAAGCCGGGGTCGGCGGCGCGATGCGCCGGAAGACGAGGCGGAAGGTGGACCCGCGGCCCGGCGTGCTCTCCACGTCCAGCCGGCAGCCGTAGGGCTCGAGGATGCGCTGCACGATGGAGAGCCCGAGCCCCGTCCCGGAGGGCTTGGTGGAAAAGAAGGGGTCGAAGATCGCGGGCAGGTGCTCCGGGGCGATGCCGGAGCCGGTGTCGCGGATCTCCACGCAGACGCGGCGCTCGCGGGGTGCGGAAAGCACGATCTCGATCTCTCCCTCGCCCTCGATCGCCTCGGCCGCGTTGGTGAGCAGGTTCCAGAGGACCTGCTGCAGGTGGCCGGGGTCGATCGCGATCCACAGCCCTTCCGGCGCGGTCAGCCGGACGCGGATCCGCCCCTTCACGCGGTCCTGGCGGGTGAACAGCTCCAAGGTCTCCCGCAGGGCGGCGCCCGCCTCCACGGGCACGGGGCGGCCGGCGGGAGGCCGGGCATAGAGCAGGAAATGGCCGACGAGCGTACCCAGCCGGTCGGCCTCCCGCAGCACGATCGAAAGAAGCGGCGCCCGCTCCGGGTCATAGCGCAGCTCGTCGCGCAACAGCTCGATCGCCCCGGTCAGGCCGGCGAGCGGGTTTTTGAGCTCGTGGGCGAGTCCCGCGGCGAGTTCGCCCACGGCCGCCAGACGCTTCACCCGCTCCAGGTGGTCCCGCATGCGGCGAAGCTCGCCGCGCGTCTTCTCGGGTTGGGCGGCGAGCACGCCGCCCAACCCGGCGACGACGAGGCAGGCGCCCCAGAGGATCGACAGCCGCATGAACGGGAACGGCCCCGGCGCCGGCTCCGCGGGTCCGCCCCCGGCGAGGAGGGCCTCCGGGATCCAGCCCCCGCCGACGGCGGCGGCCTGCAGGCAGCACAGGCCGGCCACGAGGAAGGTCCCGCGCCGGTCGAGAAGCAGGCTCGAGGTCAGGATCACGACGAGGTAGAGAAAGACGAAGGGGCTTTCCAGCCCCCCCGTCACGGCGATCACCGCCGTGACGAGCGGGGTGTCGAGCCCGAGCTGCAGCGGGGCGAGAAGCCGGCGCAGCCGGCCGGCGGCCAGGAGGGCGCCGTAGGCCGCCGACAGCGCAAGCACGACGCCTGCGGCGAAAAGCAGCGTCGCCACCGGCGGCTCGGCGGCCGAAAGGCCCCGCGAGCGCAGGACGATCAGGGTCGAGCCGAAGAGCAACAGCCCGAAGAGCGCGCGCGCCGCGGTGAGACGCCCAAGCCGCCGCAAGTCCCCCCCGGGTCGTTCCGGCTCTTTCGGACTCCCCTCCCGGAGGGGGCCCGGCGCCGCCGGAGAGCCGCCCCGGCGGCGTCCGGCCGCCGCGGGGCCCCCGCGCGGGACGGGGGGGAGGGTCGCCTCCGGGGTCGTGAAGACGCCGGAGGCCGCCCCTTCGGAGCGGCCTCCGCGATGCCGTTCGTCTTCCCGCACGGGGACCCCGTCAGGCGATGGCCCCGGCCATCTTGAAAATCGGCAGGTACATCGCGACGACCAGCCCGCCGATCGTCACCCCGAGAAAGACGAGCATGACGGGCTCGATCAGCTGCGTGAGGTTTTCCACCGCCTGGTCGACCTCCTCGTCGTAGAAGTCGGCGATCTTCTCGAGCATCGCGTCCAGGGCGCCGGTCGACTCGCCGACGGCGATCATCTGGCAGACCATGGGCGGGAAGACCCCCGACTCGGCCAGCGGGTCGGCCATCGTGCGGCCCTCGGCGATGCCGGAGCGCACGTTGTAAATCGCTTTCTCGACGGTGCGGTTGCCGGCCGTCTTGGCGACGATGTCGAGCGCATCGAGGATCGCCACCCCGCTGGCGAGCATCGTGCCCATCGTGCGGGTGAACTTGGCGACGGCCACCTTGCGCAACAGGATCCCGAAGACCGGCAGCCGGAGCACCAGGGCATCGACCATGTCGCGTCCCTTTTCGGTCTTGTAATACTTGCGGAAGGCGATCCCGCCGAGCAGGAGGGCCCCGAGGATATACAGGATCTTGCTCTTCACGAGCTCGCTCATGGAAACCACAAATTGCGTCGGGGCGGGCAGCTCGCTGCCGAAGTCGGCGAACATCTCCTCGAAGACCGGGATGACGAAAATGAGGATGACGGCGAGGACGATGACCGCGATCCCCAGGGTGACGAGCGGGTAGGTCATCGCCCCCTTCACCTTGGCCTTGAGCCGGGCGGCCTTTTCCATGTAGGAGGCGAGCCTCCTCAGGATCGCGTCGAGGATCCCGCCCGCCTCTCCGGCCGCCACCATGTTGACGAAGAGGTCGTCAAACTGCCGGGGAAACTTCTTGAGCGCCTCGGCGAGGGTCGAGCCGCCCTCCACCGACTCCTTGATCTGGCGCAGAATTTTCTTGAAGGTCGCGTTGTTCTGCTGGTTGTGGAGGATGTCGAGGCACTGAATGATGGGCAAGCCCGCGTCGATCATCGTCGAGAACTGCCGGGCGAAGAGAATGATGTCGTTTTCCCGCACCTTGGGCTGCAGGAAGCGGACGTTCTCGAAGAGGTCCTTGGGTTTCTGTTTGATCCGCGTGGGCTGGATCTTCTGGCGCGCCAGGCTCGCCCGCACGGCCTGCTCGTTCGGCGCCTCCATCTCGCCTTTCTGGATCTTGTTCAGCCGATTCTTGCCGACCCACAGGTAGACAGGCATGAGCCCTCCCTCCCCGCGACTGCCGTTCCGCCGGGCTGCGCCCGGGAGCCGAAAATCGCCGCCGCCGGCCGTACCGAGGCCGGGTTCGGATTCACTATCGGCCCCCCCGGCCGGAAACTTGAGGCCCCTCGCGGTTTGTTTCGCGGCGGGGTTGTGGTAGGGTGGCGGAGACGCAAATCGCGGCTTTCCGGCAGGCGACCGCGCGGTTCCGGCCGGAAAGCCCCCACGCCCCAGCCCGCAACGAGCCATGCCCGAGCCGATCGCGCCGCACGCCGACGAAGGCGGCCTGACCCTCATCGCGACCCACATCAACGCCGATTTCGACGCGCTCGCCTCGCTGCTGGCGGCCCGCAAGCTCTACCCCGAGGGGGTCGTCGTCTTTCCCGGCTCGCAGGAAAAAAACCTGCGGACCTTCTTCGTGAGCTCGCTGCTCTACCTCTTCCACATCGTGGAGCTCTCCGAGGTCGACCTGCAGCGCGTGCGGCGCCTGGTGCTGGTCGACACGCGGCAGCCATCGCGGATCGGAAAACTCGCCGCCCTCGCCTCCCGCCCCGACGTGGAAATCCACCTCTACGACCACCACCCGGAGGCCGAGGGCGACCTCCGCGGCACGGTGGAGGTCTGCGAACCCGTGGGGGCGACGGTCACGCTGATCGTCGAGATCCTGCGCGAGCGCCGGGTGCGGCTCACCGCCGAGGAGGCGACGATCCTGTGCCTGGGGCTCTACGAGGACACGGGCTCCTTCACCTACCCCTCGACGACGCCGCGGGACCTCGCCGCCGCCTCTTGGCTCCTCGCCTGCGGGGCCTCGCTCCACGTCGTCTCCGACCTGATCGCCCGCGAGCTCAACCCCGAGCAGGTCGCGATCCTCAACGACATGATCCAGGCCGCCCGCCGCCTGCACATCAACGGCATCGAGGTCGTCATCACCGGCATCCAGCGCGAGGCCTACATCCCCGACTTCGCCTTCCTGGTCCAGAAGATGGCGCGCATGGAAAACCTCGAGGTGTTCTTCGCGCTCGCCCTGATGGAATCCAAGATCCACATCGTGGGCCGCAGCCGCCGGGAGGACGTCGACGTCGGGACGATCCTCTCCGGGCTCGGAGGCGGCGGGCACGCCTACGCCGCGGCCGCCACGCTGAAGGGGATGACCCTGCAGCAAGCCGAGGCCCGGCTGGTCGAGCGGCTGCACCAGACGCTCCAGAACCGCCGCCTCGCCGGGACGCTCATGTCCTCGCCCCCGATCTGCGTCGACGCCTCCGTCTCCTGCGAGGAAGCCAACGAAACCCTCACCCGCTACAACGTGAACGCGCTGCTCGTCACCGAGACGCCCGCCGGCGGGGAGCCCGCCCTGCGGGGCTACATCACCCGCCAGGTGGTCGAGAAGGCGCTCCACCACGGGCTGGGCCGGGTGCCGGTCGGCGAGTACATGACCTCCGAGGTCGCCGTCGTCGGGCCCGAAGCCGACCTGCAGGAGATCCAGAAGAAGATCATCGACCACAAGCAGCGCATCCTCCCGGTCGTCGCCGAGGGAAAGATCCTCGGGGTGATCACGCGCACCGATCTCTTGAACGTCCTCGTCGGCCGCGAGCGCATGGAAAGCGCCTCGGGGCGGGATCCCCTGCGCGAGGGGGCGCTGCCGCGAACCCGCAACCTCGCCCCGCTGCTCGCCGAGCGGATCCCCGAGCCCCTCCTCGCGCTCCTGCGGGAGATCGGCGCCGTCGCCTCCGAGCTCGGGTTCGCCGCCTACGTCGTCGGCGGCTTCGTCCGCGATCTCCTGCTCCAGCGCGAGGTCGAGGACATCGACATCGTCATCGAGGGCGACGGCATCGCCTTCGCGCGGCGCTTCGCCCGGCAGGCCGGGGCCCGCCTCCACACCCACGAGCGGTTCGGCACCGCCGTGCTCGCCTTCCCCGACGGCCGCAAGATCGACGTCGCCTCCGCGCGGCTCGAATACTACCGCTTCCCGGCGGCGCTGCCGACGGTGGAAATGAGCTCGATCAAGCTCGACCTCTACCGGCGCGACTTCACGATCAACACCCTCGCCCTCCAGTTGAACCCCGGTCGCTTCGGCACGCTGGTCGACTTCTTCAACGCCCAGAAAGACATCAAGGAAAAGACGATCCGGGTTCTGCACAACTTGAGCCTCGTCGAGGACCCCACGCGCGCCTTCCGCGCCATCCGCTTCGAGCAGCGCTTCGGCTTCACGATCGGGCGGCTCACGGCGGGGCTGATCCAGAACGCGGTCAAGATGGATTTTTTCCGCAACCTCTCGGGGCGCCGGATCTTCCAGGAGCTCAAGCTGCTGCTCGAGGAGGAAAACCCCCTCGCGGCCGTGAAGCGCCTGGGCGATTTCCAGCTGTTGCCCGTGCTCCACCCGCAGATCGTTTTCGAACGCGGGCTCGAGCGGCTCCTGCAATCGGTCCGCCGGGTGGTGAGCTGGTACGATTTGCTTTTTCTGGGCGACTTCTATATGAAGTGGGCCGTTTATTTTCTGGCCCTGATCGACCGCCTCGACGCCGCCCAGGCGGGGGAGCTCTGCCGGCGCCTCGAGCTGCCCCCCCGGCTCGAAGAGCTCTTCACCGCAGGCCGCGAGGCCGGCCGGCGCTGCCTGCAGGAGCTCGCCCGCTGCGAGCCGCTCGAGAACAGCACGGTCTACCGGCGGCTCTGCGGCTTCCGGACCGAGCTCGTCCTCTTCATGATGGCGGCGGCCGGCCCGGAACGGGTGAAAAAGGCGATCTCGCACTACTTCACCCACCTGCGGCGGACCGCGATCTCCGTAAACGGCGAGGACCTCAAGCGGCTGGGCCTTCCGCCCGGGCCGATCTACCGCCGGATTCTCGACGCGGTCCTCGACGCGCGGCTGAACGGCCGGGTCAAAACCCGCGAGGAGGAGCTCGGCCTGGTGCGGGACCTGCTGCGGCCCCCCGCGCCCGACCACGCCCCCCGGTCGGGGCCCGCCTGAAGGCGGTTCTGCGGGGCCCCGGGGCGAGGACGGCCGCCGCGGCCGGAAGGAGCAGGACGTGGAGAGCAAACGACGGATCTTGAGCGGCATGCGGCCCACGGGGCCGCTTCACCTGGGCAACTACCACGGCGCGCTCGCCAACTGGGTCCGCCTGCAGGCGGAGTACGAGTGCTTTTTCTTCGTCGCCGACTGGCACGCGCTCACCAGCGACTACGAAAACCCCGCGCCGATCCGCGGCTACACGCGCGAGATCCTGCTCGACTGGCTCGCCGCCGGGATCGACCCGGAGGCTTCGACCCTCTTCATCCAGTCGCACCTCCCCGAGCACGCCGAGCTCTATCTCCTGCTCGGCATGATCACCCCGGTCCCGTGGCTCGAGAGGAACCCCACCTACAAGGAGCAGATCGAGCAGCTGCAAAACCGGGACCTCTCGACCTACGGCTTTCTCGGCTACCCCGTGCTCCAGGCGGCCGACATCATCCTCTACAAGCCCTTCGGCGTCCCCGTGGGGGTCGACCAGGCGCCGCACGTCGAGATCACCCGCGAGATCGCCCGGCGCTTCAACTTCCTCTACGGCCCCGTCTTCCCCGAGCCCCAGGTCATCCTGACCCAAACCCCCAAGCTTCTCGGCACCGACCGCCGCAAGATGAGCAAGAGCTACGGGAACGCGATCTTCCTGAACGACCCGCCGGAGGCCGTGGCGGCCAAGGTCGCGACCATGATCACCGACCCCCAGCGCATGCGCCGCAGCGACCCCGGGAACCCGGACGTCTGCAACGTCTTCGACTTCCACAAGCTCTACTCGCCCCCGGAGGTCGTGGCCGACGTCGACCGCAGCTGCCGCACCGCGGGCATCGGCTGTGTGGAGTGCAAGCGGCGGATGGCGGGATACCTCAACGCCTTCCTCGAACCCATGCGCGCGCGACGCCGGCAGTACGAAAGCGACCCGCGGCGCCTGGAGCGGATCATCGCCGAGGGCAACGAAAAGGCCCGGCGGGTGGCGCAGGCGACCCTCGAGGAGGTCCGGCGCGCGGTCGGCCTGCGATGATGAGCCTCGAGACCACCGCGAGCGGCCACGCCGGGGGGGAGCCGGGGACCCCTTACCGCGTTCGGTTGACCGACGTCTTCGAGGGGCCGATGGATCTCCTGGTCCATCTGATCAAGAAGAACGAGATCGCCGTCACGGACATCCCGATCGCGCTCATCACCGAGCAGTACCTCGCGTACCTGGAATTCCTGGATGCGATGAACGTGGACTACGCCGGCGAGTTCGTCGTGATGGCCTCGACCCTGATGCAGATCAAATCCCGCATGCTGCTCCCGCTCCATGCCGAGGAGGGCGGCGAGGAGGAGGATCCGCGGCAGGAGATCGTCCGGCCGCTGGTCGAGTACCTGCGGCTCAAGTCCGCGGCCGAGCGGCTCGCCGAGCGGCCGCTCCTCGGCGAGGACACCTTCACGCGGACCGTTAAGCCCGCCGCGGCGGACCTGGCGGCGGAGGCGGAGATCGTCAAGATCGGCCTCTTCGAGCTGATCGACGCCTTCCAGCGGATCCTCGCCGGGCTGCCCGAGGACCGCCGCCTCGAGTTCACCGCCGACACGCTTTCGGTCAAGGACCGCATGACCCAGATCGCCGACGCCCTCGAGGAGCGCGGCTCGCTCACCTTCGAGGAGCTCTTCCCGGCGCAGCCGACCCGGGCCGACATCGTGGTCACCTTCCTCGCGCTCCTGGAGATGGTGAAGCTCGGCCTGATCCGGCTCACCCAGCACGTCCCTTCGGGGATCATCCGGATCTTCTACCTCTGATGGACGACCTCAAGAACATCATCGAGGCCCTGCTCTTCGTCGCCGACGAGCCGCTCTCGGCCGAGCGGCTGCGGCAGGTGCTCGGGCCCGTGGAAGGAGCCGAAATCCACGCAGCACTCGCCCAGCTCCGGGCCGAGACCGAGGAGCGCCGGGGCGGTTTCGCGCTCGTGGAGGTGGCCGGCGGCTTTCAGTTCCGCACGCGCCCGGAGTACGGCCCCTGGGTGAAGCGGCTGCTCGACCCGCGGCCCGTCAGGCTGAGCAAGGCCGCTCTCGAGACGCTCGCGATCATCGCCTACAAGCAGCCGATCATCCGCGCCGAAATCGAACACCTGCGCGGGGTCGACTGCGGCGGGGTGCTGCGCCAGCTCCTCGAACGCAAGCTCATCCGCGTCCTCGGCCGCCGCGACATCCCCGGCCGGCCGCTGATTTACGCCACGACGAAGCGCTTTCTCGAGGTCTTCGACTTGAAGGACTTGAACGACCTCCCCACCCCCCGCGAAATCGAGGAGCTCGGCCGGCCCTCGCTCGAGGAACGCGGCAACATCGTGATCGAGCCCGACGAGGAGGGGGCTTCGCCGTCCCAGGAGCAAGCGCCCCCGGAGCCGCCGCCTGCGGCCGGGGAGCCCGAGGAGCCATCTCCTCCCCCGGCGCCGGAGGAGCCCCCCGCCTCCCCGCCGGCTCCCGAGGGGTAGCCGAAAGCCCGAGGCCGACCGTGGCGGTGGGTCCGCAGCGCGCCCTGGAGCGACTCTCCCGCATGCTCGCCTACATGCTCGGCCGCAACCCGGCCGAGTTCGGCCTTGTCCCCGACGCGGAAGGCTTCGTCCGCATCCGCGAGCTGCTCCAGGCGCTGCACGAGGAGGAGGGCTTCCGCCACGTGCGCGAGGCCGATCTGCGGGCGCTCCCCCTGTGCCACCCCTCGGCCGCGATCGAAATCGAGGGAAACCGCATCCGCCTTCGCGGCGGCCCGGCGGCCGCCGCAAGGGGCGAGGAGGCCCCCGCCGCACCGCCCCGCATCCTCTATGCCGCGATCCGCCGCCGCGCCTGGCCGTTCGTGCACGCGCACGGCCTCGCCCCCGCGGGACAGGCGCCGGCCCTGTTGGCGGCCCAGCGGGAGTTCGCCCTGCGGCTGGGCCGCCGGATCGACCCGGAGCCCGTGGTCCTGACCGTGGATGTGCGCAAGGCGGCCGGCCTCGGGGTGCGTTTCGTCCCCCAGGGCGAGGGGCTCTTCCAGGCGGCCGCGGTTCCCCCCACCTGCCTGAGCGGCCCGCCCCTCCCGGCCGAGGCGGAAGCGGCCGAGCGCAAGAAGGCACCCGCCGCCCGCCAACCCTCGCGCATCCTGCCGGGCGGCTATCTCCCGGACCCGGCGCGGGTTTTCCCGGGAGAGGCGCCCGGGTCCGGCCGCGAACGTCGCCGCGGAAAGCGCCCCCCCCACGGCCGCTGGAGGCGCGAGAAGCCGCCCTGGAAAGAGTAGCCGAAAAGAATTTGACAGCCGGGCCCTGCTCTGGTAGAGAAAAGCCCCGCCCGCAAGGGACGGATCGGGGCTGCTAGCTCAACTAGGCAGAGCAAATGACTCTTAATCATTAGGTTGCTGGTTCGATTCCAGCGCAGCCCACCACCGGAACATCCCCGCCACGGGTCAAGGGGGCCGAAAGGAAAACCGCCTTTCGGCCCCCGCTGTTTTTTTGGGCCCTCCCTGACGAACCCAGGGTCCCCGGGGTTCGACGACATCCCCTCCCCCGAGAGGGTCCATCCCCGGTGGGGGACCCTTCCGACCGCAGCCCCTGGGAAAGGCCAAACGCGATGACGCCGCGCGCGAGGCGAAACGCGAACCCGGGGGGTTCCGGTGTGCTCAAGGCGGAAAAGGGCTCCAGGCCGCCCGGTCTCGGGCAGGGGGTCCCGCTCGGAGGCCGGGACTCCGCACCGCGTGGCCGCAGAGGGCCGGCCGGCCGCGGTCAGCCGCCCGCTTGGGTCAGGTAGGTGAGCACCTGCGCCATCAGGCGGTTGGCCCGACGGTACTTCTCCGGCGGCACGGCAAGAAGCTCCGCCTCCGACTGGACCCGCCCGGCGGCCCCCAGCTCCTCCCGGCAGTGCGCGATCATCGCGCGGGCGGTCTCGGGCGTGGTTTCCAGGTGAAACTGCAGGCCGATGACCGAGCGCCCCACCTGAAAGGCCTGGTGCGCACACGCCTCGCTTCGCGCCAGCAGGGTCGCTCCCGGCGGGAGGTCGAAGGTCTCCCCGTGCCAGTGGAACACCTCGACCTCGTCCGGAAAGCGAAACGTGGCTGGATGGGAAGGCACGGCCCGGATGGGAAACCAGCCGATTTCCCGCGTGTGATGGCGGTAGACCCTCGCTCCCAGGGCGTCGGCGATGAGCTGGGCGCCGAGGCAGATGCCGAGCAACGGCTTCCCCGACGCGATGAAGCGACGCAGAAACCGCTTTTCCTCAACCAGCCACGGATACGTCGCCTCGTCGTTCACGCTCATCGGCCCGCCCAGCACGATGAGCAACTCGATCTCCTCCGGGGTCGGAAGGAGCGCCGATTCGAAAAACCGGGTGGAGCGGATCTCGCAGCGGGCCGCTCGCAGCCACGCCTCGATGCTGCCCAGGGTCTCAAACGGAACGTGCTGGAAGAAGTGAACCCGCATCTCGCGCCCCTGCGATGAAGAAGCCGTCGCGGCCCCCCAACGCGCGTCGGGGCCGCGTGCGGGTCGACAGGCCGGTGTTCAAATCCCGCCCGCAATCCGCCCCGCAGCCGCCCCGGCCCGCCATGCCGACACCACAGCCCGCACGGTGCGCAGGGTCGCTTTCCTCAGAAGCTTCGTGCCGAGCAGTGCCCCGGCGAACGCGGCCGTGCAGGCGGCGGGGACCCGGGACCCGTCGACGGCTTGGTCGCGCCGTGCGATCCCGATGCCGTAGACGGCCATGCGCGCGAAGTCCACCCTGACCACCGGCACGCCCCCCCAAGGCCACGATGCGCCGAGGGCGGGAGGATCCGCTGGCGCGGCTCGGGCTTCAGGGGGAGGCCGGCACGACGGGCGGACGGGGTGCTTTGCGCCGGGGCGGGGGCCGGACAATCGCTGAAAACACCGATCCCCTAACACACGGGTTGCCCTTCTGGCAAACCGCGGCCCGCCACTTTCCCCGGAAGTCCGCCCGGCCCTTTGCCCGGGAACCCTTCGCCGAGGATTCGGGTTGACAGTAGCTTCGGAATAGCTGTAGTGTAGCTTCTCGGTTGCTCCGCCCGGCAGCACGCACGCGCGCGGGGATCCTCCCATGGCAGCCAACGAGGAAAAAAAGCCGGCCCCACGAGAGCCCGTCGATCCGCCGGAGGCGCCGGAGTCGCCCGGGGGCGGCTCTTCGAGCCGGGTCAAGTTCGAGATTTTCGGCGAAGAGATGATCGAAAAGCGGGTCAAGGCGAGCGGCAACAGCGGCCGCGTCTACCTCCCGCCCGACTGGGTCGGTCACCGCGTGAAAATCATCCGCATCGACTGAACCGCGGATCTCCGGCAGGCGCAAGAGAAACGATGGAAAATGTCCGCATTCGCCCTCTCCAGGTGGCCGACGCCCCGGACGTCGTGCACATCTATGCCGCCATCACCCGCAACCCCGCGGGCGAGGAGCTGCGCCGGGTGATCGAGGATCATGCCCGGCGCCGCGACGGCGCCTGCTTCGTGGCCGAGCGGGAGGGCCGGGTCGTGGGCTTCATGATCAGCACGATCCTGACCGCAGGCTTCGGGCTCGCCAAGAGCGCCTGGATCTCGATGCTCGGCGTGAGGCCGGACCAGATGGGCTGCGGCATCGGGGCCGCGCTCGCCGAGGCCGTCTTCGACCACTACCGCAGCCAGGGGATCGACACTGTCTACACCTCGGTGCGCTGGGACTCGACGGATCTCCTCTCCTTCTTCAAGACCTTGGGCTTCGACCGCAGCAACTTCATCAACCTGCGCAAGGTCCTCACCTGAGCGGCCGCCTCACCCGCCCCGTTCCTCCCCCCGGAGGATCTCCTCGGAGTCGAAACGCCGGATCGGGCGGCCGCCCGCCGCCTCGTAGGCGCGGATCCAGCCCTCGACCCGCTCTTCGCCGTAGACCCGCCGCATGGCCGCGACGATCGCCGCCACGGGGATGTCGGCGAAGCTTCCGTGCTCCCGCAGGTATTCCATGAACCGCCGCTTTTCCTCGTTGAAGGGCTGAAAGAGCGAGTCTTCGCGGCCGTTGAACTCGAGGGGAGCGACCCCGTGGCGGCGGCAGAGCTCGGCGTTGAAGGCGGGCGTCGCCTTGACCCAGCGGCCCTCGAGGAAAAACTCCGTGAAGCCGTGGTAGACGAAGATGTCGGAGCCCAGGAACTCGATCAGCTGCCGCGTGGCGAGGTGGTTGCGCACGTCGGCGAAGCCGACCCGCGAGGGGATCCCCACCGCCCGCGCCAGGGCGCAGAGCAGGCCGGCCTTGCCGATGCAGAAGGCGCGGCCCGACGCGAGGACGGAGCTCGCCCGGTAGTGCTCGGGCCGGTAGAAGGGGAGATAGGGGTCGTACCAGATCCCGTCGCGGACGGCGTAGTAGAGGCGCACCGCGGCGCTCACCGCGTCGGGGGCGCCGGCCGCCTTCTCCTGCGCGAAGGAGAGGACGCGCGGGTGGTCGGCGTCGAGGATCGCCGTCGGCCGGAGATACGGGGCAAGCTCCTCGCTCATGGCAGACACGGGGGAGCGCCTCCTCCGGCCTCCCCCGCCTCCCGCGGCGGCGCTACAGCTCGAAGGAGCGGACGTCGATGATGAGCGGCAGGCGCCGGAGCTCTTCCATCACCGGCTCGGGGATCGGCTGGTCGGTGCGGAAGTAGATCATCGTCTTGTCGCCGTCCTCCTGCTGGCCGACGCGCATCTGGCTGATGTTGATGCGGTGGCTGCCGAGCAACGTCCCGATGCTCCCGATCGCGCCGGGCTTGTCGTGGTTGTGGATGAGCACGAAGCGGCCGGCGGGCGGAAGCTCCAGGCGGAAGTTCTCGATCTTCACCACGCGGGGGTACTTGCGGCCGAAGATCGTGCCCGCGACGTTGTGCGTCTCGGTGCCCACGTGGGCCTTGACGGTGATCAGGTTGATGTACTCCTCGGAGGAGGAGCGCGCCTCGGTCACCTTGATCCCCCGCTCGCCGGCCATCACCTTGGCGTTCACGAAGTTCACCGTGTCCTGAACCATGGGGGTGAGGAACCCCTTGAGGACGGCCGTGGTCACGGGCGAGAGGTCGGCGTCGGGAAACTCGCCCGCGTAGTCGATGGCGATCTCGCGCGCGGGTCCGCGGCAGAGCTGGGCGAGCAGGCAGCCGAGGTGCTCCCCCAGGCTGAGGTAAGGCCCGATGCGGCTGAGCAGCTCCCCGCTCACCGCCGGGACGTTCACGGCGTTGATGATCGTGCCGGTCTTGAGGAAGGCGAGGATCTGCTCGCAGATCTGGACGGCCACGTTGGTCTGGGCCTCGACCGTCGAGGCGCCGAGGTGGGGCGTGCAGACCACCTGGGGCAGGGCGAGCAGGGGGTTGTCCCCCGGGGGCTCTTTTTCGAAGACGTCGAGCGCCGCCCCGGCCACCTTCCCCGAGCGCAGCGCCTCGAGGAGGTCGGCCTCGTGGATGATCCCGCCGCGGGCGCAGTTCACCACCATCACGCCGTCCTTCATCCGGGCGAAGGATTCGCGGTGGATCATGCCCACGGTGTCCTTGAGCTTGGGCACGTGGACGGTGATGAAGTCGGCCCGCCGGTAGAGTTCCTCGAGGGAGACCGGCTCGAAGCCCGCCTTCTCGATCGTCTCCGCCGTGACGTAGGGATCGTGGACGATGACCTGCATCTTCAGGCCCCGGCCGCGGTCGGCCACGATGGAGCCGATCTTGCCGAAGCCGATCACGCCCAGCACCTTGTGGAAGAGCTCGCGCCCCTGGAAGGCGTTTTTCTCCCAGCGGCCGGCCTTGAGCGAGGCGTCGGCGCGGGGGATGTTGCGCGCAAGCGCCATCATCATGGCGATCGCGTGCTCGGCGGTCGTGGTCACGTTGCCCGCCGGCGTGTTCATGACCACGATGCCGCGCTTGGTGGCGGCCGCGACGTCGACGTTGTCCAGGCCGATCCCCGCGCGGCCGACCACCTTGAGGCGTCCGGCGGCCTGGAGCAGCTCCTCGGTGACCTTGGTCGCGCTGCGGATGATCAGCGCATCGCAGTCCGCGATGGCCGCCCGGAGCTCCTCGGGCTTGAGGCCGGGCCGCACGTCGAGTTCGATGCCGGGCTCGCGACGCAGGATCGCAAGTCCCACCTCTTCCAGCTTGTCGCTGACCAACACCTTCATCCGGTCGTCCTCCTCGAACAGGCCCCGGCCGGGTCGCCCCCGGCCGGCCCTGGCATCCCGCTTGCCGTCGTTTCGCTCACAAACCGGTGTTTCCGCCCCCCTCCCCGCCGCCCTCGGCCGAAAGACGCCCCCGCGCCGCGGCCGCCGCGGCGATCAGGGCGGAGAGGCGGTCCGGCGGCCTCGCCTGCAGCAGCCCGGCCCATTGCTCGGGCGGCAGGTGGTCCCGCAGGTAGGCGTCGATGTCGAAGGTCTCCCACCAGCAGTCCCGGATCCTGAAACAGGGCCGGCCGGGATCGCCCTCGAGGCAGTAGCGGAAGCGCACGAGGTGCCCCAGCCGCGGGCAGGGGCGGACCAGCGGTTTGCGGCCCGGTTCCACGATCGGCTCTCCCCCCGCTCCCCTCGCCGGCGGCCGCTCAGCGGCTCTTCAGGATCTGCGGCTTGGGGTAGCGCTCGAGGATCTTTTCGGCCTCCTCGATGTCCTCGGCCGGGTAGGCGATGTCGTGGAGCTCGCCCGTCAGGTATTTCTCGTAGGAGGCAAGGTCGATCAGCCCATGGCCGCTCCAGTTGAACAGGATGACCCTCTCCTTGCCCTCCTCCTTCGCCCGCCGCGCGAGGTCCACGACGCAGGCAAGCGCGTGGTTCGTCTCCGGGGCGGGGATGATGCCCTCGTTGCGGGCGGCGAGCATGCCCGCCTCGAAGGTCTCCACCTGGCCGTACGCCTTGGGTTCGATCAGGCCCTCGACGGCGAGCTGGCTCACCGTGGGCGCCATGCCGTGGTAGCGCAGTCCGCCCGCGTGCATCGGCGGCGGCATGAAGGTGTGCCCCAGGCTGTGCATGGGCAGAAGCGGCGTGTAGCCCGCGGTGTCGCCGTGGTCGTAGGCGAAGGGGCCGCGGGTGAGGGTCGGGCAGGCGGCGGGCTCGACGGGGTGAATCGCGATCTCGCGCCCGTGGATCTTGTCGTAGACGAAGGGAAAGGCCAGGCCGGCGAAGTTGCTTCCCCCGCCGGCGCAGCCGACGACCACGTCGGGGTACTCCCCGATCTTGGCGAGCTGGGCCTTCGCCTCCAAGCCGATCACCGTCTGGTGCAGCATGACGTGGTTGAGGACGCTTCCCAGCGAGTAGCGGGTTTTCCCGGAGCTGTCGCTCACGGCGGCCTCGACGGCCTCGCTGATCGCGATCCCCAGGCTGCCCGGCGAGTCGGGGTCGCGGGCGAGGATCTCCCTTCCCGCGCGCGTCTCCGGGCTGGGGCTCGGCACGCAGTTCGCGCCCCAGGTCTGCATCATCGTCTTGCGGTAGGGTTTCTGGTCATAGCTCACACGCACCATGAACACCTTGCACTCGAGTCCGAACTGCGCGCAGGCGAAGGCGAGGGCGCTGCCCCACTGGCCGGCGCCGGTCTCGGTGGTCAGGCGGCGGATGCCGAAGACCTTGTTGTAGTAGGCCTGCGGCACGGCCGTGTTCGGCTTGTGGCTCCCGGGCGGGCTGGCGCCCTCGAACTTGTAGTAGATGCGGGCGGGGGTTCCGAGGGCGCGCTCGAGCCCCACGGCACGCACGAGGGGGGTCGGCCGCCACAGGGCGTAAATGGAAAGGACCTCGGCGGGGATGTCGATCCAGCGCTCCGGGCTTACTTCCTGCTCGATCAGGTTCATCGGAAAGACCGGGGCGAGCATCTCGGGACGGACCGGCTGCCCGTCGGGACCGAGCGGCGGGTTGAGCCGGATGTCGGCGAGGATGTTGTACCACCGCCGCGGCATCTCCTCTTCCGTCAACAGGACCTTGCGTCGTTCCATGATTTCTCCTCCACCGGGGCGGCGCTCGAAATGCCCTTCTGCGGGGTCGGTCGGCTGGCGATCGGCCGCCTCCTGCCGAGCTGGTCTATGCCATCTCGAACGCTCGAGTCAAGGACGGATGCCGGGACGAGCCGGCGGGTGGACTTTTCGACCTGCCCGGTCTACAAGCCGGAGCCGAACCCCGGATGCCCCCCGGAGGCCTCGCGGGGATCCTGTACCGGGAGACCTCGCCATGAGTCAAAACCGCCGCAGCAGCGCCGTTCGCAAGCGGGAAATCCTCGACGCCGCCCGCAAGCTGATCATCCGCAAGGGAAGCGAGCACCTCACGGTTCGGGCCATGGCGCGCGAGGTGGGACTGACCGAGGCCGCCATTTACCGCCACTTCCGCAGCAAGCGCGAAGTGCTGCTCTTCCTCGTCGACGACATCCTCGACACGCTGGTCGCCGAGGCCGAGCGGGTCGCCGCCGAGCCCGGGGGCATCCTCGAGCGGATCGGCCGGATCCAGGAAGAGCACCTCTCCGAGATCGAGCAACGCCGGGGCATGGCCTTTCTCGTGATCGCCGAGATCCTGAGCTTCGGGGACCGCCGCCTCAACCGCGAGGTGCACGACAAGCTCGCGGTCTACCTCGAGCGTCTGGCCCGCCTGATCGCCGAGGGTGCGGCCCGCGGCGAGATCCGGGAAGGCGTCGACCCGCAGGCCGTCGCCCTGCTGCTCTTCAGCATGATCCAGGGCCTGGTGACCCTCTGGGCCCTCGACGACTACCGCTTCAATCTCTCCGCCGGCTACCGACCCCTCTGGCAGATTTGCCGCCGCGCGATCGCCCCCGCCCCCTCCGAAGACCTCCGCTGAGAGCCCCCCCGGGGCGGCCGGCCCGGTACGCCCGCCGCCCCGAAGCCGCCCCTCCCCCAAGCCGGGTCGCCGACGCCCCGGGCCGAAGGCGGCGGGGCGCCCACCCCAAGACGGATCCCGCCTGCCGGCGCGCGAAGCGGAGCGCGCGGCGGAGACCGCCTGAGGCGCGCCGCGGGTTCCTCAGGGCTCTCCCGTCCATTCGAGGCTCAGGCGCGTCTGCAGGCCGGCAATCCGCACGAAGACCTCCTTCAGCATGCGCTGCTCCATCCCGGAGAGGGTCCGCGGATCGATGTGATTGTCCGCCGCCTGGCCGGGCTGCATCATCTGCTCGGCCTGATGGGCGAGCCGCAACTGCATGAGGAAGCGGTAGCCCTGCTCGACCTCTTGGATCTCCCGCGCCGCCGATTCCGCAACGGCCTGCCATTGCCGCAGCCGGGCGAGCGTGTTGGTTTCCGCCGCGGCGTGTTTCAAGGCGTGGATCCGGGCGGCGTCCACGATCGGCTGCATGGCGCGCTTGATGTCGAGCTTGTGCCGGTGCTCGCCTTTCGACTCGAGGATGAAATTGCGAAAAATTCCGATCGGCGGCCGGGTGTGGAGGGCGTTGAGCGCGAGGTGACGCAAAAATCCCGTCCAGCCGGCGATCTCCCGGCCGAGAGAGGCCCGCAGCCGCTCGACGAGCCCCGGGTCGCCGAAGCCGAGCCGAAAGTCGAAGAAGATGCTGGCGTAGAGCAGGTCCTCGGCCTCGGCGGCGTGAATCCAATCCCGAAACCGGCGCTGCCACACCGAAAACGGCCGGCACAGCTTCGGGTTGCTCGCCATGACCTCGGCCCGGCAGCGCCGGAAGCCCGCCCGGTCGAGATCCGCGCACACCCGCTCCCCGAAGCGCAGGTACCACGCCTGCACCTCCTCCTCACGCCCCGGCGGCGGGTCCTCGTAGAGGAGGGCGTTGTCCTGGTCCGTGCAGAGCGTCTGTTCCCGACGGCCCTCGCTGCCGAGCAGCAGAAACGCGAAGGGGCCGGGCGGGGGCCCCAGCTCGGCCAGGGCCGCGCGGCAGAGCCGCTCGAGCACGGCGTCCGTGAAGGCGGTGATGAAGCGGTTGATCTGGTCGGCCGTCGTGCCCGAGCGGATGAACCCCTGGAGGATCCGCGGCAGCCGGAGGCCGAGGGTCTTGAACACCTCCGGCCGCGATTCGCCGGCGACGTCCCGCAGCAGCCGCCAGGGGGAGACCCCCTGGCGGCCCAGAATGTCCTGCTGGGTGACCACGCCGACGACCCCCCCCTCCTCGTCGGTCACGGCGAGGTGCTTGATCCCGTGCTGCATCATCGCCATCAGGGCCTCGAAGACGGAAGCCTTCTCGGGAACCGTCCGCAGGGGCGTGCTCATGATCGTCGCGACCGGCTCCCCCGGGTCGCGGCCGGCGGCCACCGCACGGCTGCGGACGTCGCTGTCGGTGACGATCCCGGCCGGCCGCCCCCCCTCGTCGCGGACGAAGATGCTGCTGCAGCGGCGGGCGCTCATGCGCTCGGCCGCCTCGCGGATCGACAGCGCGGCCTCGCAGGCGAGCAGCTCCCGGGAGCAGACCCCGGCCACGGGCTGGTCGAAGAACGCGACCGGCGCGGTGTCGGCCGCCTCGCTCTTGGCGATGATCGCCGCGTAGGTGCGGTCGAGCATGCGCTTGCCGAAGGCGTCGGTGAAGAACTCGCTGAACAGCGGGTAGCGGCGGCAGAGATCGAAGAAGGCGTCGCATTCGAGCTTGCAGAAGAGGCAATCCTCGAGCGTCTGGAGCGAGCGCACGGCGAGCATGTCGTTCACGAGCAGGGAGATCCCCCCGAAGATCTCCCCCTCCCCCATGACGCTGACCAGGCGGCGCTTGCCGTGCTCCTCGTAGAAGCGCTCGGCCGCACCGCTTTGCAGGATGTAGAGCCCGTCGACGCGCGACTCCCCCTGGACGAAGAGCCGGGTCCCCCGGGGAATGAACACCCGCCGGAGGTGCGGGGCGAGACGGCGGAGCTCCTCCTCCGGCAGAAACGAAAACGGGGGGATGCGCGCGAGAAACTGCGCGAGCAGGGTGCCGGCGATGCTGCGCGCGTATTCCTCGTTCTGCATCCGCTCGGTGAAGACCCCTTCGAAATGGGCGGCCAGCCGGGGGTGGCGCCGGCAGAGGTCGAGAAACCGCTGGCGGGGGATCAACCAGAGCTCGGCCTCCTCGTTGGCGCGCAGGCTGCGGATGGCCAGCCCCCCGTTGAAGAGGATGGAGACCGCCCCGAAGATGTCCCCGGGGGCGAGCTCCGCGCGGAGGGTCTCCTTTCCCGGCTCTTCGAAGAAGAGCTCCAGACGGCCCGAGCGGACGATGTACACGTAGTCGAGCGTGCTGCGCCCCTGGACCGCCAGGAGCGTGCCGGCCGGAAAGTGCATCGGCGCGAGCGCGGCGGCGATCTCGCCGAGCTCCCGGCCGGGGAGCTCACCGAAGGGCTTGATCCGGGCGAGAACCTCGATCCGGGATTCCTTCATCCTGCCTTCCCTCCGATCTTCTCGTTTGACAAGGGTGGCGCCTTTTCTCTATAGCGGCATCACGGTCCCGCCCGCGCGGGGAGACCGGTGCGCCGCCGAACGGGTTCGAGGCCATGGAGCCGAATGCCGGCCGCAACGACCGCAGGTGGGTCGTCTTCCTCCTGGGGTGCCTGCTCGTCAATCCCCCGATTCTTTCCCTGTTCGCGAACCCGGCCGGCGGCCCGGAAATCCCCCTCCTCTACGCCTACCTCTACCTCGCCTGGGCGGGGCTGATCGCGTTGATCGCCCTCGTCTCCCGCGAAAGGCCCCCCGAGCGCGGGGACGGCCCCTGAGGCGCCGTGCTGAGCGCGCCGCTCATCCTCGCCGTGGCCCTCGGGTACGTGGGCCTGCTCTTCGCCGTCGCCTTCTGGGCCGACCGGCGGGCGGAGGACGGCCGCAGCGCGATCGCCAACCCCTACGTCTATGCGCTTTCGCTCGCCGTCTACTGCACGGCCTGGACGTTCTACGGCAGCGTGGGCCGCGCCGCCGCCGAGGGGCCGACCTTTCTTCCCACCTACCTCGGGCCGACGATCGCCTGCGCGCTGGGCTTCACGGTGCTGCGCAAGATGATCCGCATCGGAAAAGCCCACCGCGCCACCTCGATCGCCGATTTTCTCTCCTCGCGCTACGGCAAGAGCGCGGCCCTCGCCGCCGCGGTGACCTGCTTCGCCCTGCTCGGGCTGATCCCCTACATCGCCCTCCAGCTCAAGGCCGTGGCCGACGGCTTCGACATCCTCAGCCACGCCCCCCTGATCATCATGCCCCGGCACCTGGAAGCCAAGCCCGTGCTGGAGGACACCTCGTTCCACGTGGCCTGGCTCCTCGCCCTCTTCGCCATGCTCTTCGGCACGCGCAAGCTCGAGGCGACCGAGCGCCACGAGGGGATCGTGGCCGCCGTGGCGTTCGAGTCGATCGTGAAGCTCGCCGCCTTTGTCGCCGTCGGGCTCCTCACCGTGGCCGCCTTCGGCGGCCCCGCCGCCCTCTTCGGCCGCGCCGCGGCCGAGCCGCGGCTGCAAGAGATCCTCACCGCCGTCCCCCCGCGCGCCGAGCCCCTGGGGTGGTCGCTGGAGATTCTGCTCTCGTTTCTCGCGTTCCTTTGCCTCCCGCGCCAGTTCCACGTGGCCGTGGTCGAAAACGTGCGCGAGGAGCACCTGAACAAGGCCCTCTGGCTCTTTCCGCTCTACCTCTGGGCGATCAACCTCTTCGTCCTGCCGATCGCCGTGGCCGGACGTCTCCAGTTCCCCGGCGGGGTCGACGCGGACACCTTCGTCCTCACGCTGCCGCTCGCCCTGCACCGGGAGGGGCTGGCGCTCGTCGCCTTCGTGGGCGGGATGTCGGCGGCGACCGCCATGGTGATCGTCGAGTCGGTGGCTCTCGCGACCATGATCGCCAACGACCTCCTGCTGCCGCTCTGGCTCCGGCTGCCCGGGCGGCCGCTTTCCCTGGAGCGGGACCCCCGCCGCTGGATCCTCGGCCTGCGGCGCGCCTGCATCGTTCTCGTTCTCGCCTCGGGCTACGCCTACTACCGGGCCATCGGCCAGATGCATTCCCTGGTCGCGCTCGGCCAGATCTCCTTCGTGGCCGTCGCGCAGTTCGCCCCGGCGCTCCTCGGGGGCCTCTTCTGGAAGCACGCCACCCGCCGCGGGGCCCTGGCCGGGCTGATCGGCGGCTTCGCCGTCTGGTTCTACGCCCTGATCGTGCCCTCGCTCGTGGACGCCGGCCTCCTCGGCGAGGCGATTGTCGTCTACGGCCCGGCGGGCTGGGGCTGGCTCCGGCCCGGCCATCTCCTGGGCCTCGAGGGCTTGAACCCGATCGCCCATGCCTTCTTCTGGAGCCTGCTCGTCAACCTCGGCCTGTTCGTCGGGCTCTCGCTCCTCGACTCCCCGCCGGGGGCGGAGCGGGCGCAGGCGGAGCTTTTCGTCGACGCCTTCGCCTTCCCCGCCCGGCCGGAGGCGGTGCCGCTGTGGCGGGGAACGGCCCGCGTGCGGGATCTGCGCCTTCTGCTCGAGCGTTTCCTCGGCCGGGAGCGGACCGAGGAGGCCCTCGAAGAGTTCGCGCGCCGTCAGGGGTCGCGGCCGGGGCCGGGCCGGCCGGCCGAGCCGGCGCTCGTCACCTTCGCCGAGGGGCTGCTGGCGGGCGCCGTCGGCTCGGCCTCGGCCCGCGTGATGGTCGCCTCGGTCGTCCAGGAAAAACCGCTTCGCGCCGAGGAGATCCTCGAGATCCTCGAGGAAAACCGGGCCGCCATCAGCTACAGCCGCGAGCTCGAGAAGCTCGCCGAAGAGCTGCGCGCCGCCAACCGGCGCCTCGAAGAACTCGACCGCCTGAAGGACGAGTTCATCGCCACCGTCACCCACGAGCTGAGAACCCCCCTTGCCGCGGTCCGCTCCATCGCCGAGTCGCTGCAGGCGCACCCCCGGATGCCCGAGGAGCGCCGCCGGAGCCTGACCGCGATCGTGGTGAAGGAAAGCGAGCGCTTGGGGCGGCTGGTGGACCAGGTGCTCGATTTCCAGCGGCTCGAAAGCGGCAAGGCCCTCGGGCAACCGCTCCCCCTGGACCTGCGGGAGGTCTGGCGCGAGGCCTCCGCCGCCATCCGCCCGATGCTCGAGGAGCGGGGAATCCGCCTTGCGCTCGAGGAACCGGAAACGCTCCCGCCGGTCTTCGGGGACCGCGACCGCCTGCTGCAGGTCGCCCTCAACCTGCTTTCGAACGCCCTCAAGTTCTGCCCCGACAGCGGCGGCCGGATCGAGGTCCGCCTCGAGCGGCGCGGGGACGAGATCATCGGGGTCGTGAGCGACAACGGCCCCGGCATCCCGGCCGAGGACCGCGAGGCCGTCTTCGAGGCCTTCTACCAGGTGCGCCGCCGCGGCCCGCGGGGGCGGTCGGCCGGCACGGGGCTCGGGCTCGCCATCGTGCGCCGGATCCTCGAGCACCACGGGGGCTGGATCCGCGCCGCATCGAGCCCCGAGGGCGGCGCGGCCTTTCATTTCGGCCTGCCGCTGCGGCCGCCCCCCCCGCCGCCGGCGCTCACCCCCTGAAGCGCCGCTCGAGGACGCCGCGCGAGGCTTCGAGCGCCTGGGCGAGGGTCACGATCCCCGCCTTCTCGAGGAGCGGGACCAGCCGCAGGAAGATCTCCGCCGCCGCCCGGGCATCGCCCAGGGCCGTGTGCCGCCCCCGGATCGTCACCCCCAGCCGCTCGGCGATCGCCTCCAGCGTGTGGTCCGCGTGGCCCGGGTGCACGGCAAGGGAGAGCAGCAGGCTATCGAGCACCGGCTGGTCGAAGCGCACACCGGTTCGGCCGCCTTGAAGCGTGAGCAGGCGCATGTCGAAGGCGGCGTGGTGGGCGATCAGCACCGTCCCCTCGGCAAAGCGCGCAAACTCGGCGAGCACGACGCCGGCCTCCGGCTGATCGCGCAGGACCTCGGGCCCCAGGCCGTGGATCCGTACCGACTCGGGCCGGGGGGCGATCCCCGGCCGCACGAGCCGCTCGAAGATCTCCGACTCGAGAAGCTTCCCGTTCACGATCCGGATGGCACCGAGGGCCACGATCTCGTCGCCGCCCTCCGGATCCAGTCCCGTGGTTTCAATATCGAAGGCGGTGCAGACCAGCAGGCCGAGCGGCTGATCGAGGAGCCTCGCCCCGGGCCGACGCCCGGCGAAGAGGTCGAAATCGTAGTAAACCGGGCGGGAGCCTGCAAGAAGCGTCGTGGGGCGGGGCGGGGGGTGGGCCGGCGGCTCGGCCGCCTCGAGCATCACGCGGAGCGTCCCCTCGGCGGCCTCCCCCGGCGGCAGCACCCACCACGAGGCGCGGTGCCGCCGGAAGACCTCGCCCAACGTCGTGTTCAAGGTGACCCCGCCGACGGCGAGAGGCTCCCGCTCCAGCAAGGCCTGCTGAGCGGTATCGGGGGTCCTCCCGGTGCCGACGAGGTCGACCAGCACGCGCTGCCCGCACCGCTCGAAGCGGCAACGAAGCCGGCGGAGGCCGCCGGGCGGGGCGAGCCGCAGCAGAAGAAAGGCGATCGCCGCGGCCATCGCCGGCCCCTCGGCCCGAACCCAGAGCGCCGGGTGGGGGACCTCGCGGCGGATGTCGATCTCCCCGAGCCCCCGCACCCTCCGCACGAGAAGCTCCAGGAAATCGCCCGCCGGCATGGCCGACACCGCCCCGGCGGGCGGCCGGTGGGCCGCCCAGGCGGCCGCGGCCTCCTCGGTCGCCTGGGCCGCGGCGCGGGATTCGCGGTCCAGGATCTCCTCGAACTCGCGGCGCTTGCCGGGAGGAAGCTCCTTGGCGTCGCGCAGGATCTCGACGGTCGCGCGCAGGATGGCGACCGAGCGCCGCAGGGTGAAGAAGTGGGTCTCGAGCGCCTCTTCCCCCCGGCGCACGGCCTCCTCGGCCTCGGTCGCATCGGCGAAGATCAGGATCACCCCGCGGATTTCGCGCGTCGGTTCGAGCAGCGGCGCCATCGTGGTCCGGAGCAGCCGGCCGCCCGGCAGCCGGGCGGCGAAGGAAACGCTCGGCTCGCGCCCCGCCCGCTTGAGCCGCGAGGCGACATCCTCCAGGGCCTGCCGGAAGAGCCCCGGGTCGAACACCGAAAGCAGCGAGCGCCCCAGCCCGATCGGGGGGTCCCCGAGCCATTGCCGGGCCCGCTCGTTGTAGAGGATGATCCGCCCTTCCGGGTCGCAGACGAGGACCCCCTCGGGCAGCTCGGCGAGGATCCCGGAGAGGAGGCGCTTTTCCTCCTTGAGCTCGCTGCGGGCGGCCCGGATCAGTTCCTCGACGCTCTCGCGGCGCGCCTCGAGAAGGTCGGCCAGGGCGTTGACCTCGGCCGCCAGGCGTCGCACCTCGGCGGCCCCCTCGAGGCGGATGCGCCGAGGGGGGGACAGGTCGCGGAGGATCGAAACCTGCTCGCGCATGCGGCCGAGCGGCCTGCGGTATTGGCGGTCGAACCACTCGACGAGCATCCCGCCGACGAGCAGCACGAGGCAGCCCCCCAGGGCGAGGGTGGGCCCGCTGCGCCGGAGGAGCGCGCCGGCCGCCGCCCGCTCGGCGGGATCGAGCTCCCCCCAGGCGAGAAGCCCGAAGAGGGCGGCCCCCCCGATCGCCGCCGCCGCAGCGAGCAGCACGGCAAACCCGAAGGATCCGGGGAGAAGCTTCAGGCGCATCCCAACAGCTCCCGGATGCGGGAGAGCAGCTCGGCGTTCGCGAAGGGCTTGGTGATGTAGGCGTCGGCGCCGAGGTCCATGCCGCGGGTGATGTGCGCCTGGCCCCCGAGCGCCGAGAGGAGGACGATGCGGATGTCGCGGGTTTCCGGGTTTTCCCGGATGCGGCGGCAGACCTCGAAGCCGTCGACCGCGGGCAGCATGATGTCGAGGAGGACGAGATCGGGCCGGTGGGCGGCGATCGACTCGAGCGCCTCCTCGCCGCTGAAGGCGACCCGGGTGGCGAACCCGTTTTCCTCGAGAAGAAACTGCAGGGCGACGATGAGGCTGGGCTCGTCGTCCACGATCAACACGGTCTTGCCCATGGGACCCCGTTCCTTGCCGCGGCAGGCGGCCCGGCGGTTTCCCGCTACGCCTCTTTCGGCTTCGCGTACCCGAGGGACGTGAGCGCCTCGCGGATCTCGTCCAGGATGGCCGGGTCGTCGATCGTGGCCGGCATCTTCCAGGGCCGGTTGTCGGCGATCTTCTGAATCGTGCCGCGCAGGATTTTCCCCGAGCGGGTCTTGGGCAGCCGCTTCACCACGGTCGCCGTCTTGAAGGAGGCGACCGCGCCGATCCGGTCCCGGACCATCTGGATCACCTCGCGCACGATCTCCTCGGGGGGGCGGGAAACCCCGGCCTTGAGCACGAGGAAACCGATCGGGACCTGCCCCTTGAGGGGATCCTCGACACCGAGCACGGCGCACTCGGCCACATCCGGGTGGTCGGCGAGCACCTCCTCCATGGCGCCGGTCGAGAGCCGGTGGCCGGCGACGTTGATGATGTCGTCCGTCCGCGACATCACGTAGACGTAGCCCTCCTCGTCGAGGAAGCCGGCATCGGCCGTCTTGTAGTACCCGGGGAATTCCTCCATGTACGACTTCAGGAAGCCGGCGTCGTTGTTCCACAATGTCATCAGGGTCCCCGGCGGAAGGGGCAGGCGGGCGACGAGAGCGCCGATCTGGCCGGGGGGCAGGGGTTTCCCGTCCGGGCCGAGCACGCAAAGGTCCCAGCCGGGGGCGGGCTTGGTCGCCGAGCCCTCCTTGACGGGAAAGGCATGGAGGCCGAGACAGTTGCCGGCGATCGCCCAGCCGGTTTCGGTCTGCCACCAGTGGTCCACCACGGGCACCCCGAGCAGCCGCTGGGCCCAGCGGAGCGTGTCGGGGTCCAGCCGCTCGCCGGCGAGAAAGAGCGCCCGGAAGCCGGAGAGGTCGTAGCGCCGCAGCATCTCGCCGCCGGGGTCTTCCCGCTTGATGGCGCGGAAGGCGGTCGGCGCGGTGAAGAGGCAGCGCACCCCGTGCTGGGCGATCACCCGCCAGAAGGCGCCGGCATCGGGCGTCCCCACGGGCTTTCCCTCGTACAGAACGCTCGTGCATCCCTTCAGCAGCGGGCCGTAAACGATGTAGGAGTGGCCCACCACCCAGCCGACGTCCGATGCCGCCCAGTACACCTCTCCCGGTTGCATGCCGTAAATCGCCCCCATCGTGTAGTGCAGGGCCACGGCATGGCCGCCGTTGTCCCGTACCACCCCCTTGGGGACCCCGGTCGTCCCGGAGGTGTAGAGGATGTAGAGAGGGTCGGTCGCGCGGACCGGGACGCAGTCGTGCGGCACGGCCCGGGCCATCGCCTCCTCCCAGTCGAGGTCGCGGCCGGGGGTGAGCTCGGCGCGGTGCATCGGCCGCTGCACGACGATGCAGCGCTCGGGCTGGGCCGAGGCGCGGGAAAGCGCGGCGTCGAGAAGCGGCTTGTAGGGGATCAGGCGGTTGGGCTCGATGCCGCAGGATGCCGAGACGATGACCTTCGGCGCGGCGTCGTCGATGCGCACGGCGAGCTCCGGGGGGGCGAAGCCGCCGAAGACGACCGAGTGCACGGCACCCAGCCGGGCGCAGCCCAGCATGGCGATCACGGCCTCGGGGATCATCGGCATGTAGATCACGACCCGGTCGCCGCGGTGCACCCCCAGGGCGGCGAGTGCGCCCGCGAAGCGGGCGGTCTCGTCGCGCAGCGCCTCGTAGGTATAGGCGCGCACCGTGCCCGTGACCGGGCTGTCGTAGATCAGCGCCGCCTGCCGGCCGCGGCCCCGGGCGACGTGCCGGTCGAGGGCGTTGTGGCAGGTGTTGAGCTCCCCCCCCGGAAACCAGCGGGTGAAGGGTCGTTGCGAGTCATCGAGCACGCGGTCATAGGGCCGGTGCCAGTCGATCGCCTCGGCCTGCTTCCCCCAGAACCGCTCCGGGTCCTGGATGGACAGGCGGTAGTCTTCCTCGTAGCGGTTCGTCATCGGGCGTGTTTCCCTCGCGGAGAAAGGGTTCGGCCGGCGGGGGGAGCCCCGCCGGCTGCGCATCGCCCGGCCGGGTCAACCCCAAAGCCCCCAGCCGAAGCTTGCCGTGAACAGGATGCAGAAGAGGACGATGCCGATCATCCAGAGATCTTCCGATTTCATGGCGGGTCTCCTTTCCCGGGATCAGGCCTCTTTGACGACGATCATCTTCTCGCGTTCCGCGCGCTCGAGCATCCGGTCCGTGCAGGTCGCCATCTCGGCCTTGAAGGTGAGCGCCCACATCATGACGATGCCGAGGATCCACCAGAAGATCTGCCAGGACCACAGCGCCGGGAAGCCGGCGAACGAGAAGGCGGAATTGCCGAGGATGCACGCCGGGCCGATGGCGAAGAAGTACCAGAGCGGCACGAGCCACTTCATGGCCCGGCGCCAGGCGCGGCCCGAGGGCGAAGGGGCGTCGATGTCGTTCAGGAAGGCGCGCAGCTCCTGCTGGCGCTTCAGGGTCTCGGGGTCGTCCTTCACGCCCACGCGGCGGCAGAGATAGGCGACCACGAGCCCCGTGAAGAGTCCCCAGAAGGCGCAGTGCATCGAGAGCGGGTTGGGCCAGACGTAGTAGGTGAGAAAGACGGCGACCATGCCCGCGAGCACCCCGAGGTTCGCGCCGACCGCCGGAAAGCGGAAGCCCCAGTTCACGCCGAGGAGGTAGATGTACTGGACGAACCCGAAGGCGGTCGCGAGCGCCCCGAGGATGACCAGGGCGGCGGTCGAGTGCAGCCCCACCACGAGGGCGGCGGCGGTGACCACGGTGGCGAGCAGCCGGTTCACCCAGATCTGCTCGTTGTGGCCGGCCTGCTGCTTGCGGAGGTAGCGCCAGTAGACGTCGCGCAGCAGGATCGATCCGCCGGTGTTGATGTAGGGGGCGGCGGTCGAGTGCATGGCCGCGATGGCCCCCAGGAAGACCAGGCCGAGAACGAAGGGCGGCAGGTAGGTCTTCATGAGAATGGGGACGACGTCGCTGTCCTTGGTGAACTGGAGCACCCCCTTGAGCTCGAGGATCTTCGCCCCCATCCCCTGGAAGGCGGTGAAGTAGAACAGCGCGAACCCCACCACGAAGGTGGACATGAAGGTCTGCTGCCAGGCGAGCGGGGCCGGGCTCTTCTGGCCGAAGTTCCACATGGTGAAGGCGGGCGAGGACTGGATCCCCATCAGCGCGAACATGTAGGTGAGGCACATGAGCGAGGTCCACATCACCGTCCCGTGCGACTTGGCGTAGGCCGCGGCGTTCTCGGTCCAGAACACAACGGCCGGGACCTCGAGCAGCTTGCGGTCGAGCTTCTGCAGCGCCTCGGACATCGCCTTCCACCCGCCGATCTCCGGCGCGGTGATCGTGTAGTAGCCCATGAGGATGATGCCGCCCACGAGCAGGACGAATTGCAACACGCCCACCCAGGCGCTCGCCTTCATGCCCCCCGAGCAGACGTAGAACCAGCAGATGAAGGCCATGAAGATCGCCCCGAAGGTGACCGGCACGCCCGCGACCCAGTGGAAGAGCGCGGCCGAGGCCATGAGCTGGACGGCGGTGTAGAACATGGAATAGAGAAACGAGGTCGCCACGGTGAGCCAGCGGGCGGTTTCGGAGTTGTAGTAGTAGGCGAACATGTCGCCCGGCGTGATGAAGCCGTAGCGCTTGCCGAGCAGCCAGTTCCGCTTGGCGAAGAAAGTCCCCGTGATCGGGATGGTGAGCACGTAGAACGAGGCGAAGGCGTAGGCGAGGCCGTCCCTCCAGATGAGCCCCGGGTGCCCGATGAAGGTCCAGCCGGAAAAGGAGGCGGCGGTCGCCGCCATGAGAAAGGCGATGAACGGGATCGACCGCCCCCCGATCGCGTAGCCGGCCGACGTCTTCTCCGTGACGTAGCCCTTGATGCCCCAGTAGAAGGCATAGATCGTGTAAATGCCGAGCATGATGTAGACCCAGGTGGTGCCGCTCATGGTCCCCCCTCCTCTTCCGCGGCGCCGCCGCGCCCCCGGGGAAGTCCGCGTTTACGCCCCTTCCGCGGGAGGCGGCGCGGCCGCCCTTAGCCCGCCATGCGGGCGATTTCCTCGACCACCTCCGGGTTCGCCAGCGTGGTCACATCCCCGACATCCTTCTTGTTCGAGATCGCCGCCAGCACGCGGCGCATGATCTTGCCCGAGCGCGTCTTGGGCATGTCGCGCACGATCCACACCTTCCGCGGCTTGGCGATCTTGCCGATCTCGCGGACCACGGCCTGGCCGATCCGCTCCTCGAGCTCGGCGCTCGGCGCAAAGCCGGGCTTGAGGGACACGTAGAGATCGGGCTCCTTGCCCTTGATCTCGTGGGCCACGGGCACGACCGCGGCCTCGGCCACCTCCGGCACGGTGAGGGCCGCGGACTCGATCTCCTTGGTCCCCAGCCGGTGGCCGGAGACGTTGATCACGTCGTCCACGCGGCCGAGGATGCGGAAGTAGCCGTCCGCCGCCTCGACCGCGGCGTCGCCGGTCATGTAGGGCCAGTCGCGCCAGTCCTTGCTCTGGGGATTGCGGCAGTAGCGCGCGTAGTACTGGCGCACGTAGCGTTCGCGGTCCCCCCAGATCGTCTGGAAGGCCCCGGGCCAGGGGTTGCGGATGCAGATGTTGCCGGCCCGGCCGGTCCCGCCCGGGATGACGTTTCCTTCCTCGTCGAAAATCACGGGGTGGATGCCGGGGACCCCGGGCCCGGCGCTTCCGGGCTTCATGGGCTTGAGGGCGGGGACCGTGCTGCACAGGAAGCCGCCGGTTTCGGTCTGCCACCAGGTGTCGACGATCGCCGCCTCGCCCTTGCCGACCACGGCATGGTACCAGCGCCAGACCTCGGGTTCGATCGGCTCGCCCACGGTCACCATGAGCTTGTAGCGATACCGGTACTTGGCGGGCTCTTCGGGGCCGAGCTTGCGCAAGGCGCGAATGGCCGTCGGCGCGGTGTGGAAGATGTTCACCCCGAGGTCCTGGGAAATCCTCCAGGCGCGGCCGGCGTCGGGAAAGGTGGGCACCCCCTCGTAGATCACGGTCGAGGCCCCCAGCGCGAGGGGGCCGTAGACGATGTAGGAGTGGCCCGTGATCCAGCCGATGTCGGCCATGCACCAGTAGACGTCCTCGGGGCGGATGTCGAGGACGATTTTCGAGGTGCCCGCCACGTAGGCGAGGTAGCCTCCGGTGCTGTGCTGGCAGCCCTTGGGTTTTCCGGTGGTGCCGCTCGTGTACATGAGAAAGAGCGGGTCCTCGGCGGGCATCTTCTCGGGCTCGACCCGGGCGCCGTAGAAATCGGGCAAGAGCTCGTTCACGTAGTGATCGCGCCCCTTCACCATGGGGGTGGGGCTCGAGGCCTTGCCCGGGTAGCGCTGCCAGACGAGCACGGTGTCCACCTTCTGGCCGTCCTTCTCGGCAAGCTCGCAGGCGATATCGGCGTTTTTCTTGTGATCGCCGAGCGTGCCGTTTCTCCAGTAGGCATCCATGGTGATCAGGACGCGGCTTTGGGAGTCGACGATGCGGTCGGCGCAGGCGCGGCCGGAGAAGCCGCCGAACACCTGGGAGTGGATGACCCCCAGTCGCGCGCAGGCGAGCATGGTGATCGGCAGCTCGGGCACCATGGGCATGTGAAGCGTCACGCGGTCGCCCTTTTTCAGCTTGGCGAAGTCACGCAGCAGGGCGGCGAACTCGTTCACCCGCACCCAGAGCTCCTGGTAGGTCACGTGCTCGGTCTTTTCCGCGAGCGGCTCGGGGACGAAGTGGATGGCGGTCTTGTTGCGGTGGCGCGCGAGATGGCGGTCGACACAGTTGTGGCTGGCGTTGATCTTGCCGCCGACGAACCACTTCCAGCAGGGCGCGTCGCTCGTGTCGAGCATCGTGTGCCAGTATTCGTACCAGTCGAGCAGGTCGGCGTACTCTTTGAAGCAGTTGGGGAAGTTCTCCAGGCTGAAGCGCTTGTAAATTTCGGGATCGGTCATGTTCGCCTGGGCGATGAACTCGGTGGACGGGTAGACGTAAGGCTCCTCGCCCCAGAGCACGGCGATCTCGGCCTCGGAGGCCCCTCGGATTTCTTTCTCGGACATCGTCTCCTCCTTGTTGTGCGTTCGTCTTCGTCTCCGGTCACGCGCTGCTCGGCGCGGCGGGGGGGGACCCGCTTCTCCGCTCCGCCGCAAGGCGCGCCACCCCCCGGGCGATCGCCTCGAAGGCGACCTCGAGGCTTTTCTCCATCGCGCCTTTTCGGTTGCGCAACAGGGACCCCTCCTCGCCGTGGAGCACGATCCCGGAAAAACAGCACCAGATCACGGTCGCCAGGGTGCGGGAAAGTCCGGGGTCCTCCCCGGCCGTCCCGAGGCACCGGGCGACGATTCGGGCGAGGATGTCGAGCGCCTGGTCGAGAAGCGCCTGGATTTCCCGGTGCAGGGTTTTTTCGATCGCGGCGAGAAAGCGATGGCTTTGCAGCCCCAACGCCCAGTCAAAGAGCAATGGATCCACCCGCCGGACATCCAGCAAGGCCTGCCGCAACCCGGCGAGGTGGTCGTCCAAGCGGACATTCCCCTTCTCCTCGCAGTAGGTGAGCCGCACCACGAGGTGCTTGAGGATGCGGACGGAGAGGGCGGCGACGATTTCTTCCTTGTTGCGGAAGTAGAGGTAGAGGGCGCTCGGGCTGAGCTCGGCCTCGGCGGCGATGTCCCGGGTGGAGCAGCGGTGGATCCCCTGGAGGGCGCAGACGCGCTTGGCGGCGGCCAGGATCTGCTGGCGCCTTCTCTCCCGGGCACGGCCGCGCTGGAGATCGATTTGCATGATAAAATCTAAACCGTATTCATTCGATTAGCTTATACCATTCAGTTAATTGTGTTTGTCAAGCGAAAAATATTTATTTGGCTATTTGGCCAAAAAACCGCGGAAGGCCCGGGACGCCGGGTGCGCCGTGCGGCGGCGATCCGGGAAGGTTCCCGGGTCGCGGATCGAGGTTACCAGCGCCGGGTGATGCTGAGGTAAAGGAGGATCTCCTCGCGGCGGACCTCGCGGCGGGCATAACGGAACACGTAATGCGGCAGGGTGCCCGAGCGCAGATAACGCTGGAAGTCGGCCTCGATCTTGGCCGCGGAGAATCGCCAGTCCGCGGCCGCGTGCCGGAAAACGTCGTAGACCGAGCAGCGCCGGGCGAAGGCGAGGCAGGAGGGGTATTCCTCGTACGACAGGGCCGGGGCCGAGCGCCGCGAGCGGCTCAACCAACACATCCCGGCCAGGTAGGTCAGGGTGAGGGCAAGAAAAACGATCACGGTTCGTTCTCCCGCGCGAGCGTCTCCCGGCGGGCGATCATCGCCTTCCGGGGCGGCGGCGTGCGCTCCCGCTCGCGGGGGCCTTTCAGCGCCGCCGGATCGCCCGCTCGAAGGCGGGGAGGGCGCGTTCGATCACCGCGTCCTCCACGCAGAAGGCGATGCGGAAGTGGCCGGGCCCGAAAAAGCCCCGCCCGGGGACGGCAAGGACGCGTTCTTCCTTCAACGCCTGCACGAAGGCGACATCGTCGGCCAGCGGCGAGCGGGGAAAGACGTAAAAGGTCCCCTGCGGACGGATGAACTCGTAGCCGGCGGAGGCAAGCCCGTCGCAGAGGAGATCCCGCTTGCGGCGGTAGGCCGCGACGTCGCAGCGTTCCCCCTGGAGCCGCGCGACCGCCCGCTGCATGAGCGCCGGCGCGTTCACGAACCCGAGGATGCGGTTGGCGAGCGCCATGCCGGCGAGCAGCGCCTTCTTGTGTTCGGCCTCGGGGTGAACGGCCGCATAGCCGATCCGCTCGCCCGGGATGGAGAGGTCCTTGGAGTAGGAGGAACAGACGATGCTCTGCCGGTAGCAGGTAAAGAGCGGCGGGACGCTCACCCCGTCGAAGACGACCTGGCGGTAGGGCTCGTCGGCCACGAGGTAGAGGGTGCGGGAGAGGGCGCGGGATTTGTCCTCGAGCAGCCGTCCCAGCGCGCGCAGGCTTTCCTCCGGGTAGACCACGCCGGTCGGGTTGTTGGGCGAGTTGAGGAGCACGATCTTGCTGCGGGGGCCGAGGGCCGCCGCGATCGCCTCCAGATCGAGCTGAAAATCGGGTCGGGAGGGCACGGTCTTGAGCACCCCGCCGTGGTTGTCGGCATAGAAACCGTACTCGACGAAGCAGGGCGCCGGGACCAGCACCTCGTCGCCGGGGTCGAGCAGGGCCTTGAAGGCGATGTTCAGCGCCCCCGCCGCGCCGCAGGTCATGATCACCTCGGCACCCGAGACGCGAACCCCCTGCTCGGCCGAGATCCGTTCGGCCACCGCGGCGCAGGTCTCGGGAAGCCCCGTGTTGGGCATGTAGGCGTGGGCGCTTTCCGGGGCCTGTTCCAGGATCTCGCGCAGCACGCGGCGGAACGAAGGGGGCGGCGGAAGGTTGGGGTTTCCCAGGCTGAAGTCGAATACGTTGGCTGCGCCGTAGGCCTTCTTGAGCTCGGCCCCCTCCTCGAACATGCGGCGAATCCACGAAGAGGCCTGGATGAATTCCTCGATCTTCCGGGCGACGGTCATGGGCGGAGATCCTTTCGGTCGGCTGGCTTCGGCGCCGGCCGGCGGCCGGCGGCCGGCGCGGCGCAGCGGTCTGATATCCCGAAGCGGAACGCCGATGTCAAGGGAAAATCCCCCCGCCGCTCAGCCCCGGCGGGCCTCCCGCAGCACGCGGCGCACGTAGGCGCGGGTCTCCGTGTAGGGGACCTCGCCTTCGTGGCGCTCGACCGCGGCCGGCCCGGCGTTGTAGGCGGCGAGCGCCAGGCGCAGGTCCCCGCCGTAGCGCTCGATCAGCCGCTTGAGGTAGCGGGCGCCGCCGTCCACGTTCTGCTGGATGTCGAAGGGCCGGGTCACGCCGAGCTCGCGCGCCGTCTCGGGCATGAGCTGCATGAGCCCCATCGCCCCCTTGGCCGAAACCGCGCGCGGGTCGAAATTCGACTCGGCCCGGACCACGGCGCGCAGGAGATCGGGGGCGATCCCGTGGCGGTCGGCCGCGCTGCGGATGGCGCGCTCGATCCGGGAATCGGCCACCCCGCCGCCCGGGGTCTCCCCCTGCGCCGCGGCCGCAGCCCCGCCCGCAGCGAAAACTCCCTCTCCCGTCCGGCCGGGCGGCCTTTTCTCCCAGGCCACCTCCCCGGGACGCGCTCCCTCCGGCCGCGCCGCAGCCCCCCCCGCGGCCGGAGACGCCGCGCGGGCGTCGGCCGTCGGGCGGGTGCAGGGCCGGACGAGGTAGTCCCGGATGCGCAGGCCGCCCGGCGCCTGGGTTTCCGGGCGGGCCGTCTCCTCGTGCACGAGCTCCAGGAACCGCTGCCGGCCCGCCCTCCCCCCGGGGAGGCCTTCGGCGGCGGCGCGGACAGGACGCCGCGCCGCGAGGGCGGCAAAATAATCCTGGATGGATCGCGGGGACTCGATCGGCTTCATGCCCCTCCTTGCCCCGCAGGCCGGCCAACCGGCGGCTTGCGGATCCTGGTCCGGACAGGAAATTGCAAAATCCGTTCCTTTATTTTTCAGGATGCTCCCCCGTCCGGCCGCTTCGGTGACAATCAATTAGAAGATCGATAGGTTGAATCGTTTCGCAACCGATCCGAATCCGGGGGTCTCAGGACGGCAGGAGACGGCAAATCCTGCCGGGGTGTCGGCGGATTGCCGCCGCGGGGGGATCTGGTCTATAGAATAAAAGGCAAAATCGAAAAAACCGCCGCCGGCTTGGACCCGGAGGCGAAGGAGAAGACCTCATGGCCGATCCGTTCCCGAGCGTTTCGCTGCGCCGCGACGCCTTGCGCGTTCTCCACGCCGCCCTGGCCGCGGCCGACCCCGAGGAAGCGGTCAAGCGCCACCTGCGCCTTCTGCCGGGGGATCGGCTCGAGGCAAACGGGCGGCTCTGGGAGCTTGGGCGCTTTCGCCGCGTTCTCGTCGTCGGCGCCGGCAAGGCGACGGCGCCCATGGCGCGCGCGCTCGAGGAGATTCTCGGCGAGCGCATCGATGGCGGCACGATCGTGGTCAAGGACGGCCACGGCCTGCCGCTTACGCGGATCGCCGTGCGCGAGGCCGCCCACCCCGTTCCCGACGGCCGCGGCGTGCAGGGGACCGGCGAAATCCTGGACACCCTGGCGGCCTGCGGCGCGGAGGACCTGGTCGTGGCCCTGATCTCGGGCGGCGCTTCGGCGCTCCTCACCGCCCCGGTCGAGGGCATCGGCCTCGAGGAAAAGCAAGAGACCACACGGCTTTTGCTCGCCTGCGGGGCGACCATTCACGAAATGAACACCGTGCGCAAGCACCTCTCCCGCGCCAAGGGGGGCGGGCTCGCCCGCGCGGCCCACCCGGCCCGGGTGCTGACCCTCGTCCTCTCCGACGTCGTCGGGGACGACCTGGACGTGATCGGCTCGGGGCCGACCGTCCCCGATGCCAGCCGCTACGCCGACGCGGTCGCGATCCTTCGCCGTCACGGCCTCTGGGACCGCATCCCGGAGGCCGTGCGCCGCCATCTCGCGGCGGGTGCGGCGGGAGAGCGCCCCGAGACCCCCAAGCCCGGCGACCCGCTTTTCGACGGCTCCGCCACGGTGATCGTGGGCAGCTGCCTTCAGGCCCTTCAGGCCGCGGCGCGGGAGGCCGCGGCGGCGGGCTACCGCAGCCTGATCCTCTCCTCGAAGATCGAGGGGGAGGCGCGCGAGGTGGCGCGCGCCCTCGCCGCCATCGGCCGGGAATGCCGGGACACGGGCCACCCCGTGGCCCCGCCGGCCTGCATCCTCGCCGGGGGCGAGACCACGGTCACCCTGCAGGGGACGGGCCGCGGCGGTCGCAACCAGGAGATGGCGCTCGCGGGGGCGATCGCCCTGGAGGGCATCCCGGGGGTGCTCCTCGTGTGCGCCGGAACCGACGGCACCGACGGGCCGACGGATGCGGCCGGGGCGGTCGCCGACGGCGAAACGGCGGGCCGCGGCCGCCGCCTGGGGTTCGACCCGCGGGACTTTCTCAAACGAAACGACGCCTACACCTTCTTCGACGGTCTGGGGGATTTGATCCGAACCGGGCCCACGCGCACCAACGTGATGGACGTCTATTTTCTCCTCGTGGGGGCGACCGGCGCATGAGCGGGGGACGGGTTTTCCTCTGCGCCGCCGCGGCCGTCGTCCTGATCGGCTGTGCGGCCCTTCCGCCCGCGCCCGAGGGCCCCTCGCCCGATCCCGCCCTGCCCGCCCGCGCCCGCGTGGAGGGCGTCCCGTTCTTCCCCCAGCACGAAGACCAGTGCGGGCCGGCCGCGCTCGCCATGGTGCTCCGCTGGGGCGGGCTCGCGGTCGAGCCCGAAACCTTGCGGCCGTGGGTGTACACGGAGAGCCTGCGGGGCTCCCTCCAGCCGGCGCTCACGGCCGCCGCGCGCCGCGCGGGCCGGATCGCCGTCGCCATCGCGGGCCGGGAGGCCCTGGAACGGGAAATCGCCGCCGGCTACCCCGTGATCGTCCTGCAGAACCTCGGGCTGGAATGGGTTCCGCTCTGGCACTACGCCGTCGTCCTCGGCTACGACCGGGAGCAGGACGTGCTTTTCCTGCACAGCGGGACCGAGGCCGACCACCGCGTGGCCGGAGACCGGTTCCGCCGCAGCTGGCGGCGGGCCGGCGACTGGGGGCTGGTCGTTCTGCCGCCGGATCGCCTGCCGGCGACGGCCGGGGAGGGCGCGTTGCTCGAGGCCCTCGCCGCCCTGGAGCGGGCGGGACGTCCCGAGGCGGCGCTTGCCGGGTATCGCGCCCTGCTCGCGCGCTACCCGCGGAGCCTGCCTGCGCTTCTCGGCTGGGGAAACAGCGCCTACGCCGCAGGCGATCTCCCGCTCGCCGAGGAGGCCTTTCTTCGCGCGCTGCGGCTTCACCCCGACGCGGCGGTCGCCCTCAACAACCTCGCCCACGTCCGGATCGCGTGCGGCCGCCCCGGGGCGGCGCTTGCCCCCGCCCGCCGCGCCGTCGAGCTCGGCGGGCCCCATCGCGCGGTCTTCCTGCGGACCCTCGAGGAGGCGCTCGCCGCCCGGGCGCAGGCGCCCGAAACGGCGGGCGAAGATCCCGAAAAAAACGTTGACGATCCCCAGTGCAATTGATAAAAGGGCATTTTTGCATGATGGCTTCCATCCTTGCTCCGGGCGTCCCGTCCCGGGGCTGGACATCCGCGAGGAGGAAACCGTGAGACGTTACGAAACCATTCTCATCCTGGACCCCGAGCTCGGCGGGGAACAGCGGGCGCCGCTCCTCGACCGCATCCGCGAAACGATCGCCCGCGAGGGGGGGACCCTCGTGCGCATCGAGGAGTGGGGGACGCGGCGCATGGCCTACGCGATCCGCAAAAAGGAACGCGGCTGGTATGCGCGGATCGACTACTGCGCCGGTGCGGCCGCCGTCAGCGAAATCGAGCGCTTCTGCCGCATCGACGAACGGGTGCTGCGCTACCTGACCGTGCTGCTCGACAGCCGGCCCGACGTGGCGCGCATCCTGGAAGAGGCCTCCCGGGCGGAAGCCGCGGCGGCGGAGGCCCAGGCGGCCCAATCCGCACCGCCTGCGGCCGAACCCGCCGGCGCAACCGCCCCCCCGGAGTCCCCCGCGTCGGAAACCGCCGCGGACGAAACCGCCGCCCCCGCCCCATCGGCCCAGGAGGCATGACCCATGAGCGCACCCGCATCCCGCAGCGCCAAACCGGCCGGCAGCCCGGCCAAACGCAAACGCCGGGTGTATCACCGCCGCAAGGTGTGCCGGTTCTGCGCCGACAAGACCCTGAAAATCGACTACAAGGATCCGCGCACCCTCAAGTATTTCATCACCGAGCGCGGCAAGATCATCCCCAAACGGATCTCCGGCTGTTGCGCCAAGCATCAGCGCTCCGTCAGCCAGGCGATCAAGCGCGCGCGCACGATCGCCCTGCTGCCGTTCGTGGGGAACCTCGATCAGGGTTGAGACATGGGGGGGGAATCCCGGGATTCCGCACTCGCCGCGGGGCGACCCGCCGGACGGTGAAGAACCGGGGATCGGGCCGACCGACGGGGCGCGCCTCCCCCGGGAGCGCGAAGTCCCTTCCGCCGCCGGGCACGGGCGAGAGTCCCGAAAGGGCGGGATCACGGCCTCGAGGCGAAGCCTGTGCGCCGCCTGCCGCCACGCGAGGGGCATGAACCGCGATCTCGCCATCGGCTGCGCCGTTCTGTGCGGCGCCATTTTCCTCTGCGCCCGGATCCCGGTGGTCGGCTGGGTGGGGTCGTCGCTGTTGCCGGTCCCGTTGCTGGTCTACCGGATGAAGGCCGAGGCGACCGCCGTCCGGGTCATGGCCGCCGTCGCGGTCGGCTTCACGGCGCTCGCGGGAGGTCTCCTCGAGCTCTTTTTTTTCGGGCCCACGATCCTCGCCGGCCTGGCCGCGGCCGAGGCGATGGCCCGCGGCCGATCGATCGAGCGCACGGTGCTGGCCGGCTGCGGCGCCGCCCTCGGGGGGCTCTGTTTCGGGATCTGGGCCTTTTCGCTCGCCCGGGGCGAGAGCCCCCTCTCCCTGGTCGCGGCAGGGGTGCACCGGCACGTCGAGCTTGTCCTCGACGCCTACCGCGACGCGGGCATGTCGGAGGAGCGGCTCGGTTTTCTCGAGGAGGCCTCGACGCTCGTCGCCCGGGTGATGGTGTGGATGCTTCCGGCCCTGGCCGCCGGAGCGACCCTCCTCTCGCTGTGGGCCTCGTTGCTCGCCGCGCGGGCGATCCTCGCCGCGCGCGGCCTGCCTTCGCCCGCGTGGAGCCCGCTTGACCGCTGGAAGGCCCCGGACGCCCTCGTCTGGGCGGTGGTCGCGAGCGGCGGCCTCTTGTTGCTGCCGTCGCTGCCGGCGAAGGGGGTCGGCCTGAACGGCGTTCTGGTGCTCGGCGTCGTCTACTTTTTCCAGGGCATCGCCGTCGTGGCCCACACCTTCCGCCGCAAGGGGGTGCCCCGGCCGGTCCGGGCGATGATCTACGCCCTGATCGGGCTGCAGCAGCTGGCCGCGCTCGGCGTCGCGTTGCTGGGGCTGTTCGACACCTGGTTCGATTTTCGCAAACTGGGCCGGAATCCGGCATCGACCGCCCCGCGGGGCGGGACCGGATGACCGGCCGCCCGCATGGAGGATGACCCATGAAAGTGATTCTCACCCAGACCATCGAATCGCTCGGCATCATCGGCAGCGAGGTCGAGGTCAAACCGGGATACGCCCGCAACTACCTGCTGCCTCAGAAAAAGGCCGTGCTCGCGACCCCGGAGAACCGCCAGCGGATGGAGCGGGAGCGGGAGAAGGTCGAGCTGCAGATCGCCAAGGAGCGCAAGCTGGCCGAGGAGATGGCCAAGCGGCTCGAGGGGGTGGTCTGCCGCATCCCCGCCAAGGTCGCCGAAGAGGACCGGCTCTACGGGTCCGTGACCGGCCGCGACATCCTCGAGGCGCTCGCCGCCCAGGACATCGCGATCGAGAAGCGCATGCTGCTCCTCTCCGAGCCGATCAAGAAGCTGGGCACCTACCAGGTGCCGATCCGCGTTTACAAGGGCGTGGAGCCGACCATCACGGTCGACGTGGTGGCCGAAGGATAGGCGAGGAAGCGCCCGCCCATGGCCGAGACGTCCGCAGCCTCCCCCCGGGCGGGCGATCCGCTCCGGGTCCCGCCCCGGAACGAAGAGGCCGAGGAGGCGCTGCTCAGCGCCATCCTCGTGGACAACACCGCGCTGTTGGACGTGGTCGATCTCCTCGGGCCGCAGGATTTTTACCGCACGGCCCACGGCACGATCTTCGCCGCGATGACCGATCTCTTCAACCGCGGCGAGCCGATCGACCTCGTCACGGTGACCAACGCCCTCCGGGAGAAGGGCCGCCTCGAGGAGGTCGGCGGAGCCGCCTTCGTCGCCCGGCTGTTGAACGAGGTGCTGCCGGCGGCCAACGCCCAGCACTACGCGCGCATCGTCCACGACAAGGCCGTCCTGCGGCGGTTGATCGAACAGGCGAACGCGATCGCCAAGCGCTGCTACGCGGAGCAGGGCTCGGCGGAGGAGATCGTCGACTTCGCCGAGGCCGCCCTCTTCGCGGTGACCGAAAAAAAGGCCCGCCAGTCCTTCTACCCGCTCTCCAAGCTGATCGACCGCAGCATCGACTTTCTCGAGGAAAAGCAGAAAAACAAGAGCCTCGTGACCGGCGTGCCGACCGGCTTCACGCAGATCGACCACCTGACCAGCGGCTTGCAGAACGCCGACCTGATCATCCTCGCCGCCCGGCCCAGCATGGGCAAGACGGCGCTCGCGCTGAACATCGCGCGCAACGCCGCCGTCGAGGCCGGCGTCCCCGTGGCGATCTTTTCGCTCGAGATGTCCAAGGAGCAGATCACGCTTCGGCTGCTCTGCGCCGAGGCGCGCATCGACTCCTCGAAGCTGCGCAGCGGCTTCTTCACCCTGGAGGACTGGGAGCGCGTGACCGAGGCCGCCTCGACCCTCTCCTCCGCCCCGATCTTCATCGACGACTCCCCGGGTCTCACGGCCCTCGAGGTGCGGGCGAAGGCGCGGCGGCTGAAGATGGACAAAAACATCGGCCTCGTCATCATCGATTACCTCCAGCTCATGCAGGGCCGCCCCGGCGCCGAACGCCGCGAGCTCGAGATCTCCGAGATCAGCCGCGCGCTCAAATCCCTCGCCAAGGAGCTCGACCTGCCCGTGCTTGCGCTCTCCCAGTTGAACCGCATGCTCGAGCAGCGAACCGACAAGCGCCCCCGGCTGTCGGATCTCCGCGAATCCGGGGCCCTCGAGCAGGACGCGGACGTCGTGGCCTTCATTTACCGCGACGAGGTCTACAACCCCGAGGAGACCAACCCGAACCGGGGAACGGCCGACATCCTCCTCGCCAAACAGCGCAACGGGCCGACCGGCGACGTCCGCCTCACCTTCCTCTCCGCCTACACGCGGTTTGAGAACATGGCGACGGAAGCCATGCGCCCATGAAACGGCTCTTCGGCAACCTCACCGGACTCAAGCCCTCCCAGATCCGACGCCTCGAAGCCCTCAGCCGCCTGCGCACCCCCCCGGAAGAGCTGATCTCCGCCGACCTCGCCCGCGAAACGGCCCGGCTGTCGCGGGAAATCCGGCGCCAGATCGGGCTTCTCGTCGACCGCCAGGGGCGCCTCCAGGCGATCACCGTGGGCGACAGCCGGCGCATCGTCCTGCCGGCGAGCGAGGACGACCGCCCCGCGCCCGGCCGCCTGCGCGGGCTGCGCTGCATCCACACCCACCTCGACGCCGGGCCGCTCAGCCGCGAGGACCTGACCGACCTTGCGCTCCTGCGCCTCGACCTCATGGCCGCCTTGACCGTTACGCCGGAGGGGGAACCGGCCGAGGTCTTCGCCGCCCACCTGCTGCCCGCCAACGCCGAGCGCCTGCCGCACCGGCTGCTTCCGCCGCTCTCCCCGGCCGGTCTCGCCATCGACTGCGCGGCGATGATCGCCGCGCTCGAGGGGGAACTCGAGCGCGTCGTCCGCGGCCGGGCGGCCGTCGCGGGCCCCGAGCGGGCGCTGCTGGTCGGCGTGACGACGGCGTCGCGCCGCGAAGGCGAGGAGTCCTTGAGCGAGCTCGAGGCCCTCACCCGCTCCGCGGGCCTCGCCGTCGCGGGCGCGGTCCTCCAGCAGCGCGAAGCGCCCGACGCCCGAACCCTCGTCGGCAGCGGCAAGCTCCAGGAGCTCGCCGTCCAGGCCCTCCAGGAAGGGGCGACGATCCTCATCTTCGACCAGGAGCTCAACCCCTCCCAGATCCGCTCCATCGCCGACCGGGTCGCGCTCAAGGTGATCGACCGCACGCAGCTGATCCTCGACCTCTTCGCCCAGCGCGCCCGCAGCCGCGAGGGCAAGCTCCAGGTCGAACTCGCCCAGTTGCGTTACCTCCTGCCGCGGCTGGTGGGCCGGGGCACGGCCATGTCGCGCCTGGCGGGCGGAATCGGCGGCCGCGGTCCGGGAGAGACCCAGCTCGAGCTCGACCGCCGGAAGGTCCGCCGCCGCATCCAGTTGCTCGAGGAGGCGCTCGAGGACGTCCGCCGCCACCGCGGCCGGCTGCGCACGCGGCGCGCCCGCCGCCGGCTGCCGATCGTCTCGATCATCGGCTACACGAACGCGGGGAAAAGCACCCTCCTCAACACGCTCACCCACAGCCGGGTGCTCGCCGAGAGCCGGCTTTTCGCGACCCTCGACCCGACCAGCCGCCGCGTGCGTTTTCCCCAGGATCTCGAGGTCATCCTCACGGACACCGTGGGCTTCATCCGCAACCTGCCCGAGGATCTCCGGGTCGCCTTTCGCGCCACCCTCGAGGAGCTGGAAAGCGCCGATCTCCTGCTCCACGTGGTGGACCTGAGCCACCCGCGCTTCGAGGAGCAGATGGAGGCGGTCGAGGGGCTCCTCGCCGAGCTGGGCCTCGAGGGCAAACCGGCGGTGCGCGTCTTCAACAAGCTGGACCGCCTCGAGCCGCAGGAGGCCCGGGCGCTCTGCCGCCGCCACGGCGCGATCGGCGTCTCGGCGCTCGCGCCGGAGACGCTTCGACCGCTGATCGACGAGATCCTCCGGCGGCTCGGCCGGTCCCCCGCCGCCGGGGGGGAAGCCCCCCCGCCGGGCAGGTAAAAACGGAGGACAAGAGCCGTGGATACCGAGCCCCTGCTGCGCGTCGCCCTGCGCGCGGCCTACCGCGCCGCCGAGGTCCTGCGGGAGCGCTTCCGCACGACGCTCACCGTCGGCCGCAAGGGGCCCAACGACCTCGTCACCGACGCCGACCTCGCGGCCGAGGAGGCGATCGTCGCCACCCTGCGCCGCGCCTTCCCGGATCACGCGGTGACGGCCGAGGAGGGCGGGACCCGCGCAGAGGGCGCCGAGTACCGCTGGTGGGTCGATCCGCTCGACGGCACGGTCAACTTCGCCCACGGCATCCCGATCTTCGCGGTCTCGATCGCCTGCCTGCGCCACGACACCCCCCTGGTCGGCGCGGTGCTCCAGCCGCTGACCGGCGAGCTCTTCACCGCCCGCGCCGGGGAGGGGGCCTTCCGGAACGGCGAGCCGATCCGCGTCTCCGGCGAGCCCCGGGTGGCCGAGGGGCTGCTCGCGACCGGCTTTCCCTACGACCGCGAGGCGCACTGGGAGGCGATGAGCGGCCGGTTTCTGCGCTGCCTGCGCGCGGCGCGGGGCATCCGCCGCCTGGGGTCGGCGGCCATCGATCTTTGCTGGGTCGCCTGCGGCCGATTCGCCGGGTACTGGGAAAGCGGCCTTAAGCCCTGGGACGCGGCGGCCGGGGTGCTGATCGTCCGCGAGGCCGGCGGACGGGTGACCGATTTCCGCGGCGGGCCCGTCCGCCTCGAGGCGGGCGAGGTGGCCGCCTCAAACGGCCTCGTCCACGAGGAGCTGCTTCGCCTGCTGGGGTAGGGTTCCGCGGCGGCGCCGCATTCCGGGGGAGGGCCGCTTCGCGGTGATCGGCTCAGCCGAGGCCTCCGGGCGGGGGGGATTCGAGCCGTTTTTGGAAAAAGGAGACCTGCTCGCGCAGGGCGAGGTCGGTCTTGATCCCCCGCTCGATCGCCTGGATCGAATGGAGCACGGTCGCGTGGTAGCGGTTGAAGCTCCGCCCGATGGCCTGAAGCGGGGTATCCGTGAAGCGGCGGGCGAGAAAGATGGCCATCTGCCGCGGCCGCACGAGGTGCTGCCGCCGCGAAGGCGACACGAGTTCCGCTTCCGACACCCGGTAGTGTTCGCAGACGAGCTTCTTGATCAGCTCGACGGTGATGCGGCGGCGGCCGCTGATCATCTGCTGCACGACGGTCTCGGCGAGCCTGAGGTCGATCGGCGAGCCGAGCAGCGAGGAGCGGGCGGCGACCCCGTTCAGGCCGCTTTCGAGCTGGCGGACATCCCCCACGAGCTCGGTGGCGAGGTAGTCGAACACCTCGGAGGGGATCTCGTAGCCGTGAAGCCGGGCCTTGTGCTGCAGGATGCGCAGCCGGGTGCGGTAGTTGGGCGGCTCGATGGCCGTGATCAGGCTGCAGGAGAGCCGCGAGCGCAGGGATTCGTGCAGGCGGGGGATCTCCGCCGGCCGGCAGGCGCTCGAAAAGAGGATCCGCTTGCCGGACTCGAGCAGGCTGTCCAGGGTGGCGGCCAGCTCGATCTGGGTGCGCTCTTTGCCGCCCAGGCCGTGGACGTCCTCGAGGAGCAGAACGTCGCACTGCCGGCGGTACTTGGCCTTGAACTGGTCCAGGGCGTCGCGGCGGAAGGCCTGGACCATCTCGTTGCTGAAATCCTCGGCCGTCATGTAGTAGACCCGCTCCTGCGGGCTGTGCCGCAGGACATGATGGCCGATCGCCTGGGAGAGATGGCTTTTCCCCAGGCCGGTGCCGGAGTAGAGGAAGACGGCCGGCTGCGCGCAGCCCCGGCGGCTGGCAAGCGAGAGCGAGGCCGAGTAGGCGAAATCGTTGCCCGCGCCCACGACGAAATGCTCGAAGGTGAAATCGCGCCGCAGGAAGCGGCCGTTGTGGGGACGGATCGATTCGCTCGGCAGGGGGAGCTGGGCGACGGCGGCTTCCGCGCCGCGGGCAGGGCGTCGTCCGGCCACCTGGAACTCGAGCCGCATCCCCTCTCCCTCGCCGCTCAAGCGGGCGAGCTCGCTGCGGATCGTCGCGGCGAAATGGTCCTGGACGCGCTTGCGCGAAAACGCGTTGGGACAGAGAATGATCCAGTGGCCCTCCTCGGAGCGCTCCAGGCCCAGGGGCTCGATCCACATCCGGTAGCTGTGGGCCGCGATGCGTCGTTTCAACGCGCCGCGCAGATCTTTCCAGATCTTTTCCATATCCTGAATCGCAGCTTCCGAAGCCAATCCGAGAACGCGTTGGTGGTCGGCGAGGAGATCCGCCGTCGGCCGCAGCCGGGTTCCGGGGGTTCCGGGGCGCAGGCGCTCCCCGCCGGCCGGCCTCGCGGGATGAGGCTGCCTTGTAGGCCAGCCGCCGATGGGAGTCAAATCGCAAATCCACGGATTCCCGGAGGGCGGACGAAGGGTTTTGAACAAAATATATTCTTCTGTTATCATGATGAAATCGATCTATTCCGCTGCGGCGTCGGCGCGGCTCATCGTTCCGGTCGTTTGTTAGATTTCCAAACAATATCAGCGGATCGATCGCCCGGCCGCGCCCCGGCCAAACGCACCATTTTCGAAAAACGACGTTTTTCTTTCATTCTCGTTTATTTTCGCTCTCGAAATCCCCATCCGCCCGCCACAGCGAATGGCCGGAACGGGCCCGGGCCGAGGGGGAGGCCGTGCCCCCCGCCACCGCCAGGGGGGGAGCGCGGAGTCCGGAACTCATTCTTTTCATAGAATATCATCACCTGCGCGGACGCGCAGGGACACGGCCGCGGCACCTACGGCATGAAGTCCGGCAGGAGGGGAAATCCTGCCGGGGGACGCCCGCAATGCAAAAAAATAGCCAATTTGAGCCCAAATACGAGGCTATGAAGCCTTCGCCGCAAGCATCCCCCTCGTCCCCGCGGCCCGGCGGGGAGCGGTGGATCGTGGTCCGCGGAGCCCGCCAGCACAACTTGAAAAACATCGACGTCAGCCTGCCCGGCCTCAGCTTGACGGTGATTTCGGGGCTTTCGGGATCGGGGAAATCTTCGCTCGCCTTCGACACGCTCTACGCCGAGGGCCAGCGGCGCTACGTGGAATCCCTCTCGGCCGACGCGCGGCAGATGCTCGAGCGGTTGGAGAAGCCGGACGTGGACCTGATCGAGGGGCTCGCCCCGGCGATCGCCATCGAGCCCCGGCTGGCCGCCTGGCCGCCCCGGGCGACCGTGGGCACGGTCACCGAGATCCACGACTTTCTGCGCCTGCTCTTCGCCCGCGTCGGAAGTGTCCACTGTCCCTCCTGCGGCCGCGAAATCGCCGGGATGACGCTCGACCGCATGGTCGACCGCGTGGAGGCGCTTGCCCCGGGCTCGCGCTTCCTCGTCCTCGCGCCGCTGGCCTACGAGCGGCGCCCGGATCTCCAGGAGCTCTTGCGTCGGCTCGGCCGCGAGGGGTTCGCCCGCGTGCGGATCGGGGGAAGCATCGAAGAGATCGACGCCCCCGTGCGTTTCCCCCGCGGCACCCGGCCGCCGGCCGAGCTCGTCGTCGACCGCCTGGTCGCCGGCCCCGCCATCCGCACGCGCCTGGCCGACTCCCTCGAAATCGCCCTCGCCCGCGGGGGCGGCCGGGCCCTCGTGGCCGTCGAGGGCGGGGAAACGATCGCCTTCAGCGCCGCGGCGGTCTGCCCCGACTGCGGCTTCGCCGCCCCCGAGCTCACCCCCGCCCACTTCTCCTTCAACTCCCCGCACGGCGCCTGCCCCGCCTGCAACGGCCTGGGCTTTCTTGAGGAAATCGACCCCGGCCGCGTGGTCCCGGACCTGCGGCGCTCGCTGCGCGAGGGGGCCGTGCTCGCCTGGTCAGGCCGCCGGAGCGCGGCCTTCTGGGACTTCCTCGAGGCCCTGACCGCCCGCTACGGAGCCTCGGTGCACACGCCGTTTGCGGATTTGCCCGAGACGTTCCGGGAGGTTCTCTGGCACGGGTCCGGGGAGGAACCCATCCATTTCGCGGTGGACCGGGGCGGCGCACGCATCCAGTTCCGCAAGCCCTTCGAAGGCATCCTGCCCTTTCTGCGGCGCCGCTACCGCGAGACCGACTCCCCCGCCGTGCGCGAGGAGATCCGCCGCTACATGCGCTTTGCCCCCTGCGCTGCCTGCGGGGGGAGCCGGCTGAACCCCGTCGCCGCCGCGGTCCGGGTCGGGGGACTCACCCTTCCCCGCCTCTGCGCCCTGCCGCTCCCGGAGGCGCTCTCGTTTCTCGAGCGCCTCGAGCCCTCCGGTTCCGGTTCGCGGGCGGCCGTCTTCCGAAGGCTCTTCGCCGAGATCCGGCCCCGGCTGCGGTGCCTGATCGATCTCGGCCTCTCCTACCTCACGCTCGACCGGCCGGCGCGCACCCTCTCGAGCGGGGAAAGCCAGCGCGTGCGCCTGGCGACCCAGGTCGGCTCGCGCCTGACCGGAATCCTCTACGTGCTCGACGAGCCCAGTGTCGGGCTGCACCCGCGGGACACCGAGCGCCTGCGGCGCATCCTCGTTTCCCTGCGCGATCTGGGCAACACGGTCCTCGTGGTCGAGCACGACGAGGAGATCCTGCGCGCCGCCGACCACGTGATCGACCTCGGCCCGGGCGCCGGGGAGGCGGGCGGCGAGGTGATCTACTCCGGCCCGCTCCCGGGGTTGCTCGCGGAGCCGCGCTCCCTGACCGGCGGGTACCTTTCGGGCCGGTTGTCCATCCCCCGACCCGCCCCACGGCCCGAGCCCGCGGCCGGCCGGCTTCGGCTCGTCGGCGCCCGGCACAACAACCTGAAGGGAGTCACCGTCGCCTTCCCCCTCGGCCGGCTGATCGCCGTGACCGGCGTCTCCGGTTCGGGGAAATCCTCGCTGGTGGTGGAAACGCTGTTTCCCGCCCTGCTCCGCGCGCTCGGCCAAGCGGGCCCGGATCCGGGGGCGCACGACCGCCTCGAGGGGGCCGAGGCGGTCGACCGTGCCGTGCTGGTCGACCCGAGCCCGATCGGCCGCACCTTCCGCTCCAACCCGGCCACGGTGCTCGGAATCTTCGACGCGATCCGCGCCCTGTTCGCGCGCACGCCCGAGGCCCGCATGCGCGGCTTCGGTCCCCCCCGCTTCAGTTTCAACCTGCCGGGGGGGCGCTGCGAGGCCTGCGCCGGCGAAGGCACGCAGCGCATCCCGATGCAGTTTCTGCCCGACGTCGTCGTGACCTGCGAGGCCTGCGGGGGCCGGCGCTACAACCGCGAAACCCTGGAGATCCGCTACCGCGGGCGGTCCATCGCCGAGGTCCTGGGGCTCACGGCCCAGGAGGCCGTCGAGTTCTTCGGCCGCGTCCCGGCCGTGCGCGACCGCCTGCGCGGCCTCGTGGAGGTGGGGCTGGGCTACCTGCGGCTGGGCCAGGCCGCGCCCACCCTCTCCGGGGGGGAGGCCCAGCGGCTCAAGCTCGCCCGCGAGCTCGGCCGCGGCGGCGAGGGTCGGGGGGTCTACGTCCTTGACGAGCCGACGATCGGCCTGCACCCCGAAGACGTGCGGCGCCTGCTTCTCGTCCTCCACCGCCTGGTGGACGCGGGCCACACCGTCGTCGTGATCGAGCACAACCTGGACGTGATCGCCTCGGCCGACCGGGTGATCGACCTCGGCCCGGAGGGCGGGGCGGCAGGCGGGCGAATCATCGCCGCGGGGACCCCCGAGGAGATCGCCGCGTGCGAGGATTCGGCGACGGGGCGCTTCCTGCGACGGCGGCTGAACGCCGCGGGAGGCGGCGACCCCGCGGCCGCCGGGGAGACGGGCGGCCCCGGCGTCTAACTAGCGGGACCGGGCCGCGGCGGGGGAGAGGAAGAAGGCGTAGGCGTTCTCGATCTCCTCGGCCAGCTCGGCGTAGAAGTCTCCCGCCCGCTGCAGCGTTCCCATGATGAACTTGCGCGCGTCGGGGTGGAGGGCGGCGAGGTCGATCACGCAATCGGGGTTCCGGTCGTAGCTGTTCACGATCAGGTTCGCCACGTGGATCAGCAGGCAGAATTCCGCGTTCTCCAGCTCGGTGCGGTAGTCGTGATGAAAGCGGATGGCCTCGACCAGCCCGTGCGGCAGCTGCCAGCGGGCCGCCAGGTGGGCGCCGATCGCGGCATGGCCGGCGGGGGCCCTACCCCGCTCGGCCGCGTGAAAGGCGCACCCCTCCTCGCGCGAGGCCTTCCACACGGCCGCGAAGAGCTCGGGGTAATACTGGGCGAGGATCACCTTGCCGACGTCGTGCAACAGGCCGCCCACGAAACAGTTGTCCGGGGAATTGAGACGCGTGCGGGCGGAAAGCGCCTTGGCGGTCACGGCCACGGCGAGCGAATGCTTCCAGAAGTCGGTGACCTCGAAGCCTTCGAGCCGGAGGCGGGGGGAGAAGGTCTCGATCACCGAAACCGAGACGATCGCGTTGCGCACGGCGTTGAAGCCGAGCATGATCACCGCGCTGCGGATGTCGGCCACCTTGGAACGCACGCCGTAGAAAGCCGAGTTGACGAGCTTGAGGATCTTGAAGGCGATCGCCTGGTCCCGCTCGATGATCTGGCTGACCCGCGCCACCGGCGTCTCCGGGTCCTGCAGCATGCGGTTGAGCTCGAGGACGATGCTGGGCAGGGTCGGGATGTCCCGGATGCGATCCAGCCGTCCGAGAAACTCGGTCTCGTTCATGGCGTGCCTTCCTTTGGCGCGTTCGGTCTGCGGCGCAAGGGGAGATCCCGGCGCTCAGCGGGAATATCGGTTCGGAGGAAGGCGCACTTTAGCCGTTGCCGGGCCGGGGCGGCGCGGGCAGGGATGGAGGCGCGCCGCGGCCCCTCCCGGCGACCGGCGCGGCGGCTCC
>FWPV01001690.1_pt1 | contig 59038 bp, 57 predicted proteins | sample 2228371 | NCBI WGS metagenome assembly FWPV01 (sample SAMEA103939776, study PRJEB20133) | metagenome
TTTTTCAATATCTCCACCTATAATTTTTAGCCTACCTATGAGGAATTGAAACGGCCCTGGGGAGTGAGAGCAGAAAGCCAGAGTGAAAGTAAAAAGCCGTCGGGAAAGGAAAAGAAAGTGAAAGACACAATGACTTGAAAAATGTCTTATTAACTTAGGAGGTATAATGAAAGACTTTAGAGAACTGAAAGTGTGGCAAAAAGGAGTGGATTTTTTTGAATTGGTTGTGCAGGATGTCGAACAGTTTCCTCAAACTGAAGTTGCACGAGTTATTATCAATCAAGTTCTACGCAGCGCATCTTCTATTAGCGCCAATATTGCAGAGGGTTTTGGTCGCAAAAAGGGCGCTGAATTTATTCATTATTTGTATATTGCAAGAGGCTCCACAAACGAAAGCCTTGATTGGTATGAAAAAATGAGACGATTGGGCTATGTTAGTATGACGATATTCAAGGAAAGAGAATTACTACTTGAAGAGATAAGAGCAATGTTAACCGGGATGATTAATACAATTAGTGGTTGAGTCTGTCTGGCTCTGGCTTTCACTCCATCGGGCTGCCTACCTATGAGGAATTGAAACAGCCCGGAGGAGTGAAAGTGGAAAGCCAGAGGGAAAGCCAGAGCCAAAGGGAGAGCTTAGAGTTAGAGAAAAAGTAGAAAAAAACCGATAGACGCCAACAATTTTCCCTTGCCCGACTGAAGTCGGATGCTACAAATATGGAGAATGGCAGTAGGGGGCAATTTAAGGCAGTAAGGGCAGATTAGGCAAAATAGGGCAATTGATGACTGTAGCTGGGTGCTTGACAGGGCACAAAAATTTTATATAATAATTTAAACATTTCTTCAAATATAAAAATATCCTAAAAGAACAGGTTGGTTGCTATTTTCTGGAATTTTAACTGCTCAGCATTATCAAACTTTTGCTGAGTGTTAAAATTCTGGTAATGGGCAAAAGGGAAAAAGTTTCTGAGGAGGTAATAATATGATAGAAGTTCAGGAACTTTCAAAATATTTTGGTGAGACCAAGGCCGTGGATGATATTTCTTTTAGTATTGGAAAAGGTGAGGTGGTCGCTTTTCTTGGTCCTAACGGTGCTGGTAAAAGTACAACCATGAGGCTGCTCACCGGGTATTTGCCACCGACGCGGGGTAGATGCCTTATAAAGGGTGTGGATGTATCAGAGGAACCGATAAAGACAAAACAATGGATCGGGTATCTACCCGAGGATAATCCATTATATCCAGATATGAAGGTTTATGAATACCTTGAGTTTATCGCTGGTGTTAGGGATGTTGAAGACCTGAAGAAAAGAATTCCTGAGGTATGCGAAATATGTGGAATAACTGAGGTAATGAACAGAGAGATTGGAGTTCTTTCCCGTGGTTATCGCCAGAGGGTCGGTGTTGCCCAGTCAATTATCCACAATCCTGATATCCTGATCCTTGATGAACCCACTGAAGGACTTGACCCGAACCAGGTAATAGAATTACGAAACCTGATAAAGGAACTGGGTAAGGAAAAAACCGTAATGCTCTCCACTCACATACTTTCCGAGGCTGAAGCAACATGCGAGAGGGTATTGATCATTAACAAGGGTAAAATTGTTGCAGACGGAAATAAGAATGAAATAAGAACAATGGCAAAAGGCGGTGAGACATTAAGTCTGGAATTGATTGCAAGGAGTAATCCTCTGAATACATTGAATCAGATTAAAGGCATAAAAAGTATTGAGGAGAAATTGAGCGAACAAAAAGATTATTACCGGTATGAAATCGTTGCAGAAAGGGATGTGCGTGAGAATATATTTGACTGCGCAGTGGAGAAAAAGTGGAAGATTTTAGAACTACATCGCAAATCAACCTCTCTGGAGGAGGTATTCAGGGAATTAACAAAGGAGCAGGCATGATAAACAAAATAATCAAGAAGGAACTCAATAGTTATTTCAATTCACCAATCGCCTGCATTATATTGATTGTATTTCTTGGCGTGAGTGGCTGGTTCTTTGTCCAGGATTTATTCCTTGGTGGCGAGGCAGATATTACCGGGTTTGTCAGTATTGTTCCCATTCTTTTCCTCTTGTTAATTCCTGGAATCTGCATGCGTCTGATTGCTGAAGAACGCAGTCGGGGCACAATTGAGACACTCGTAACCCTGCCACTAAAGGATACTGAAGTAATCCTGGGTAAATGGCTCGCTGCATTTCTGTTGATTCTAATCGGGCTGGGTGTAACCTTAATCTTTCCGGTGATTGCTTCATTCTTAGGAAATCTTGATTGGGGTGTAGTAATTACAAGTTATATTGGTCTCATGCTCTTTGCATTTTTCTACACTGCAATAGGAATTTTTGCTTCCTCTGTAGCCTCATCCCAGATTATTGCCTTTATAATCGGCATAATAATCTCCTTCTTCTTCTTTATCACTGGCAAGATTGTATTCGTTCTACCCACAACCCTGGTTCCACTTTTCAGTTATCTCGGCTTTGATTCCCACCTTACAAATATTACACGGGGAATTATTGACTCACGGGACCTCATCTATTTTCTTTCTCTAACACTTGTATTTGTTTTCGGTTCACTGCATTTCTATGCCAGGTCAAGAGAAAAGGTTCTTCAGACGACCAGGTGGATTCTCATTGGAATAATTGTCGTCCTCTGCAATATAATTTCAACCCGTATATTTTTCAGGTTTGATTTAACTGAAGGAAATATCTACTCCCTGTCCAGGGCATCAATAAAGATCCTCAGGGAACTTCCTGACAATGTAATAATCAAGGGCTATATTACAAGCAAACTGCCCTTTCCCTATATTACCCGCGCCCAATATGTCAATGACCTCCTGGCAGAATACCAGTTGAAGTCGGGTGGTAAAATAAAATATGAACACATTGACCCGGTTACCAGGGAGCAGATGATGGATGCCCAGCGCAGCGGTGTTGTGCCATTACAATTTACCGAGGTTAAACAGGGTGAGATGGGCATGAAACAGGGCTTTCTGGGCATTGTCTTTCTCTATGAAGATAAAAGCGAAGTTATCCCTGTCATTGAGGACTTTGCCAACTTAGAATATGATATCACTTCAAGGATAAAAAAATTGACAGAAAAAGAGAGTAAAAGAATCGGCGTCGTTACCGGACATGATGAGATCAGCCTATCAGAAGATCTGCTGAGCATGATAAACAAGCAGTATATTACAGAGAATATCAATTTAAATGATACTACAACTATAGATTGTGATGCAATAGTGATTGCAGGGCCAAAAAAGGATTTTGATACTACAGAAACCATGCGGCTATTTGAATATATCAATAACAAAGTTCCTGTAGCACTCTTCATCGACCGATTTACAATTAATCTGAATTACTTTCTCTCTTTTCCTTTGAAACTAGCAAATCTTGATAGTCTCCTGAAGAAAATTGGATTGAGCATTGATCAGGGATTAGTAATGGATAAAAATAACGAAATGCTTGTTCTACGCAGTCAGCATGGATTATTCACAATGCAGAATTATGTTCCTTATCCGTATTTTCCAAGACTGATGGATCTCTCCAGAACTCATCCCATTACCAAGGAGTTTGAGGTAATTGTTCTGCCATTTGCCAGTCCGGTGAATGGCGGTGAAGAAATCGCCCGCACCTCAAAGGCATCCTGGCTCAGAAACTCACCACAGTCCCTCAATCCAGTTGACCAGCAGAGATTTCTGCCTTTTCCGCTGCCATTTGATAAACAGGGACCATTCAATACCATAAGTTGCCTTACCAGTGATAAGCGTATGGTGGTAGTAGGAACATCAAAATTTATTGATAACCAGTTCCTGAGTGCTCCTGGGGTAGCACTCTTTATGAATATACTTGACTGGCTCACCCAGGATGAAATTCTAATTTCCATTCGTTCCAAGACAGTGAATATCCGTCCGATAAAGACCGTCAGTAAAGGTATGAAAACACTCATTCAGTGGCTTACCCCATTGTTGCCTGTATTAGTTTTTGTTGTTTTTGGCTTGATTAGATGGCGTATCAGGAAAGGAGGTAAATCACCCTATGAAGTATAGATCAATTATTATCTTAGTGTGTGTAATCGTATTACTTCTTTTAGTTGCAGTATTAACAGGCAAAAAGCCCGAGCCGAAGAATCTTGTTTCAATCGCGGAGATAAAACGCATAATAATTGAAAGACCTGCGGATACTACAGAAATTGATATTGCACAGGGAAAATTTAGATTGATAAAACCAATAGAATATCCTGGAGACAGCACTGCTATTGCTGAATTGCTCAACAGCCTCCAGAACCTCAAACTGGGTGATGTTATTTCAAGTCGGGAAGAAAAGTTTAATGACTTTGAAGTTGGAGAAAAGGCAATCAAGTTAATTCTGAAAGGAAAAAGGAATATTGCATTCTATCTTGGTCGTTATGCAGGTGATTATATGCATTCTTATCTCAGATTTGTAAATGACAAAAAGGTTTATCTTGCAAAGGGCATAAGTAAATTTTTGTTAGATAAGAAACCCGATGACTGGCGCGACAAAACCATACTCAAGATTGGTAAGAATCTAATTGAAAAGATTGTAATTGATGGTGAAGAGATTATAAGGCAGGACACACTCTGGTTCTACAGGGATAAATTGATAGAAAAATACAGGATTGAGAATGTATTGAATAATCTTTCCAATCTCAGAGCTTCAGCGTTCCTTGATACATCAGCATTCCTTGTCGAAAAGCATATTAAAATATATGCCGGTGGAAGCGAGTATATATTTGATATCGGCACAAAACGGGATTATAACTATCCAGTGAGACTATCAGGAAACCCAACGGGATTTATGGTAAATGATTATGTTATAAACAGTCTCACTGAACTAATCCCGCAGGAAGAGAAAAAGGAAAAACCAAAAAAGGCAAAATAAACTAATTTACAACTGATTTCCGAATCAAGGCAACTACACAAACAAAAACATTATATTCACTCAATTTTGTTGTATTTAAATTATTATTGACCCCAAATAAGGTAATTACAAGAACTATGTTATAACTGTGGTGATGAAAAAGTGTGAAAGAACTCATTGCATTACACTATTGACATAATTTAATTTTTGACTATAATAAAAGTCTATATTGTTTTTGTTAAGATAATAGGGTATCCAGGAATAGTGCCTGGATAGCTCAGTCGGTTAGAGCACCTCCTTGGTAAGGAGGAGGTCGCCGGTTCGATTCCGGCTCCAGGCTGGAAACAATTTAACTAATTGGCTATTTAGAGATAATTTATAATAGAGGAGGCGTTTTTATGGCAAAGGCAAAGTTTGAGAGGACCAAGCCGCATGTGAATATTGGGACGATTGGGCATGTGGATCATGGTAAGACCGCTTTGACTGCGGCGATTACCAAGGCTTTGGAGAAGAAGGGTTTTGCGAAGTTTGTGAGTTATGATGAGGTTGCCAAGGCTTCGGAGTCGCAGGGTCGCCGGGATGCCACGAAGATTTTGACGATTGCGATTGCCCATGTGGAGTATGAGACGGAGAAGCGGCATTATGCACATATTGATTGTCCTGGTCATGCGGACTATATCAAGAATATGATTACGGGTGCGGCACAGATGGATGGTGCGATATTGGTGGTGAGTGCGGTGGATGGACCAATGCCTCAGACCCGTGAGCATATATTGTTAGCGCGTCAGGTGAATGTGCCGGCGATTGTGGTGTTTATCAACAAGGTGGATGCGGTGACAGATCCGGAGATACTGGATTTGGTGGAGTTAGAGGTGCGGGAGTTATTGACGAAGTATAATTTTCCGGGTGAGGAGACGCCAGTGATTCGCGGTAGTGCGTTGAAGGCGATGCAGGCAACGGGTGGTGTTGATGATCCCGCGTACAAGTGTATCTGGGATTTAATGGCGGCGGTGGACAATTTTATTCCTACGCCGGTGCGGGATGTTGACAAGCCGTTTTTGTTGGCGATTGAGGATATCTTTTCGATTACGGGTCGTGGTACAGTGGTGACGGGTCGGGTTGAGCGTGGTAAGTTATTGCCGGGTGAGGAAGTGGAGATTGTTGGTTTTGGTAAGCAGTTTAAGACTGTGGCGACGAGTTTGGAGATGTTTCGGAAGACCTTAGATAGTGCTGAGGCGGGTGATAATGTGGGGATTTTGTTGCGTGGTGTTGGTAAGGATGAGGTTTATCGTGGGATGGTGGTGAGCAAGCCTGGTTCAATACATCCGCATCATCGGTTTAATGCTGAGGTTTATGTATTGAAGAAGGAAGAGGGTGGTCGGCATACGCCGTTTTTCAATGGTTATCGGCCGCAGTTTTATATGCGGACTACGGATGTGACGGGTGTGGTGAAGTTGCCTGAGGGTGTGGAGATGGTGATGCCTGGTGATAATGCGAATTTAGAGGTGGAGTTGATTACGCCGGTGGCGATTGAGCAGGGTTTGCGGTTTGCTATCCGTGAAGGTGGCAAGACCGTGGGTGCTGGCGTCGTCACAAAAATCATTGAGTAAAGAACGCCCATGCAGAAAAATGTAAAGGAAGCAAGAAATGAATAGACTGAGAATCAGACTGAAATCATACGACCACAGGATACTTGACCAATCTGTCAAATCAATCGTTGATACAGTAAGAAGATTTGGTATCAAAATTTCTGGTCCTGTACCTTTGCCTACAGAACGGTCGCTGTATACGATACTTCGTTCACCGCATGTGGATAAGAAATCGCGCGAACAATTTGAACTGCGCGTACACAAAAGATTAATTGAACTGAATGATGTTACCCCCGACATTATTGATGCACTGAACAAACTTGAGATACCCGCTGGTGTATATGTTGAGGTAAAAGCAATATAAGGATATAGCATGATTGGACTTATTGGTAAAAAAATTGGCATGTCCCAGATATTTACTGAGGATGGTAAACTTGTGCCGGTTTGTATGATAGAAGCAGGACCATGTACAATTGTTCAGATAAAGGATGAAAGTAAAGATGGCTATAAAGCAATTCAGATCGCTTTCGGCAAGAAGAAAAAGATAAACAAACCAATGGCAGGACACCTTAAAAAATCAAATTGTGATTCAGCAAAGTGGCTTGCAGAGATAAAAGTCAATAGCACTGAGAAATACAAAGTCGGAGACAAACTTGATACAACACTTTTTGCAGTAGGAGACAAGGTGAAGGTAACTGGTTATACAAAAGGCCGTGGATTCAGCGGTGGCATGAAAAGATGGGGATGGAAAGGCGGTCCTGCATCACACGGTTCAATGTCTCACAGAAGAATTGGGTCTGCAAGCCATGGGCATTCTGATCCTGGCAGAATTCTTAAGGGAAAAACCATGCCAGGCCATTATGGTGATGAACGGGTGACAATCAAGAATTTGAAGATTATCAAAATTGAAAACAACATAGTTTACCTCAACGGTGGTGTACCTGGTGCCAGGAATGGATTTCTACTGGTGACAAAGGAAGAGTAATGGAAACAAAATTATATAATCAGCAGGGCGAGGAAATTGGAAATATCCAGTTACCGAAGAAGATTTTTGAAAATAAAATTAACAAAGCCCTGCTCTGGGAAGCAGTAAATGTAATACTGAATAATCAGAGACAGGGAACTGCCAAGGCAAAATGCCGTGCTGAAGTAAGAGGTGGTGGTAAAAAACCATGGCGACAGAAAGGCATTGGCTGGGCAAGACACGGAAGTATCCGCTCTCCAATCTGGCGTAAAGGTGGTGTGGTATTCGGGCCCAAACCAAGAGACTACTATAAAGTAATTCCTCAGAAAAAGAAAACCCTTGCTCTTCTGTCTTCACTGAGCGCCATTGCAAAGGAAAATCGTGTTTTTGTTATTGAAGAGATAAAAATGGAAAAACCCAGCACGAAAACGCTTGCCGAAGTTCTCAAAAAAATGAATATGGCAAAAGCAAAAGTTCTAATAACGACAGACACCATCAGCAATAATCTCTTACTTGCAGCAAGGAATATTCCCGGGGTGGTCATAAAAAGGGCTCTGGATGTTAATTGTTATGATATCCTTGGCACTGACTACCTTGTCCTGGCGAAAAGTGCAATACCAGAACTGGAGAAAAGATGCGCTACGAACAATTAGTTTTAAAACCAATCATTACAGAAAAAGCTGACCGCCTTAGAGAACTGAACTGTTATCAATTCGTCGTGCCAAAGAAGGCGACGAAAAGGGCAATCAAAGAGGCAATAGAAAAACTTTTTGGCGTGAATGTCCTTGAGGTTCGTACTGCTAATTACCACGGAAAATTACGCAGACTTGGTCGATCCACAGGTTATCGCCCTGGTTATAAGAAAGCCTCGGTTTGGCTCAAGCAGGGTCAAAAAATTGAAATAGTAGAAGGTGTGTAATGGGTATAAAAACTTATCGTCCGCTAACTCCGGCGCGCCGTTTCTACACGGTAAATATTCTCCCGATAACCAAAAAGGAACCCGAAAAGAAACTTATTATCTCACAGAAAAAGACCGGCGGGAGAAACAATCTTGGAAGGTTAACTGCCAGACATCGCGGAGGCGGACATCATAAAAAAATCCGAATTATTGATTTTAAAAGAGACAAAGATAATATTCCTGCTGTCGTAAGTGCCATAGAGTATGACCCAAACAGAAGCGCACTGATTGCACTGCTAACATACAAGGATGGCGAAAAACGGTATATCATATGCCCTGACGGACTGAATGTTGGAGATACGGTTGTATCAGGAGAGGATGTTCCAATCAAAATTGGCAATTGTTTGTCTCTGCTTAACATACCTCTTGGAGTGGAAATACACAATGTTGAAATTGCACCGAAAAAAGGCGGAGAACTCGTGAGAAGTGCCGGGTTATCCTGCCAGATTATGGCAAAAGAAGGTAATTATGCACATATCAAACTGCCATCGGGTGAAATCCGCCTTATTGATCTACGCTGTCGGGCAACCATTGGCAAAGTTTCAAATCCACTTCACTCAAGCATTTCAATCGGTAAGGCAGGCAGAACAAGACATATGGGTATCAGACCTTATGTCCGCGGTGTTGCAATGAATCCTATTGATCACCCGCTGGGTGGCGGTGAAGGAAGGTCACATGGTGGAAGACACCCAACATCTCCCTGGGGCTGGCTCACAAAGGGTAAGAAAACAAGAAAGAAAAAGAAAATATCTGATAAGTTTATTGTAAAAAGGAGAAGGTAATGGCGCGATCGCTAAAAAAAGGTCCTTATGTAGATGCAAAATTGCTTAAGAAAATTTCCCGTTTGATCGAAACAAAGGAAAAAAAGGTTATCAAGACATGGGCACGCAATTCTGTCATTCCACCTGAATTTGTTGGCTTCACAATCGCAGTTCATAACGGAAATCGCTTCATACCCGTGTATATAACCGAAAGAATGGTCGGGCACAAACTCGGTGAGTTTGCACCAACAAGGACCTTCCGTGCCCACTCGGGTACCAGAAAAGCAGAAAAAGAAAGAGAGCTTGAAAAATGATGACACGCGCAGTAAAAAGATACGAAAGAATCTCCGCACTCAAGGTAAGAAAAATCCTTAAGATTATTAAGGGCAAAGATGTTCCGGAAGCAAGAGCCATCTTGCAGTTGCATCATTCGCGTTCAAAAATCTCAAGGTTTAAGACACTGAACTCGGCTGTGGCAAATCTTAAAAACAAAGTAGGCTCAGTTCGCATTAATGATAATGACCTCTATGTCAGAGAAGCAGTAGCAAACGAAGGGCCTCAAATGAAGCGCTGGCGACCAGGTTTCAGGGGAAGTCCAACCATGATAAGAAGAAGAACCTGCCACATTACTGTGGTTGTTGATTCACACAAACCCATTCAGACAAAGAAAGGAGAGTAATGGGACAAAAATCACATCCAATTGGTTTTCGTCTCGGAATAACAAAAGACTGGAAATCAAAATGGTTTGACCAGAACACCTATGCAAAGATGGTTGCTGAAGATTTTAAGATCCGTCGCTACTTGAATAAGCGCCTTGCTGACGCAATGATTGCCAATATTATCATAAGACGGGTTTCAAACAAAGTCATCATTACACTGTATTCAGCCCAGCCCGGAAAAGTCATTGGTAAGGGCGGCGAGGAGATTAAAAAACTGCATGAAGAAATCAAAAGTCTTATCAACGGTGAAGTATCAATCAATGTTGAAGAAGTGAGAATACCAGAACTTGACGCCTGTCTTGTTGCTCAGAACATTGCAAGGCAAATTGAACAGCGCGTTTCTCATCGGCGCGCCATGAAAAGAGTTGTTATCTCTGCAATGAAGATAGGTGCTCGAGGTATCAAGGTAAGTTGTGGTGGAAGGCTCGGTGGTGCAGAAATTGCCCGTACCGAGTGGTATCGTGAAGGTAGAGTTCCATTACAGACGATAAAGGCGGATATTGACTTTGCACGCTCAACTGCGTTTACGATATACGGAACAGTTGGTGTCAAGGTATGGATTTATAAAGGAGATGTGCAATAATGTTAGAACCCAAAAAGGTAAAATACCGTAAACAGCAAAGGGGCCGTCGCAAGGGTAAAGCAACAAGCGGTAATACAATTGCTTTCGGAGAGTATGGACTGATGGCACTGGAACCAGCTTGGATTACAGCAAGACAAATTGAAGCGGCAAGGGTAGCAATCAGCCACAATATGAGAAAGGGTGCAAAAATGTGGGTGCGGATATTTCCTGACAAACCAGTTACCAAGAAGCCTGCCGAAACAAGAATGGGAAAAGGTAAGGGATTGCCAGAATTCTGGGTTAGTGTTGTCAAACCAGGTAGAGTCTTGTTTGAAATAGAAGGAGTATCTGATGATGAGGCTAAAAATCTTTTGCGCATTGCAGCCAGCAAACTACCAATCAAAACAAGATTTGTTAAGAGAGAAGAGGGAATAAAATATGAAGGCTTTTGAAATGAGAAACAAAACGCGTGATGAATTACTGAATGAATTGAATGGGTTATATAAGGAATTGTTCGGACTGCGGATGCGTCATACTTCCCAGGGACTACCGAATCCCCTGAAGATCAGAACAATTAGAAGGGAAATTGCGCGAATACGAACAATCCTTCGGGAAAGCGAACTTGGTAAGACACAACTTCTCCAACCAAAACCAACTCAAACCAGAAGTAAAGCAAAGAAAGGAGATTAATGTCCAGAACTAAAGTCGGAGTAGTAATCAGTGACAAAATGCAAAAGACCTGCGTTGTCCAGTTCACAAAGTATGTGAAACATCCACTTTACAAGAAATACATCCAGAAGAAAACAAGAGTCTATGTTCACGATGAAAAGAATGACTGCAAGGTTGGCGACAAAGTGGTTATTGAACAAACCCGTCCACTCTCTAAATTGAAAAGGTGGCGGTTCATAAGAAAAATATAAAATGAGAAACAGGCTGATTGGTATTTTTAATAGTGATTTGTTCAGCATAAGAATGATTGAACAGGAGATTGTGAGGTAGGTGTGATTCAGATTTATTCAAGACTCAAAGTATGTGACAACACTGGCGCCCGTGTTGCAATGTGCATTCATGTTACAGGAAGCTCGGGCAGAAGGTATGCCTATGTAGGTGACATAATAAATGTTACAATAAAAGATGCCATGCCACACGCGCCGATTAAAAAAGGAGATAAAGCAAAAGCAGTCATTGTGAGGACAAGAAAAGAAATCAGACGCATAGATGGTTCGTATGTGCGTTTTGATGACAATGCCTGTGTTTTGATTAATGAACAGAAAGAACCAAAAGGAACAAGGGTCTTCGGACCAGTTGCAAGGGAATTACGCGAAAAGGGTTTTACGAAAATTCTATCACTGGCAAGCGAGGTTGTGTGAGCAAAAAAGAAATCATGATTTATGGCGTATATATCAAAATAAATCATTTTGATACAGGAGTTGAGACGAAAGTCTCATAATGGCTTATGAATAGAAAAAATATGAAACAAGCAATAAGAAAATTTCATATAAAGAAGAATGACCTGGTTGAGGTCATAACAGGTACAGAAAAAGGTAGAAAAGGCAGAGTTCTGGAGATTGATAGAGAAAAGTCAACAGCAATTATTGAAGGTGTGAATCTGGTGAAGAAACATCAGCGGGCACGTTCTCAGACCCAACCTTCAGGTATTATTACAAAGCCGGCACCGATTCACATTTCCAACCTCGTTCTCGTCTGCCCGAAGTGTGGGAAGAAAACGAAAACCAGGAGAGAAAAAATTGAAAAGAGAAGAGTAAGACTTTGCAAAGAATGTGGGGAGATAATAGAATGAAAGCAGGCTACAAACCAAGATTGAAAGCATTTTACGACGAAACATTACGAAAATCACTGCTCAAGAAATTGGGCTACAAAAATATTTATCAGGTTCCGGAATTGAAGAAAATAGTAATCAATGCTGGCGTTGGTGAAGCAGTGGCTGATCCAAAAATTCTGGAAATTATCAAGGAAGACCTGGCACGGATTACCGGGCAGGCGCCGGTGTTTACCCGTGCCAAAAGGCCTATATCAAATTTCAAAATCCGCAAAGGGCTGGTTATCGGAATGAAAGTAACACTCAGAGGTAATCGGATGTACGAATTTTTTGACCGGTTTGTTAACCTTGCGGCTCCGAGAATAAGGGATTTTAAGGGATTCAAGCGCGATTCATTTGACGGACGCGGCTCTTACAATCTCGGGCTTACTGAGCAAACAATTTTTCCGGAAATAGAATACGACAAGATCAAAAAGGTATTTGGCATGGATATTGCTATCGTCACTTCAGCGAAAAAAGACGAAGATGCACTGATGCTCCTTGAAGGACTGGGCATGCCCTTTGAAAAAAAGAAATAGAAGGAGGCTAATTGGCAAAATTATGTTTGATAAACAAGCAGAAAAGACAACCTAAATTTTCTACAAGAAGGTATAACCGCTGCCAGAAATGTGGCAGACCCAGGGCGTATTATAGAAAATTTGGCCTCTGTCGTATATGTTTGAGAGAACTCGCCCTCCAGGGTGAACTGCCTGGCGTTAGAAAAGCAACCTGGTAGAGTAAATTCCGCTATTACTACTCTTCTTTTCTCCCCATGCTTTCGATCTTTTTTTCCAGTTCTTCTATTTTTGCCCGTAACTTTTCTTTTTCCGCGCGAGAAATCTTGACCCGCACGCGGACCAAAAGATAAACAATCAGTATAATTACAACAATCTGGAAAATATTAACTGGAACGAATTTGTGCAACATGGAAAAGATCAAAGAGAGAAAAGAAAGTATCAAAACGACAACCAGAACTTCAATCATTGATATCTCCTGTAAACCTACTTTGACTGACTGACCTTAACAATTTTACCCCGTTCATCTGTTGTAATAATCAGGATCTGTTTCATTACAATCGAATCAACTGTTTTGACTTTCTTCACATAATGAAAACTGAGAAAAGTCTTTGCTTTATCAGGAACACCCATGGATAGTTTCTTGAAAACACTCTTCTGAGGTGTAATTCTTTTTTTAATCACCTTCGGTTCAATGCCCTTGAACTCTGGAAACTGCTCTCTAATAATTTTATTTATTTGTGATAATATTTTGCTTTCGCTCATAAAACTCCCCCGGACTTAGTCCACTTAATTCTCAAATCTTAACAAAGGGTCACCGTATAAGACAAACTGTAGCAAAGTCTTCTGGTCATCATCATCAAGAAATCCGTGCATTCGGATCTTTTTTCGTGCAAAATCTACTTTGGCATTTTTAAACGCTTCACCCATTGAAATACCCTGTTTCAAATATTCAAAAAAATATCTCACAAGTAAATCTGCCTCACTTGCCGGCGGAACAGGCGGTCCATAGGCAATTGTAGTCGAACCACAAAACCCTGCGACACTGTCCTGATCAAGAAACCTTAATGAAATTGCATTCTTCTCTGTCTTATTAATTATGTAGGCTCCATAACAAGCCTCAGATGCGACAAATCCACTTGCATTTATAATATTTGATGGTCTTAATGCAACAGGATAGTCATTTGCCTGCTGACCATACCAGTTTTCCGAAACTGAACTCCCATGAAGATTGAAATAAAGAAAATCTTTTTGCTCCAGCCATCTTGATACAAAATTCGCTGATGTTGTTGGCGGTGATATTTTCAAATCTCTGGGATTGCCTATGCGTTCATAAACACTTTTTGATGCCTCCTTCCAAACATGGGCAGTCATACCAAAGCACATATTATAACGCCTTGCCGGCTTATTCAGCTGTTTGATAATAAAATTAAGACTGTGATTATCAGGGATTCTCGCACATACCCTTTCAGGGATCAAAAAATCATCATCCCTTGAAGCGTAGGGATTATCAGACAATACATTTCTATCATCATCCTCACAGGGGTTAGGCAGACGATAAAAAGGAACCACATTATCACTACCAATGATCAATACAATTTCTATCTCTCCCCATTTTTCTTCTAATCGGTTAATAAATTCCCTGATACTATTCGGCTTTTTTGGTACTGGTTTGATGTTATGCTTATTCTCCACATCAAAATACACCAACCTTGGTTTGTAAATGCGGTATTTTTTGATGTATTTCTTTATTGCCAGCTCAAATGCCTGGAGATCACCAATTTGTTTTTGCAAAGAACTCCTGCAACTCAGTATCAGCATGCTCATACACGATTATAATAAAAACAGAACGAATGTCAACCACAGAAATACCATTGCGAGTCCCTATGAAATAAGGATGCACACCACTTTTAAAGGACTGGCAGGTAAATTGTTAATTTGTATTTCACGGGGGGCGTGGCAATCTTTGATTGCCCCTTGACAAAAATCAAATAATGGTTATAATAAATATAATTGATTCAAAAAAGGAAATGAAAGGAGGTGATAATCGGAAACAGACAATTGTGATAAATCGGCTTGGCGGGTGTGCCGGAGAACATCCGTAGCTGCAGAATTTGTGCTAATTCTGCGGCTTTGCTCAGACATGATTTGTTAATAGTGATAAAAAAGGAGTAAAAATGAGGAAATTAATGTTAGGTTTAGCCCTTGTGGCAATGATAACATTGGTTGGCTGCGGTGGTGAAGCAGAAAAACTCGCCGCACCAGAAATTGTTGCAACGATTATGAATGATGGATCAGTAACAGTGATATGGGAAGAGGATACTGCTGTCACAAATCATACGGACTTCAGCGGCTATAATGTCTATGTCTATACAGATTCTACGGCACTCCTGGTGGCAGATGGCGAAAACCTGAATGCACACAATACAACAGTGATCACCACTAATTCCTATACTGTAAACAATCTGAGCAATGACAGCATTTATTATATCCAGGTTAGAACAGTCAATACCAGTGATAAAGTTGGAAGTTATAATTCAGCAGTCCCATTTGTCAAAGCATCACCAAGACCTGAATTTACTGTGACAGTTACACTTGAATTATCGCAACAAAACCAGAACGAGCAGAACTGCGCTCTCAGATTTGAAACGGGCGCTGTTCTTAGCGAATCACTCAATACGTTCCCTGGCGCTGATGTATACTTTGAGAGATTTATCGCTGGCGGTGCTGAAACACTTCAAGTTAATTCTGCCTCTCGCAGACCCAATGGGAGAACAACCCTCATGACAAACCTGGGACAATATGATTTTGACAGTGTCTCTTATGTCAATCCTGCAAACATCAATAGTGACTATGTAGCATTCGTCGTTGGTGATCTAATTGCATTCAAAACTGAAGAAGGCAACTATGTGAAACTTCATATTGATGCCTACGATTCCGTAGCAGCAACAGTGGATGTTACCTATTCATATCAGAATATTGCCAACTTCCCATACTTCGGACCAAAGAGATAATAGTGCAGAAATAAAAAAGGGGCGGCAAAACCGCCCCTTTTTTTTACTACATACTACTTACTGTTTACCAACAACGCTCTCTCCAATCCATGCAAGATATTTATTCATTCCCCTTTCAATACTCCAGGAAATTATTTCCGGCACTTCGTATGGGTGATTCTGCAAGATAAATTCCTCTACCCTACTGTAGTTTGACTTGCTGGTTTTCATAAACACTCCATATTCGCCTGCTTGTTCAATCCTGCCTTTCCATGAATAGATTGAATTTAGTTTGAAAATATTACCACAGGCTATATATTTCATAGCAACGAGCCTTCTGATAATCTTCTTTGCAGTTCTGTAATCCGGAAAAGTCGTATATATTATAATATATTGTTTCCGCATTACCGGAAAATGTGTCCTACTTCCCCTTGATTAATGAAAATGCTTCTGCCCTGGTTGCCGCTGACTGCATAACACCACGAATTGCAGAAGTAACAGTAAGCGTTCCTGGTTTTTTCACACCAATCATTGAAAGGCAGAGATGCTCGGCTTCTATTACTACAAGCACACCCATGGGTTTCAGGTTCATCATAAGAAAATCTGCGATTTCGTGAGTCAGACGTTCCTGCAACAAAGGCCGCTTTGCCATCATATCAATCACACGAACCAGCGTTGAAAACCCCGCTATTTTGTTCGCTTTTGGGATATAAACAATGTGAGCCTTTCCAAAAAAGGGCAAAAGATGATGTTCACATACAGAATAGAATGGAATATCCTTGATCAAAATCATTTCATCTTCGTTCTTTGTTCGGTATGTCTTCAACTCTTTCCTGGGATCCTGTTTTACACCGGCAAATATTTCTTCATACATTTCGGCTACCCGCCTCGGTGTATCCCTTAAGCCATCGCGGCTTATGTCTTCACCAATTGCCTTTAGAATAATTCTTATTGCCTGCTCAATTCTCTTTTTATCCATCTTCGCACAACCTTCAACTTCAACCCTGTTTTGCTTCTTTAATTCCGATCAATTCATCAACCTCATCACCACTCAAAATTTCCTTTTCAAGGAGTTTCTCTGCAAGTATTTTGAGCTTATCAATATTCTTACTTATAATATCCTCAGCAATAGATTCTGCCTTTTTGATAATACTCTTCACCTCTTCATCAATATCCCGTGCGGTCTGCTCTGAATAATCACGGTGCATACCAATTTCTCTGCCCAGAAAGATTTCTTCCTGTTTCTCGCCATAGGTCAGGGGACCGAGTTTATCACTCATCCCCCATTCACACACCATTTTCCTCGCAAGTTTTGTCGCTTTTTCAATATCATTACCTGAACCTGTTGAAAGGTCACCAAGGACAATTTTCTCTGCCACCCTGCCACCGAGCATGAAAGCAAGTTGATTGAAACAATAAGTCTTGGAATAAGTGCGACGTTCATCAATCGGTAATGCCTGGGTGACACCCAGTGCCATTCCGCGCGGGATGATTGTAACCTTATGAATTGGATCCATACCGGGAAGAAATTTTGATACAAGCACATGCCCGCATTCATGATAGGCGGTGAGCTTCTTTTCGTCATCGGAAATAAGCAAACTTTTTCGCTCTACTCCCATAAGGATTTTGTCTTTTGCGTCCTCAAATTCCTGCATTGTAATCACATTTTTATTTCTGCGTGCAGCAAGTAGTGCTGCCTCATTGCACATATTTGCAATATCAGCTCCAGAAAAGCCTGGCGTACCACGAGCAAGGATTTCAAGGTTCACATCCGAAGCGAGTGGTATCTTACGCGTATGCACCTTCAAAATGCCCATTCTTCCGCGGAGATCTGGTCTATCAAGAACAACAACACGATCAAAACGGCCAGGTCTGAGTAAAGCAGGGTCAAGAATGTCAGGACGATTTGTTGCTGCCATTAAAATAATGCCCTCATTAACTTCAAATCCGTCCATTTCCACCAGCAGCTGGTTGAGTGTCTGTTCCCGTTCATCATGACCACCTCCAAGCCCGGCACCACGCAATCTGCCCACTGCGTCTATTTCATCGATAAAAACAATACAGGGGGCATGCCTTTTTGCCTGGTCAAACAAATCCCTGACCCTTGAAGCACCAACACCGACAAACATTTCCACAAAATCCGAACCACTAATGGAAATAAATGGAACACCCGCTTCACCAGCCACAGCACGTGCCATCAATGTCTTGCCTGTTCCCGGTGGCCCGAGAAGTAATACGCCCTTGGGAATTCTGCCTCCAAGTCTTGTAAACTTTCTTGGTTCTTTCAAAAACTCAATCACTTCCTGTAATTCAACCTTTGCCTCTTCCACACCAGCAACATCATTGAAGGTTGTTGATGGTTTGTTTTCAAGCACAATCTTTGCCCGACTTCTTCCAAAACCCAGTGCCCGATTCTGTCCTGACTGCATCTGTCTCAAAAACAAAACCCAAATTCCAATAAGTATCAACCAGGGGAATATACCCAGAAAAATATCTGTCCAGCTGGAACGCTGTTTGGCAACTATTTCAACATTATATTTTATCAGCTCTTCAGCAAGTTTTGTATCCTCAAATGGAATCAGGGTGCTAAACTCATTATAACTCTTTCCTTCAAATGGCACTGCTGTGCGGAATACTCCTTTGATTGAACGTTCAGAAATAGTCACCTTTTCAATATTTCTTATCCGCAATTCCCTGATAAACACAGAATATGGAATACTCACCGCCTTTCCTCCCTGCCCGGCAAAATACTGGATAGCGAAATAGACGACGATAAATATCAGTGTCCATACAATTGCAGTCTGCCAGGCGCGGGTTTTCTGTGGCTTCTTATTGAGCATTATACACTCCGATATGCCTCAGGTTTCTGAACTTATTCTCATAATCAAGTCCATATCCAACTGCAAAGACTCTCGGTATGTTAAAACCAACATAGGTCAATGGCACATCAACCAATCGTGCATCCTTCTTGTTGAGAAGTGTGCACACAGCAATACTTCTCGGTCCCCTTGTCTTCAGGTTACTGATAATATAGTTCAAAGTTCTTCCCGTATCAACTATATCCTCAACCACAATAATGTCACGGTCCTCAATGTTTATTGAAAGATCCTGTGTTATGCGCACAACACCACTTGATTGTGTTCCGGTGTAACTTGAAATACCCAGAAAATCAATCTCCGCTGGTATGCTGATTTCTCTGAGCAAATCTGCCAGAAATACAAAGGCACCTTTTAGAACACCAATGAATACTGGGTTCTTATTCTTATAATCCTGATTTATCTCAGCACCGATTTCCTGAATTCTTTTCTTTATATCATCCTCTCTAATCAATATATTCAAATTGCACCTTCAAGATTTTGTTTGTTGCCCGGTTAACAAAAGCCCTGAAAGCACGATAAATACCAATCACCCACAATATGCCTTTCTGGTCACATAACAACAGCACCTTATCCCTCTTGTCAACCGGTATATCCTTCTCATTAAGTATCTCTTTCAATTTTTTCCTACCATTTTTGATTTTTACCACATCACCCGGTTTTCTGTTTCTAACATACAAAGGCATTTTCAATGCACCAGCATCAAAAAGTTCGCCTTCAGGGATGGTCTTCTCTGGAATGCAATTCTGTATAAAATCACTTTTTAGTCTCAAATTCTCCACCTCAATTTCACTCCCAATCTTCACAGTTCTATATATATCTTTCTTTTTTGCTTCAAAATTCAGTCCCAGAAAAATATTACCATAAATTTTCCGGGCGACAACTTTATCCGGTAGACAAACCACTCTTCCACTGACTTTATTTTTTAGACCAAATATTGCCTCAATATGTTTAGCACCGATACCTGTCAGGTCACCCTTAAGAAATCGGATCGCCTCCAGAATAACCCGGTTCCTTATTGCTTTATTATAATACATTAAGCGATTAAAGTCAATAGCAAGACCATTTTCTCTTTTGCGTACGACAGTATCATAAGCCTTTTTCACATAATCCTGTATAAATTCCTCGTCATTGTGTAAAATTTCAATCTCCCGTCTTATTATGTCGTGGATTTGCGGATTAATTTCAAGTAATTGTGGCATAATTTTTCTTCTTATAAAATTTCGACGAATACTCAGATCAAGATTACTCTGGTCACAGCAATATCTAAGACTCTTTGATTTCAAATAAGATATTACATCGCTTTTTTTTACATCAATCAATGGTCTGACAAACGGCAGGCGAACTGCAGGCATTGCCTGTAAACCAAGTGTGCCACTACCGCGAAGCAAGTTCATAAGAAATGTCTCAACCAGGTCATCAAGGTTGTGGGCAAGAACAATTCTCTGCGCCTGTATTTTGTCAGCACATTTAATCAACGCATGATATCTTCTTTCCCGTGCTTCTGCCTCCACACCTTTTCTTGTTTCTGGCACCTTGATTTTTATTACCTCGTGTTCACAGCAATATTTCTTTGCATATTCCTCAGTCATCCGCTCTTCATGTTGGAGAAACTTTTGAGCTCTTAAACCGTGATTTACATAGACGAGACGGATATTGATTTTGCTTTCATAGATTGTTTTTAAGACATCAAGCAAACATACAGAATCAGGGCCCCCGGAAAAACCAAAAACTACCTTATGGACATTATCAAACATCCCTTTCTTTTGAATAGTTTCGTTAACCTGTTGTACGAGTTTCTTTACAATGCAATTCAACATACCGTCATTAACAAAATTATGCTTTTTGTCGCATATCCGCATTCAACTGGCGTTCATATTCTTTTAAAGTACCAAGCAAATCAACAATTGTTTCAAAATCATCTGGCAACTCGTCAAGCATCTTCTCCAGAGCCTGTTTAGAAAGCATAAGTCCTTTTTTTATAACCTGGAGAGTCCCGTTTTCTTCAATTTCTCTTATCTCATCATCAAAAAAATCATCATCAAATCCACTCACAAGTCTTCCAGTTTTTGCAACGATCAGTGTATGATACCAGACAAAGTCATCGTATTCCAATTCAACACTTTCGGGAATCCCGTTCTGCTCCAATTTTTGTATCAGATTATGCGCCTTATCATAATATTCATAAGCAAGATTGTAAATGACATACGAATGGGGGTCAATTTCTCTGACTTCTTCTTCAGGAAGTTCGTTGATATCAATCCCCTGCTCCATTGCTGCTTTTTTCAACATTTCCTGTGTCTCTTCAAAGATCTCCTTTAAATCATTCAAAAATACACTGGGATCATAGGGGTCTTCACCCTTCAGGTAATGTTCAAGGATACGCTCCTGGTTTTCTTTATAGACACGACAGTTTTCACGATCCTCACATCTATCACAGCGATAATCGCAATAGTTATATATACCTGGTTTGAAGTTATCTGCCATGAATAAATATAATCGTTTTTAAAGAATAGTCAATATTAAACCCTTAACACGCGATATGCTATCTCCTTGACATTAAACATAAAATAAATATTATATTCGGTAAGGAGGCACTTTTTGAGATTCAATATTATCAATTTTTTGAAAAATCTTAAGAGCCATTTTCAAAGTGATGTGGCGATTGATCTGGGTACCTGCACAACTCTAATATATGTTAATGGTCGTGGTATTGTGCTTAATGAACCCACTGTTGTGGCGGTTGACACGAGAACGAAGAAGTGTGTTGCGGTTGGTGATGAAGCAAAAAAAATGTTGGGTAAGACACCTGAAGATATTCGTGCAATCAGACCTATGAAAGATGGTGTAATTGCTGACTTTGAAATGGTTGAGTTGCTTTTAAGAACATTCATTGAGAAAGTTCAGCAAAAGAAACTATTCACGCGGCCAAGAATCATCATCTGTGTACCATCAGGAATTACTGAAGTTGAGAAACGAGCCGTGAGAGACTCAGTGGAAGCAGCCGGTGCCAGAGAAGTCTATCTCGTCTCAGAGCCAATCGCCGCTGCAATCGGTATTAATCTACCAGTACATCTACCTCAGGGCAACATGATAATTGACATTGGTGGTGGAACAACAGAAATCGCAGTGATTGCGCTTTCAGGCATAGTGACAAACAATTCCATCAGAGTAGCAGGCGATGAAATGGACGATGCGATTGTTCAATATATCAAGAAAACTTATAACCTGATCATTGGTGAACAAACTGCGGAAGAGATAAAGATTGCGATAGGCAACGCATTTCCAACAGAGGAAGACAAGACAATTGAAGTGCGCGGTAGAGACCTTGTCGTTGGTATTCCGAAAACCATAAAGTTAACCAGTCACGAGGTAAGAGAAGCAATTCAGGAGCCACTCTCCATGATAATTGAAGCGGTGCGTTTGACTCTGGAAAAAACTCCACCAGAACTTGCTGCAGATATAGTCAATTCCGGTATTTACATGGCTGGCGGCGGGTCTCTGTTAAGAGGGATAGATACACTCATCCGGGAAGAAACAAACCTGCCTGTAACAGTTGCTGAAGAACCTAACAAGGCAGTGGTTTTCGGCGCTGGTAAAATTCTTGAAGATATGCAGAAGTATGAAAAAGTAATATTCACATTAAAGAGAGATTAGTTGCCCCGCAGTCAAGTTTACCTGTTCTCTTTCCTGTTGATAATATCGCTGGTTCTCCTGGTATTGAACCAGAATGTTGATTTTGTTATCAGCGCAAATCTCTCTACTTTCTTGCTCTTTCCGGTCAGAACAATCAGTGGTTATGTCCACTTTCTAAATGTTTCGCAGGAAAAGATCAAACAACTTGAAGTAAAACTGACCACACTTCAGGTTGAGAATCAAATGTTGAAAGACATTGCCCTGAGAGCGGAATCTCCTGAAAGTCTACTGAAAAATAACCTGAGGATGATTAAGGCAAATATTATTGGCAGGGACCCAACAAACTTTAATGGTTTCCTGTACATTGATAAAGGCAAAGCAAATGGCTTGCAGGTCAATAACCCCGTTATCATACAGGAAAAAGTTGTAGGTAGAATAAGAGCTGTTGCTGAAAACACCGCACTTGTTGAAACCCTGGAAAACGATGGTTTTGCAATCAGCGGGGTGGATTCAAGAACAGGCATTTATGGTATCGTCAGAAAAAACAATATCCTGAAATTGGAATATATAAAGAATGATGACGATGTTAGCCAATGTGACTCAGTATTTACTTCAGGCTTGAGCGAGAACTTTCCCGGAGGCTTATTGATCGGAACAGTTGCCGATGTCAGAACCCAGAACGATTTATTTTTCAAAGAAGTAATCATCACACCGGCAATCAAGGTTAATCAACTTTTTTATGTCTATGTAATCCACTGACAATTGTATGAGATTCGTTCTCTACTTTGTTTTGATCTATATTTTCATACCGCTGAACTCAACTGTTGACCTGATTTCAATGCTTGTTTTTTTTGTTGTCCTCAATGAAGATCCAAAATTCTCAATTATCTTTGCTTTCTTTTCCGGGCTGGTGTTTGACCTCTATTATCCAATCTCACTCGGGCTGAATATCCTTATCTTTTTGGGCTTATCTGAAGTGCTGTTATACCTGAGAAAGTATTTTATTAAAGAACCACTAACACTGTTGTTTATCTTTACTGTCTACTACATATTTCGACTGCTTCTGGTTTATGTCCTCAGTGGTGCGGGCATTAATGTTACAAGCATGTTTATTACAATTATGTTAAGCCTGCCCGTTTTTTATATGCTGAATAGAATTTGCTTCAGAGTATGGATGAAGACTTAAAAAAATATCGTACAATCAGGACAATCAATTTTATTGCGTTTGCAATAATTGTGGTATTCAGCCTGAAATTGCAGATTTTTGAAGGTAAAAAGTATCACCGGTTATCTGACGAAAATCGTATCAAAAAGAAATATGTAACTGCCCCGCGCGGCAACATATATGACCGGAAAGGAAGGGTAATTGCAAATACCCGACCAGCATTCTATGTCTCAATCACACCTGCCCTTGCAGAGCAGAGTAGTATAGAAAAAATTGCGGCAATACTTGAAATTGACACGAGCACAATCTATAGAAAAATCAAAATAGAAAAAAGCCCATACATTTCTGTAAAGATTAGCCGTGATGTTACTTTCAGACAGGTCTCACTGATTGAAGAAATCCTTGAAGACCTTCAAGGTATTGAGGTCGGGATTGAGCCAGTGCGAAATTACCCCTACCGGGAACTCTTCTGCCATGTGCTCGGTTATGTCAGTGAAATCAATGAAAATGAATTAAAACAGATGAAAGAATATAAACTGGGAGATTATATAGGCAGACTCGGCATAGAGCAATACTATGAAACAACACTGAAAGGCACTGACGGCATTGATTTTATTGAGGTGGATGCAAAGGGAAGGGAACTGGGAAAGGTTACAGAGTACAGACCGGTTGCAGCAATACATGGAAAAGACCTCCATACAACTCTTGACCTTGAACTGACTGATTCCACTGCGCAATTTCTCAAAAACTATCCGCGAGCCTCGGCGGTCGCCCTCAACCCCGCAAATGGTGAAATCTATGTCCTTTACTCCAAACCTGGCTTTGATGCGAACCGATTTGTACATGGTTTGAGTGAAACAGAATGGCAGATGCTCAATAATCCACAGGATGCCCCAATGTATAACCGTGCAACAATGAGTTGTTATCCAATTGGTTCAACAATCAAGCCATTTGTTGCTCTTGCTGGACTCAGTGCCAATCTCATTGACAAGAACAAAAGGTTTGAATCATGCAGGGGTAAATTTGCACTCGGAAACAGATTTTTTGGCTGCTGGAAGACACACGGCAGCCTCGCATTGATTGACGCCATAGTATTCTCCTGCGACATCTATTTCTACCAACTGGGAAGAACGCTAGGGATTGACCTTCTGACAAAGATACTCAGTGAAGTGGGATTTGGTAAAGCAACCGGTATTGACCTTCCCCAAGAGAAAACCGGAATTCTACCTGACCGCACCTGGATGGAGAAACGCTACGGAAAAGGTTGGACCGAGGGCCATATCTTTAATCTAAGTATTGGACAGGGAGATATTCTGGCAACCCCTTTGCAACTCGCCCGCGCCTATACACTCATTGCGAATAAAAACAATAGTATTGTTACAGCCCATCTAAATAGAGAACTTCAGCCCAATGCTATTCCCGTCAACCAGCGAGAAGAAGATTTGAACATTTTGCGTGAATCGCTTGAAGGTGTTGTATCAAGAGGAACAGGTATGATGGCTCAGGTACAGGGGTTAATTATTGCAGGCAAAACTGGAACTGCAGAAAACCCCCATGGTGAAGACCATTCATTTTTTGTCGGATATGCACCTGCCGAAGATCCAGAAATTCTTGTTTGTGTTGTTGTAGAAAATGCCGGACATGGTGGCAGTGTGGCAGCACCCATAGTTGGTAAAATTATTAAAACATATTGGACACTGAAATTACAGAACCAGCATGCGAAAAATTGACCGAAGCATACTGATTATTGCTTTAATGATTTCATTAATCGGCACGATAATGATCTATTCAACAGGCGGGTTCAACTACTTTCTAAGACAGGCGCTCTGGCTCATTGTTGCGATTATGATCAGTTTGTTCATCGCAAGATTTTCCTCCCGGTTCTGGCCAACGATTGCCCTTTCGTCATATATTGCAACCTGCCTCCTGACACTTGTGGTCCTTTTCTATTCTACCGGCTATCCACGAAGATGGTTCGCCATTGGACCACTATACTTTCAACCTTCTGAATTTGCAAAAATCGGAACAATTTTGTATCTTGCCAGTTATCTCGCAGAGAAGAAAAAGATTGAAAAATTCACTGACTTTCTTGCACCTCTGCTAATTATCAGTGTTCCAATGGGGTTAATTTTTCTTGAACCTGACCTCGGCGCTGCCCAGATATTCTTTCCAATAATGTGTGCCATGCTCTACTGGGCAGGTATGCCCCTTGCAAGAATTGTCATTTTCTTTTCACCAATCATCGCTGCAATTACGAGTTTTTCAATATATCTCTGGCTTGGATTTATGATTTTATTCAGTATTTTTGTTTATGTACGCAAACGCATGACAGAGATATTGTTTCATTTTATTGCAAATCCAATAGCAGGGCTGATAACACCATTAATCTGGCACTCGCTCAAGAACTATCAGCAAAAAAGAATCATTGCCTTTCTTTCACCATGGATTGACCCAAAGGGTATCTCCTGGCAGGCAATTCAATCCAGGATTGCAATCGGCTCAGGACAGTTATGGGGAAAAGGTTTCTTATCCGGCACGCAGAAAAAACTGGAGTTTCTTCCGGAAAGGCACACAGATTTCATATTCTCATGTATCGGTGAAGAACTGGGATTCATTGGCATCATTCTAACAATCACTTTGTATATGATTCTGTTTTACAAAATTCTAAGTATTGCCCGGGAAACAAAGAACAAATTTCTCAGTCTTGTTGTAATAGGAATTTTTGCCTGGTTCAGTTACCAAACATTTATCAATATGGGAATGACCATCGGCATTCTGCCAATAACCGGAGTGCCTCTGCCGTTTGTGAGTTATGGCGGTTCATCACTCCTTGCATGTCTAATGGCAATTGGTATAATTATTTCAATTTCCAAAGCCAAATACTATGAGTGAAAATAGATTATTCCAGACCTGCTGGTGGTTGATATTTACTTTGAAAGGACAATGGACAGATGTATAAGAAAATTACAGACAGAATTATAGATAATCTGGTTTCAATCGCCGGCAGGGAGAATGTGCTCCTTGATGAGCAAGCACTTGAAAACTATGCCCATGACGAAACACCGCTTTATCACTCGATGCCCGAAGTGGTGGTAAAACCGCTGACCGCTGAACAGGTTTCAGAAATCGTTGTGCTTGCCGGAAAAGAATCACTGGCAATAACCCCGCGTGGTGGTGGTACAAGTCTTTCTGCAGGTGCTGTGCCCCTGTATCATGGCATTGTTATCAGCATGGAAAACATGAAACAGATCAAAGAGATTGATACACGTAATCTAATGGCAACCGTGGAACCCGGCATTATCACCGGTGAATTTGGCAGAAAGATTGCAGAGCATAAATTGTTCTTTCCACCTGACCCAGTGAGCATTGACTCGTGCACAATCGGTGGCAATATCGCTGAATGTGCTGGAGGACCAAGAGCGATGAAATATGGAGTTACAAAACACTATGTCACCGGACTGGAAGTAGTCTACGCGAATGGAGTAATAAATCGACTCGGTGGAAAACTTCTGAAGAATGTTACTGGTTATGACCTGATCGACCTTATTGTCGGTTCTGAAGGAACACTTGCTATTGTTACCGAGGCAACGATCCGGCTAATGGTTTTGCCTGAAACATTCGTCGCACTTCTCGTTCCTTTTAAGACTGTCGCTGAAGCGTCGGATTTTGCCATTGAAATCCTCAATAGTGGATTGATGCCTTCGGCTATTGAACTAATGGAGGGAGATGTTGTAAGAATGGTCAGGAATTATCTAAAGCGTGAAATTCCTTTTGCCGATGCAAATGGCCATACGATTGTAGAAATTGATGGCTTTGACGAGAAACAGGTGATGAGTATCTGCGATAAAATCGGTGATATCGCACTCAACTCGGGCGCGCTTGATGTCTATATCGGTAAAACGCCTAAAGACCGCGAACGGATCTGGGAAATAAGAAAAAAGATTGGTGAAGCATTGAAAGCGCAGACAAGAATTGTTGCCCGTGAAGACCTGGTTGTTCCCAAGAACCGTATTCCCGACCTTGTACATCAGCTAAAAGAACTTGTCAGACAATACCGGGCAAACCTTTATGCATTCGGACATCTGGGTGATGGCAACATTCATACAGATGTCGCAGTTGAAAATGAAATACCGCATATTGCAGGTAAAGAACAAAAACTCAAGATTACTGAAATGAGGCGGTGGATGTACGAGACGACGATTGCGCTTGGGGGAACAATAACAGCAGAACATGGTATAGGACTATCAAAAATACCATTTCTATCTCTGGCACTCAATCAGGATACTATTGAAATGATGGCTAAGATTAAAAGGGAATTTGACCCAAAGAATATACTCAATCCGGGTAAGATCTTTGATAAATCACTGGTCAAGAATTTAACCGGTATTAGAACTAAATGATATGATTCGGGCGTTTATCAAAACTTCATTAGTTGACTGGGATGGCAAGATAGTTTCGGTACTTTTTTTTGATCGCTGCAACTTCCGTTGCCCTTTTTGCCAGAACTGGAGACTATTATGCCGACCTGATAAGTTTCCCGCTTATGACTTTGAACAAATCCTCAAGGAAACCGTAGAAAAAAAACACTGGATTGATGGTTTTGTCCTGACCGGTGGTGAACCACTTCTATTTTATAATGATATTATGGCTATGGCAAGAAGAATAAAGGAACTGAACATGCTTGTCAAACTTGATACCAATGGCTCTTTTCCTGACCGGTTAAGTTCCTTAATTGAGTTAAGACTCATTGACTATGTGGCAATGGACATCAAAGCACCACTTGACAGTAGCTATTTGACTGCTGTTGGTAAAAAAGCTGGTTCAAAGGCGGGGATAAAAATTCTTGACAATATCATTAAATCAATGAATGTGCTGATAAAGTCGGACATAGAGAGTGAATTCAGAACGACCTGTGTTCCTAGCTTGATCGATGAACAGGCAATTAGAAAAATAGGAGAAAAATTGAAAGGTGCAAGAAGATGGTTTCTACAACACTATATTTCTATTAACGCCTTTAGAAAATCCTTTCGCAATAAACAGTACGACGATAAAACACTGAACCGCCTGCTTGAAGTCGCCCGAGAATATTTTCCAGGTGCAAAACTCAGGTAAATTGTAGCATAAAGCATATTCTGGACTTAAGTATTATTTTTTCAATCAAATAGATAATTGACAATTCCCTGCTCATCGCTATAATTAAACTATGAGTCTGGAAACAAAAGTCAAATTCAACAATTTTCTCATGAAAAATCTGCTGTACGGTATCTTCCATTCCGGCAACAATCCCCTTTTACGTCCCATATTGATACCTCTTGTAGAAGGGGGTCTGAAAATTGCACTCAAGAATGTGCCGGGACCGGTTGGCTTACCAGGTGTAATTCAAGACAAATTCTATATGTTGAGGGCTATGGTTTATTCAGGTATGCGCTTTGGAACTTCAACAAAATTCACTAACACAATCATCAACAAGGCAATCCTGAGTAATCTTCGCGCAGTTAAAGAAAAAGAATATCGTGCAGTCTTTGGTTTTGACCCACCTGGATTCATGACGATTTCACCGGCGAAAAAATGTAATCTTCGCTGCCATGGCTGTTATGCAAACTCCGCCTCAGACAGGGATCAGTTGCCCTATGAGATTTTTTCCCGTGCAGTTAGAGAAATGCGCGACCTCTGGGGTGCACGGTTTGTTGTAATTTCCGGTGGTGAACCAATGCTGTATAGATGGAATGACAAACGAATAGTGGATGTCTTTGAAGAAAATCCTGACTCACTATTCCTGATGTATACTAATGGTAGTTTGATAGATGAAGCGATGGCTAAAAAATTTGCGGACCTGGGTAATGTTACACCGGCGATATCTGTTGAAGGTATGAAAGAGACAACTGAAAGACGCAGGGGAAAGGGTTTTTATGAAAAGATCCTTGCTACACTTGAAACTCTGAAAAAATATCGTGTCACCTTTGGTATTTCAGTTACTGCCACAAGAGAAAATGCAGAAGAAATTGTCTCTGACCAATTCATAGACCTTTATTTTCACAAACTCGGTGCTGCTTATGCCTGGGTATTTCACTACATGCCGATTGGTAGAGATATCGCGCCCGAACTGATACCAACCCCTGAGCAGAGAGTTATGCTCTGGGAGAAAAGCTGGGATATAGTCAAAAATAAGAAAATCATGTACGCAGACTTCTGGAATCACGGACCGGTCTCAGATGGATGTATATCAGCTGGCAGACCCGGCGGCTATTTCTATCTGGATTGGCAGGCAAATGTTTATCCATGCGTTTTCTTTCCGTACGCTGCCGCAAACTTAAGAGAGATATACGAAAATGGTGGGACACTAAATGATTTAATAAATCTACCCCTGCATAAGCGCATCAGAGAGTGGCAGTTCAAATACTGGAAAGAAGGCGATTTGTTAAGACCCTGCCCGATAAGAGACCATTACCTTATTGCAAAAAAATTTATCATGGAAACAAAGGCTAAGCCTGCTGATGATGCCGCTGCACAGATATTGTCAAATCCCGACTATGAAGCCAAAATGCATGAGTATGATATGAAACTGGCAACAAAAACAAAAATAATTTGGGAAAGGGTGTATAAAAATGGAACCAGAAAAGCAGTTTGAATTAATCAAAATTAATACCGCAGAAATAATTTCTGAAGATGAATTAGTAAATAAGTTGAAAAAACGCAGACCGTTGCGTATTAAGCTCGGTATTGACCCAACTGCGCCAGAAATTCATCTCGGCATCAGTGTACAACTACGAAAATTGAAACAATTTCAGGAATTGGGTCACACGGTTGTACTGGTTGTTGGCGACTTCACCGCTATGATTGGTGACCCGAGCGGCGTTTCAAAAACCAGACCGAAATTGAGCAAAGAGCAGATCAAGAAGAATATGGCTAAATACAAAGAACAGATCTTTAAAATTCTGGATTCCAGAAAAACCGAATTCGTCTACAATTCAAAATGGCTTGGCACAATGACACTCTATGATTTCATTGAACTTGCTTCCAGATATACAGTTGCCCGCATTATTGAAAGGGACGATTTTTCAATAAGACTGAAAGAAGGCGTTCCGGTATATATGCACGAAATTCTCTATCCGCTGTGCCAGGCATACGATTCAGTTGCTACAAAAGTTGATGTTGAACTGGGTGGAACTGACCAGAAATTCAACCTCCTTGTGGGCAGGGAACTAATGCGAGAGTTTAACCTTTCTCCACAGATTGTAATTACCATGCCGATTCTGGAAGGCACTGATGGCGTTAGAAAAATGAGCAAAAGTTATGGTAACTATATTGGTATTACTGAATCACCGAGAGAAATGTTTGGCAAGATAATGTCTATACCTGATGAACTGATAATTAAATATTTTGAATTACTTACTGATGCATTTCCCCATAAGATTGACGAATATCGCAAGGGTCTTATTGACGGCACAATAAATCCTCGTAACGCAAAATTTGAACTTGCCAAAACACTGGTGCGCATGTACCATACACCAGAATATGCTGAAAAAGCTGCCGAGGAATTTGAAAGGACATTCTCCAGAAAAGAACTGCCGACTGAGTTAAAAGAATTTTCTCCGGGTGAAAAACAAATCAATATCGTTGATCTGCTTGTAAGGAGCAAACTGATGCCTTCACGTGCTGAAGCAAAGCGCAAAATAAAAGAGGGTGCAATTGATATTGATGGAAGAACAATCAGAGACATTAATCATACTGTTGAAATATCCAAACCAATTGTAGTAAAGGCGGGAAAACATAAATTTCTGAAGGTCATACCATAATAACCTGGCAGCAGTAAGTTCTGGCTTTTATTCAGTAATAGAAGTTGTGCTATTCTTCTTTCTTTTGATGTAATACCTCAGTCGTAATATCAAGGGCCTTTGCCAGCCGACTGCAAATTTCCTCCAAGGAATGATACAATTCTTGTTCATCAATATTCTTACCATGCATTCTGTCAAGGATATCTTCAAGTTGTTTGAAAATGATTGCAAGTTCTTTGTAATCATAGTGGAGAGTCTTTGTAAGCGACCGGCATAATTCATTGTAAATATCCTGAATACCATCTACTACATCATCTTTACGGAATCTTATTTCACCAGTTTCAATACCTTCACTCAATTTGTGAAGGTAGTTTGCAAGCCTGTACAGAGGTCCATATATTCTATTTGAAAGACGCAGAATTGTAATGAAGACAATATAGTACAGAACAATGGCAATAATAATGAATAGTGAAATATTGACAAAATTACCTCTTCCGGGTGTAAAAGAATTGCCGCAGCCAAAAAGTAAGTAGAACGAGATAACCATGAACATTGAAACAACGACAACAATGCCAAATGCGTGCAATAACATACGATATTGCAAACGATTAACAATGAGATTCCGGCGTCTGTTCTTAACCATAATAATGTATTTTACATATTCTGCACTATTTGTCAACCCCTATGTGTGATTACCCAATTGCTAAAACATTGTTTATTTGAAAACCACGCTCCCATCACCCTGCACTTAGTTCAGGGTAAACTCTTCATCCTCTCCCCCCCTATAGCGGGGATATGATTACAAACCAGAGCAACCTTATGAATATTAACCTTGATTTTTTTTCAAATCTGTATTTAATTCTATATGAAAAATAAACAAAAAATACTGATAACCCGTCTAATTCCTGAGCCTGCAATTAGACTGCTCAAAAGATATTTCATACTGACAGTCTTCACAAAGAACCGCCCCATAACAAGGAACGAATTAAGAAACCTCGTTGCGGATAAGGTGGGTTTGATTTCGCTTTTAACCGACAATATTGACCGTAACATTATGGCAAGCGCACCAAAATTGAAAGTGATTGCAAACTACGCCGCTGGTTATAACAATATTGATATTGAAGAAGCAACAAAAAGACACATTATGGTAACCAATACGCCGGATATTCTGACTGAAACAACTGCTGATTTGACCTTCGGCATGATCCTTGCCATTGCCAGACGTTTTCCTGAAGCACAGGAGTTTGTCAAGAGACATAAATTCAGAGGCTGGGCACCAACGCTCCTTCTGGGAACCGATGTCCACCACAAAATCCTGGGCATTATTGGTATGGGTAGAATCGGTAAGACAGTTGCGCAACGCGCCGCAGGATTTGGTATGAAAGTATATTACTATGATATTGTGCGGCTATCCATAACAGAAGAAAAAGAACTGAATGTCGTTTACAAATCACTGCGCAGTATTCTAAAAGAATCAGATTTTGTATCAATACATACACCCCTTACTGACAAAACCTTTCACCTTATTTCAACAAATGAATTTTTGCTTATGAAAAAGTCTGCATTTATTATCAATACCGCTCGCGGCCCAATCATTGACGAAAAGGCCTTGGTCGCGGCTCTAAGAACAAAGAAAATAGCAGGTTGTGCCCTTGATGTTTTTGAATATGAACCAAGAATACCTGCGCAATTGCTAAAAATGGAAAATGTATTACTCCTTCCTCATATCGGTTCTGCAACGATTGAAACAAGAACAAAGATGGCACTGCTTGCCGCAGAAAATCTAATAACTGCCCTCATAAAAAAGGAAATACCACCAAACCTTGTGAACCACGAAGTTCTCAACAAAACATAGTGAAGATTCTGGTCGCACCAAATAGTTTCAAGGGTTCGCTGCTGTCAACTGCAGTCAGCCAGGCAATTGCAAAAGGGATAAAAAAAATTAAACCCGAATGGAAAATCATAGAAATGCCTGTTGCCGATGGTGGACTTGGTACCCTGGAAATATTCGCCCGAAAACTGAAAATGGATTTCGTACGCAGGGTTGTCAAAAACCCTCTGGGTAAACACACTATCGCAAAATATGCAGTATCACTGCAGAAAAAAATGGCAATTGTTGAGCTCGCCCGGGCAGCGGGTTTGCATTTGTTACCGGAGAATCTCAGAAATCCACTTATAACCACAACATATGGTGTTGGACAATTAATAAGCGATTGTATAGAACGCGGGTGTACCAAAATTATCATTACAGTTGGCGATAGTGCTACAATAGATTGTGGAATCGGCACAATGTCTGCGCTGGGTGTTGAATTTCTTGACAGAAAAGGGATGCCCGTAACCTTGAACTGTAAGGGCTTGCTAAGACTTTCTGAAATAAAATTCAATGAAGCTGCACGCGCAGAAATTCTCAGAAATGAATTCATTGTCCTTTGCGATGTAAGAAACACCCTTACTGGCAAGGAAGGTGCTATCCGGTACGCCGTGCAGAAAGGGGCAAAAAAGAACATGCTGCCAACCATTGCCATGGCGTTGCACAATTTTAAGAGTGTAATTCTAAAAAAATATCAGATTGACCTTGATAATATCCAGGGTAGTGGAGCGGCTGGTGGGTTTGCTGGAGGCTTAAACGCGATTCTCAATGCACAGATTCTATCAGGTTTTGAATTTTACGAAAAAATCTTCGATATGAAAAGAGCAATAATGAATGCTGACATTGTCGTTACGGGCGAGGGCAGAATTGATAAAACAACATTCTGTGGTAAGGCAACCGGCAGGATAATTGAAATGTGCAACAAACTAAACAAACCATTAATTGTGGTCTGTGGTTGCTATTCAAAAGATGTTAACCTGAGACAGCACAGGATTAAAAGGATTTACGCATTACTTGACTTAACAGACAATGCGAAGTTTGCCATGGAAAGTGCAGGCAAACTTTTGTTTCATCTGGGTAGCGAAATTGCCCGAAACATAAGAATTCGGGAATCAGTCAGATAGTTGTACTTCAACTTTTTCGGAAATATCAATCAAGGCATAATGTTTTGGAAATGGACCAGGGTTCACAATCAATGTATTACCAATTCTGTCAATACCACGCGCCTCATGAATATGACCACAAATGCAAAGAACTGGCTGGTGCTTCTCAATAAAACTGCGAATATGTTTTCCACCAACATGTATTCCCATCACAGTCCTATCAACCTTTGTATCAAAAGGAGGCGCGTGTGATACGAATATCTGAATTCTTCCTGCCTCGCGGAAATTACCCAGAAGTAATTCTATCTCCTCATCTGAATATTCCTGGGGGGTATTAAAAGGTGTAAAACCACTGCCGCCAATACCAAAAAAGCAGAGATTGTTAAATGTCTTCACCTCACCATGAAGATTAATCCCTTCATGCTTTAAGACCTCAGTCACCTCAGATTGATCACAATTACCCGGAACAGCCAGAAGATTCTGATTCAGGGATTTGAGCGTATCCAATACGGCCAGGGCATCATTTTTCCCACCGAAATTTGTAATATCACCAGCGATAACAACAAGATCCGCACGGCTCAGAATGCTATTTATTTTACTATCATAATTTCTCCGGCCGTGAATATCTGTTATTGCAAGTAGCCTCATTTCAAATAGGTCTCCTCCGGTGCATATTAATAATGTCCTTGAGTATAGTTGCAGCAATTGCTGTCAATCCTGATGCGCCACCGATAATAGTCAGTTCACCCATATATTTCGTTTTGAAAGTAACCCCCTTATTCGCACCACAGACACGGTAAAGGGGGTCGTTCTTTTCCAGAAATTCAGGACCAACACTTACAAATGGGTAACCATTCTCCACTGTAAGATTTCCTACCAGACGCACAACCTTTTCGTCCTTCACACAATTGATTATATCTTTCTCATTCATATCAATAATCCCGCGACACTGAGTGGACCTCAAATCAACACATTTTCCCGTAATCACCAATCCAAGAATCACCATTTTGAAGCAAGTATCAATACCACCAAGATCAAAACGATAATCAGGTTCAGCAATTCCAATTCTTATTGCTTCCTGAATTGCTTCCAGTTTGGTCTTTGAATCAAACATAATTCTATCAAGAACAAAATTGCTCGTTCCATTCACAATACCACGGACATGATAAATATTCCCTGAAATCAATTCATTCTGTATCACTCCTGCAACTGGTAGCGCACCCGCAGTTGTTGCGCTCAAACCGACAAACAAATTCTTCTTTTTAGCAAGGCTGAGAAGTTCGGCACCCTTGAATACCAGGGGTGACTTATTTGCACAAACCAGATTGACCCTGTTCTTCAGAGCCTGTTCGAGCAGGGGATAACTAACGCCAGCATCTGTTTTTGAACCAGGCAGTCCATCAATCAAAACATCAACCTTTCCCTTTTCAATGAACACAGGCACTTCTTTAAGGACATTATTGACAGAAAAATTTGATAAAAACCCGCTCTTTTTCTTGTATTCCAGGATGTTCTCCATGTCCAGGGTTGCACCACTCAGGTAACTTCGCGAATCCGCAACGAAAACAAAATTTAAGTCAAACCCGTAGTCCGTGATAATCATACTTCTGACTTTGAGATAATGCTCGGCAAAAACCCTGAGCACCTTTCCGAACCCAAGCAAAGCAACATTATAGACATGGAGTTTAGAATGCATGAAAGAGTATATCTAAAATAACGACTGAGTCAACCAATACATTGTTCTTGAACATCAGTAGTAGTTATGTATAATGTTGTTGTGCGCAAAATGAAAATAATTGCTGACAGAGCAATCCTTTTTCTACAAGAACTCTTTACCGCAATTGGAGAACTGAAAACTCTGCCATCAAACAAACTCACAAAGGAAAATATCAAAAACAATGATGTTCTGTTAATCCGTTCCGTCACAAGAGCCGGAAAAGATTTACTTGAAGGAACCAATATCAAGATTGTTGGTTCAATGACAAGCGGGATTGACCATGTTGATAGATACTATCTTAGAAGAAACAACATTAAGTTGATTTATGCGCCCGGTTCAAATGCCAATTCAGTTGCCGAGTATGTCATCGCCGGTTTACTGCTGATTGCCCGCAAAAAAGGGTTTAACCTGGCAAAGAAGACAATTGGCATAATTGGCGTTGGTAATATTGGAACCCTTGTGGCAAGAAAATGCACCGCACTGGGTATGCGCGTGCTTTTGCATGACCCACCAAAATACCACAGAACTGGAAACCGAAAATACCTTTCTTTGAAGAGCCTTGCGGATGCTGATATAATTACAATCCATACTCCACTTTCATATAAAGGCAAATATCCAACATTTCACATGGTAAATAAGAAATTCCTGGCAGAAGTTAAGCATGGAGTAATACTTATAAATACCTCACGTGGCTCAGTTGTTGATGAAATGGCATTGCTACAATTTCTTAAAAAAATCAACGGGTTGATAATTGATGTCTGGGAAAATGAACCAGACATAAATATCGAACTTCTCAAAGCCACAGATATTGCAACCCCGCACATTGCTGGTTATTCACTCGATGGTAAATCAAATGCATCAGTAATGGTCTTCAACAGGCTTAGCAAATTAATCAATAGAGCATCAAGAGTTACCGCAACAAGTATTCTGCCAGGAATAAATGAACAATTAGTGGTTAAGCCGGACGGGAAAGATATGATGCAGATTATATGTGAAACCATAACCAGAGTATATAACCCCTTGGCTGACCACGACAGAATGCAAGCAATCAGCAAATTAAAACCGGAAGTAAGGCCAATGTATTTTGAAAGTTTGCGCAAAAATTATCCGGTCCGCCGCGAATTTTTCAACTACACAATCGTTATAAACAGGAAGACCCGACACATTTCGGATATTTTCAAAAGCCTGGGCTTTCAGGTCGTGACAGTTTAGCCGTCCTGAGACTAATTCCAATTTTTCTGCCACCTGATTTATTATCATTTCCTTTTAGAGGTGGAAACTATCTTGGCATTACCCTGGACTAAAGGCAGATTGCAATGTCTGTGAGTAAAAAAAGCGGGAGACGGGATTTGAACCCGCGACCCTCACCTTGGCAAGGTGATGCTCCACCACTGAGCTACTCCCGCAAACTGTTATATTATATTCAAAATGAAACCAGTGTCAACAATAAATTTCTTAAAGGTTATTACTTAAAAACAACCTCTCCCCCAGCAAGGTCAGCAGTAATATTGCTACCCTTTTTGAATTCTCCAGCGATTATCTTACGAGATAGAGGATTCTCAATGAGCCGCTGGATTGCCCGCCGCAATGGTCGGGCGCCATAAACAGGGTCAAATCCTTCATGAGCAAGATAATCTTTCACCCTTTCATTGAACTCAATGTTATACCCAAAATCAGAAACATTTTTTGCTACTTTTTTCAATTCGCGTTCAACGATACCCTTGATTTCTTCAAAATCCAATGGTTTGAATACAATTACTTCATCAATACGGTTTAAAAACTCGGGTTTTACACTGCGCTCAAGCACCTGATAAACTTCTTTCTTTGTTTTTTCATAATCATACTTTCCATTCTTCAAATTCTCGGTTATGATTTCGCTACCAAGATTTGAAGTCATTATGATTATTGTATTCTTAAAATCAACAGTCCTGCCCTGGCCATCAGTCAACCTGCCATCATCAAGTAACTGTAATAGAATATTGAAGACATCAGGATGAGCTTTTTCGAACTCGTCAAAAAGTATTACGCGATACGGTCTTCGCCTTACCGCCTCGGTTAATTGCCCACCCTCTTCATAACCAACATAACCAGGAGGTGCGCCTATAAGCCTTGAAACTGTATGCTTTTCCTGGTATTCGGTCATATCAATTCTCACCAGTGCATCCTCTGTATCAAACAGGAATTCGGCAAGTGATTTCGCAAGTTCTGTTTTACCAACCCCGGTTGGACCGAGGAAAATGAAAGAACCAACAGGCCTTTTGGGGTCCTTTAATCCTGCCCGGGAACGTCTTATTGCATCGCTCACCGCACTCACTGCCTCATTCTGATTTACCAATCGCTCGTGAATCCTATCTTCCATTTTCAACAATTTGTTCATTTCAGACTCAAGCATGCGTGCCACAGGAATACCTGTCCAGGTAGAGATGATCTGCGCAATGTCATCTTCAGTTACGCGGTCATCAATACCCCGCTGTTTCATCCACTCGCTCTTTTTCTTACGATACATTTTCTGGAGCCTCTCAGTTTCATCCCTTAATTCAGCCGCTCGTTCATAATCTCGCATTTCTACAGCCTTTTTGCCCTCTTCGGTCAGTCGTTCCAGTTCTTTCTCCAGCCTTTTCAATTCCTCAGGCATAGAGTATATCTCAATACGGGCACGAGCACATGCCTCATCAATCAAATCAATTGCCTTATCAGGCAGGAACCTTTCGGTCAAATATCGGTCTGAAAGTGTAACTGCCGCTTTGATTGCTGAATCATCAATAATCACTCCATGATGTGATTCGTAACGACTCTTCAAACCTTTCAAAATTTCTATTGCATCTTCAATTGATGGTTCACCAACAAATACTGGTGCGAATCTTCTTTCCAGTGCTGCATCTTTCTCAATATACTTACGGTATTCATTCAAGGTTGTTGCGCCGATACACTGCAGTTCACCTCGCGCGAGTGCTGGTTTAAGCATATTTGAAGCATCAATTGCACCCTCTGCAGCACCAGCCCCAACAATTGTATGCAACTCATCAATAAAGAGAATAATCTCACCCTTGCCCTTTCTAATCTCATCCATGACTGCCTTCAACCTCTCCTCAAATTCTCCACGATATTTGGAACCAGCAACAAGCGACCCCATATCAAGAGCAAGAATTCTCTTGTCCTTCAATATTTCAGGCACATTCTTATCAATTATCCTTTGGGCAAGACCCTCAACAATTGCCGTCTTGCCAACACCGGCATCGCCGATTAAAACCGGGTTGTTCTTTGTTCTGCGTGAAAGAATCTGAACAACTCTTTTTATCTCCTGTTCTCTGCCGATTACCGGGTCAAGTTTACCCTGTTTTGCGAGTGCTGTAATATCACGGGCATATCTTTCCAGCGCCATATATTTACTTTCTGCATCCTGGTCAGTTACACGCTGGGTACCGCGTATGTTCTGAAGTGCCTGATAGATTTTCTCTTTTGTAATACCAAATTCCCTGAGGAGTCTAACCGTAACACCCTCAGACTCCTCAGCGATTGCAAGAAAAATATGCTCGGTTCCAATATATTCATCCTTTATCCGTTGTGCTTCAGCCTGGGCAACAGAAAAAAGTTTCTTTACCCTTGGTGTAATATAGATCTGTGCAGTCGAACCACCATATACTTTTGGTCTTGACTCAAGCAAAGATTCAAGTCGCCTCTGGACCAAATCTGGCATTACATCCATTTTCTTCAAGACCTTTGGGACCAGACCATCATCCTGTCTTAACAGTGCAAGAAAAATATGCTCAACATCCAGTTCTTGATGATTGTACTCATCAAGAATTTCCTGCGCAATCGCCATCGCTTCTTGTGCCTTCTGCGTAAGTTTATCGTATCTCATATACTTTTTTGACAGATAATATTACTAAATGTTTATTGCCACACTAGACAATAATTAAAATACAGGTCAAACCCCACAACAAAAGGTTAATGAAAAGTGGCAGGTCACTGATAAGTGCCTTACCGGGTACTTCAGCGCCGGCTTTTGCATCGACAATGTAAAGATAACGAAACAATCCATAAACAACAAAAGGCACAGTAAAAATCAGATTTTTAGTATGGAATTTGCCTACAGTTTCAGGAGACAAAGTATATATACAGTACGCAACAATACAGGCAGATACAACAATTGTGATCATGTTGTTCAGCAACCCAACCGAATAATAAGTCAATACCCTTCTATGATTTCCTGCTTCCTCACCGAGCAACATCATTTCAGCCTTTCTTTTGGAAAGTATGATAAACAACGCCAGTAGAAAAGTACATAACACGAGCCATGAGGAAATATCAACATTTATTATGAGGGCACCAGCAACAGACCTTAAAACATAAACAATACCAATGAGCAAAACATCAAGAATCACCAGATTCTTTACCAGCAGTGAATAAAAAACACTCAGTACAAGATAAAGAATTCCGCAGTAGAAAAAACTGTAATTGATAATAAATGAGATTAACAAAGACACAAAAGCAAGAACAACCGCAAGTAAGATAGCAACTGGAATTTTGACCCTGCCCGAAGCAATAGGGCGACTGTTCTTTAACGGATTTTGCCGGTCCTTTTCACGATCAATAATATCATTTAGAATATATCCAGCACTACTCAAAAAACAAAAAAGAAAGAAACCGATCAGTGTGGTGAGTATTTTCTGAGGTTCATGGAATTCCCTGCTGAATATCAAACCTGCAAAAATAAATACATTCTTTATCCATTGTTCAGGTCTCAGGAGATGAAAGTAATGCATGGCAGACCGAAATAGCAAAGCCAGCTATTAAAGAAAATACTATTTAGAATTCAGTAGCACTTGTGAAAGCAAAGTCTCTGATTTTGATAGCAGGAACAATACTACCGTGTGCCATTCTTCCACCGTACCCTGGTTCATCAGCAACCAGGACTGTATCTTTTGATATTGTTTCAATGCGGTTCAGGGCATCAAATAGATTTTCTGTAAACCGAAGGTTCTTTATTCCCCTGGTAATAACTCCGTCTTCTATCAGAAAAGTGCCGTCCCTTGTCATACCCGTGAATACTATCCGGTAAGGGTCGATCACATTAGTATAATGGAGACGGGTTACCAGAATTCCACGCTTCGTTGTTGCAATCATCTCTGATAGTGAACTTCTGCCACCCTTCATAACCAGATTAAGAGGTATCGGGCCAAATGGATTGGGATATGACATTGCATGTCCGGTAGATTTCTTATTTACCTTATCAGCCGTCAGCTTATCGTATACAACATTTTTGGCAATACCTCTATCAATCAAAATGAGTGGCTTCTTGGGCACTCCCTCAAAATCAAATGCCATTGGAAAGCCATTTTTGCAGAATGGGTCATCAATAATCGTAATTCGACTGTCAATGACTTTTCTTTTAAGTTTACCTGAAAGAAAAGACCTGCCTTCTTCATAGGTCCTGCCATTAAAAGCATAGTATGCGAGATAATTGATCATATCATGTACTGCGAGGGGTTCAAAAATTGTCGTATATCTTCCCGGCGGCAATTCAACAGGGTCCCGCGACTTCAGTGCTTTTTCTGCTGCCACTTCTGCAAGTTTATTGAAATTCATATTCTTAATACTGGTGGAACCGGCTTGGACATAACCTGTTGAGTGGTCTGTTGCCATGACCACATTACAGAAAATATCGCTTGTCTGGTTATAGGCGAATGTACCGAGTGAATTCCCAATGGCAACCGCAGCATTTCCGTTGGTTACAGAACCATAACATACAAGTCCATGCTTTTGTGCAGTCTTGATAATTTCCATTACGGCGCGCGCACGATCACGAGCACTGAATTGAGCTGTTTTTGAAATGAAAGATTTAACTCTTCTGTAACGCTGTGGATTAACCCTGGGTAATCCCTTGAAATACGGGTTATCAATCTGCAACCTGGCTATTGTCTCAGCCCAGCGCAAGGTTTCTTCTATCTGTTCAGGGGATATTGAATTAGTATTCGCTGAACCAATTTTCTTTCCGAATATTACCCTTACTGATACACTGGTGTTTGATTCGGCAACATTCTGATGAATATAGTTGTTGGCATATCTGGTGAGTGCAGAATCAAAACTGTAAACCAAAACCTCGGTCTGGTCCGCTTCTGAAGATTTAAGAACATAGTCAATGATCTGTTTTGCTTCCTTTTTACCAATCATTATGCTCCTTTACATTTTATTCTATTTAAAACGAAAACAAAGTCAAGGATACGGTTTGCTCCTTAATGCAACATTATTGGCATGGCAATACAACAGTAAAAGTAGTTCCCTTACAAATATCGCTCTGCACTTTTATCAATCCATTGTGTTCCTGGATTATCCTGTGGGTAATATATAACCCCAGACCCGTCCCTCCCTTCTTTGTTGTGTAATAAGGTTCAAATATTCTTTTCTGTGCTGATTCAGAAATTCCTGGTCCATTGTCCTTGACCATAATCACGACCCTGTCGCTGTCTTTCATTAACGATACTTCAATTTCTGGATTAGTGATATTCGCTGACACCAATGACTCAATTGCATTGAGCAACAGGTTCAGCAATGCCCGTTTTATCTCTTCAGGGTCTCCTACCATTACGATATTATCCGGTATCTGTTCAACATACGCTATCTGGTGCTGTGCTGCCTGTTCCTTGATAAGCGTGCCAATTTCTCTTATGAGTCTACTCAAATCAAATTCCTGGGTTTCTTTAACCTGAGGTCGTATAAGGCTCAAAAAATCATTAACAGTGTGCGTCAGTGAATCAATTTGCGTTAACATCACTGATATCAATTTTGTGTGCTCATCGCTCACCACCGGAAATTCCCGCTGGAGTCGCTGCGCTGCTATAGCCAGACTATTGAGCGGGTTCTTTATCTCGTGGGCAAAATTTGCCACAAGATTACCGAGAAAACTCAAACGTTCTCTTTCCTTCTGTTCCTTTTCATACTTCCGCAATAAAGTAACATCATGCAAAACTGAAATAGTTCCCATGAGCATTCCTTTAGAATCAACCATCGGATAGGTTGCATATTGAATTCTCTTCTGAAAAATTTCTTTTTCGTTTTCTATTGCACTGGCTGTCCTGCGGACACTATCAATTGAAAAAGGGTCGTCCATGAACAATTCTCCATACTTTCGATTGAAAATTGTATTTTCAGGCATTTCAGTTATCTTGCTGAACATTCTATTGACACCAATTATCCTACCCCGATTATCAACTACTAAAATTCCTTCATCAACGGCGCCAAGTATACGGGCAAAAAATTGTTCTCGCACCATAAAATTCTGATATTTAAGAAAAACAGCAAAGATACAAATACCGGCAGTAAACAATACAACAAAGACCATTGCCAATTGGACATTCGTATTTCTCAAATGCCGGTAGTAATTATCAAGGTTCATACCAACACGGAACATACCCACGACTTCATCGTTAACAATAAATGGACGCGCAACCTCAAGCACATTTTTTCCCCCAAATGTCGTAATGCGCGTGACCTCCTCCTGATTGTTCAATGCCTTTAGCAGCACAGTGTCAGATTCAATACGAGAGAGAGCGGCAACATTGGTAGTTGCAAAAATAATACCTTTCAAATCCTGTAGTACCAGATATTGAACAAGCGGATTTTCTTTCAACTGATTTAAAATCTTACTAATGCCGTATTCCTGACTGAACTGTTTTATTACACCAGCCGATAATTCAAATTGATAACATTTGTTTAAAGTTTTGTAGATAAATCTTATGTACTTCTCATTGAGTACAGAAAAATAGTAGTACCTGAATTTTTCACTACTGTGGATGTTTTTGTAATCAATTTCATACGGATCACCTGACCTAATTATTACCTTTTTATTTTTCAGGTCGTAGACAACAACAGAATTGATATCAAAGTTATACCTTACTTTATCCAGATTGTTTTGATCATAATCAATTTCGTTCAAATAGGAGACAATGTTCATTAAATTTTCAACAATAACACCCTCAAGCTCACCCTCAACGAATATAGAATTCTCTTGACTTTGTGCCATGAGGCTCAAAAATGAACGTGCTTCTTCTTCAAAGAATTCCAACATTGCTCTCTGGTTATTTCTAATACTGATAAGAAACAATGTCCCCAGTACAACCAGTAGTATAACACCCGGAATCAAATATTGTTTGATTTTCATTTCAGTGAAAGTATTACCATGCCAATTTCTGTAGCATGGAAATTTATTCGTTCTAAGTCGCTGATGATGTCAAGATGGATAGCAGAGGATTCCAGGCTCTCTTTTAAGCCCCGATGAAGCCTTTCCAGGTGTTTTGCTTCCAGTTCTTTAGCCTTGTTGTACCCGATATCACCCCGTTCAACAACATCCCGCGCTATGTTTTTGTCTTTGGTCATTAAGCTCGTGGTCGCCATTTGCAAAGTCTTAAGAACAAAACTGTGATATTCCTTAATTTCGGCGAATCCTTCCACTGAAAACCCCATGCCAGCATCCATCTGTTTTTTTGCATAATTCATGAGATTCTTTGAGATTATGTCACCAATATGCTCAATTTCTGCCGTTGTTGTAAGCATGCCAATCTGCATCGTCCTCAAACCATCATCCATTTCTTCAGGGTCAAGTCTTGAGAGATAGGTTGTAATTTCTTGTTCCATCCTGTCAATCTCATCATCTGCTTCAATAATTACCTTTCTCAAGACCATATCCTTCTTCTCAAAAACCTTAATTGCATCCTCCAGCATTCTGCATGTCTTGTCTCCCATATAAAGAACTTCCTTCATTGCCTGACCAAGTCCAACAGCCGGCGTATCCAGGAAAGAAAATTCAAGATGCTTTGTTGCCAGTATTTCTTTCTTCGCATCTCCAATAAGAAATTTCAATACCCTGTTTATTACAGAAAGCAGTGGTAAGAAGACAAACGCCGTAAGCACATTGAAGAAGGTATGAAAATTCGCAATCTGTCTCATAGTACTGCTGCCAACAGACAATAATAATCGTTCAATATAATTAACGAAAATAATACATATTACCATTGCGCTGAATTTAAAAAATAAATTCGCAAACGCAACCCTTTTACTCGCGGCAGAATCTGCGATTAACAAAGGGAAGAAAACTGCCCCAATATTTGCACCCATTATCAAAGAGAGTGCTGTTTGCAAAGAAATTGTGGAGTGCATTGAAAGAACCATTACGAAACCAATGAATGCTGTTCCTGACCGAAAAATAAATGCAAACAAACCACCGAAGAAAACTGCCCACAGTGGTGCCCTGTCCAAAAAGTTTACCAGGGTATGGAAACCATTTAAATATCTTACGCTGGAGATACCATTGGACATGATTTTCAATGCAAAAAAGAGCAATCCAAGGCCAAAAATAAACTGAGCAAAATTTCTCAAGGTCGGGAAAAATACCCTTAAGAATACACCTGCGGCAATGACAAGCAGGGCATAATTCATAATATTGAAAGCAAGCAACTGAACTGAAATAGTAGCACCGATGTTTGCTCCAAGCATAACTGCCATTGCCGTAAAAGAATCAATGATACCGGCAGAAACAAATTTTACCAGCAAAGAAGCAGTAGCTGTGCAGGTTCCAAAGATAACGGTCGTGACAAAACCGCTTATTAGTGCAAACAAGCGATTCGCGGTAAAAGAAAAAAGCAGGTCTCGTGTTCTGGAGCCGGTTGCGCGTATCAAACCCTTACTGCCGTAGTTCAAACCAAAGATGAACAATGCCAGGCCGCCGATAATTGAGAGAAACAACATCACTATCCAATTACCTTCAAGAGCAGTAAAATGAAAAGTAGTATGCTCGTTATCTAACCGTGCTACAATATAATAATCACCATGTGTCTTCCCCAACTTTACTCTGACCCTGGCATAACCATCCTGGTCCGTTACCGCCGAATCTGGTTCTACGACAGCACCCGGTTGCTGCAAAACCAAAAAATCTACAGATACTCCAGGAATACCCCTGCCGCTATCGTCAACTACCCTTACCACAGCCGGTCTATTCAGATAATTACCACAGATTCCAATCTGGTTATCACCGGATATATCATTTCCCAGCGGATCCTGCGCTTTTATTAGCGCGCAGAAAACTTGCAACAGTATCCTCAAATTACTCATTAGCATAATACTAATCAAATAACAATCAAAAGTCAACAATGATATGGTGCTCAGTCTAAAGTGTTGACTTATTCAAGGCAATCACTATAATCTTCAGTGGATAAGAAAACCAACAATTATTCACTGAAAATTTCATTGATTATCATGGCAGGTATGATTTTTCGTTTGTCACAATACATATACAACCGGTCGCTCACTGAAGGTGAAGCACCGCTTGCAATGAACATAATTGAACGTGGCTATTCAGAACTTGCGAAGCCCCTGGATTATGTGCAGGCAGCGCCAATAGGATTTCTGTATATTGAGAAACTCTGTGTTAATCTGTTTGGTAATAGTGAATACGCATTGAGATTATTTCCATTATTTACTGGAATACTTTGCCTGTTCGTTTTTTATATTATCCTCAGGGCACTCAGTGACAGGAAAATTGAATTTTTTGCACTCTTTCTTTTTGCGGTGAATGACCAATTAATATATTTTGCCTCAGAAGTAAAACCATATTCAAGTGATGTATTTTTTGTTCTGCTACTAATCATGCTCGCTCTAAATATTACAAGAAAGAACGACAATTTAATGATAATAATGTTATGGGGTATTGTCGGAGCCATTTCAATCTGGTTTTCTTTTCCTGCGGTATTTGTTTTCACAGGGACTGCTCTCGTTGTTGTTCTACATTCAATAAAAGATATGACCTCCAGAAAAATATTGGCTTTCTTGAGTACTGCAATAATATGGTTATCAAGTCTTATGGCTAACTATGCTATTTGCCTTCAGCACCTTACAAAACACCATGAACTTCATACATTCTGGAGCGGCAGCTTCTTGCGCCTGACCCCGCAGTCATTCAATGATTTGTATCAAACAGGTTATTTTCTAATGCGCATCTTCAAGAATCCGGGTTGCTTTCCTGTATATGTATTGCTTTTTGCAATAATACTTTCATTTTTCGGATTTATCAAGGCAGCAGAAAAATATAGATATCAAGCCGTAATAATTGCTGTCCCCTTATTTGCAACAATGTTCGGCTCTCATTTCCAATTATACCCGTTTGAAGGCAGGCTTCTTTTGTTTCTAACACCGTCAATCCTAATATTTGTAGCATCTGGATTGGCTGAAGTATATGAAATTGCACGCCGGACTTACTTACCGGTGGCAGTTCTCCTTACGACGATTTTGTTAACTCAACCTGTTTCACTTGCTCTATACCGGCTCATTGTTCCGCGGGCTCCAGAAGAACTGCGAACAGTACTGAATTATGTACAGCAACGCAGAAAAGAAAATGATATTGTCTATGTATATTACGGTGCCTTCAATGCATTTAGATATTATATGGGTAGATTCCCGGACATTGATAACAATTATATCTGCGGCATTGAGTCACGGAATAACTGGAATGCATATTACAGAGATATTGACCGCTTGAAAGGCAATAACCGGGTCTGGTTCTTATTCTCGCATATTGCACGACACCTTGGTGCTGACGAAGAACAACTTTTTGTTTCCTACCTGAACCATGTAGGAGTTCTGATTGATTCTTTCCGTACTGATGGCGCATCGGCATATCTCTACAATCTTGAAAGGTAGTGATACGAAAATTTTGCCAGCGAATTTGTTATTAATCCTTGACAACCATACCAAAATGAATAGAATGTGCTATGGAGAAAATCAATAAGGGTATTTTTGGAGCTGTGGTTGCCGGAGTAATTGGCATTTTTCTGGCAACAGTAGGATTCTGGCGTACAATCTTGATTTTGTTTCTCATTGTCCTTGGTTTTCTGGTCGGTACCTATTGGGAAACAAGAAAAAAAGAATAGTCTATCAAGTCAACACAATTCTAAAAAATTGAGAATGGTTGGGGTATAAAAGTTAGTATTAGAATTGCCAATGCCACAATTGCATATAATCTGTCTCTTTTTGACAATGGCGTTATTGTATCCTGAATCAGTGGCTCTCTGCGTGCAAGAATGAATGCCAGCAAACCCCATATAATCCAGCCCTGCCACAGAATTCCGAACCCAATCAGTAATGCAATCACCGGCAAATAGAGTTTTTTCTGTTTCTTAACCAGAAGACTGTAGGCAATGTGGCCACCGTCCAGCTGTCCAATCGGTATCAAATTCATTGAAGTGACAAGAAAACCAATCCATCCTGCAAACGCCATTGGGTGCAGAAAAATATCTGCACCCTCAGGAAGTGACGGATGGAATATTCTGCCAATAACATAGAAAAGCAGAGAGTCTCCAAGTTTCAAATAGTTATTGCCCGGTGGGGTAAATTTGACTTCAGATAACGCAATACCGATAATAGCGACAAGAAATGATACGACAAAACCACATACTGGTCCTGCCAGCCCAACTCTGAGCAAAGCCCTCCTTGAAGGCACAACAGATTTCATTCTGATTATCGCACCAAATGTACCCAGGAAATGGAAGGGTACCGGAATAAAATAAGGCAAACTCGTATGCAAGCCAAGTCTTTTTGAAACAAAGTAGTGACCCAGTTCATGGCAGGTAAGAATTGCCATGATTGAAAAAGAGAATGGAATACCGATAAAGATATCAGAAAATTTCTGAAAAGGATTTCCTCCGCTATTGAATGATCCGGCAAGGAGTGTTGTAAAAATCGTCGCCAGAAAAAGCAGAACATTCAACCAGATTCTGGGTTTTTCTGCGACCTGCTGGAGAATAGCCAGTTGAACCTTTTGATATTCTCCTTCCTGGTGGAAGAATGGTGTATAACCAAACTGAGAACAGTATTCCTTTATGTCTTTAATTGTCTGTTCTACAGGTTCATTCAGTTTTCCCAGCACAGTGACAAAGGATATATCCTGCAAAACTTTCACAATGGTCATTTTCATCTCAAGATATCGGATTATCTCTTCATTCATGTTTTGTTCCCCTGTCTGGTGTTTTCAGAGACATTAAAAGTATCAGAATATCAACTGGGCTGATACCCTGAATCCTTGAAACCTGTTCAAGATTCACAGGTCTCACTTCATTCAGCTTACTTTTGGCTTCGTTTGAAAGACCTTTGACAGCATGATAATCAAAATCGGGTGGTATTATCTCATTCTCAAGACTTTTCAACTTCTTGACCGTCTCCTGTTCGCGTCTTATATAACCCTCATATTTGACTTCAACCTCAGTTCTAAAGCCTATGCGGTCTGAGACTTCAATATCTAATAATCTCTTAATATCACTCCAGTTGATATTCGGACGCTTCAGTATGTCCTGAAGCTTTACCCCACCTGATTCCATAGATAACGGCAATTCACCCTTTTTCAAGAGTATTGGATTGACCGATTCAGGTTTAATAATGGTAGTCCTGAGTTTATCATGCAGGCGGTCAATTTGCTCGCGTTCTTTTTGGAATGACTGAAAAAATTTCTCTTCAATCAAACCGAATCTTGCACCATAATGTGCCAGTCTGTCATAGACATTGTCAATGCGCAATATCAACCTGTGTTCGGCAAGCGAAGTAAACATGCGATAAGGTTCAAGCGTGTTTTTTGTCACGAGGTCATCAATCAAAACACCTATATAGGCTTCAAATCTTTTTAAAATAAAAGGTTCTTTATGCTCTAATTTCAAAACCGCATTCACGCCCGCCACAAATCCCTGTGCTGCTGCTTCTTCATAACCTGAAGTACCGTTTATCTGTCCAGCGCAGTACAAATTTTGAATGGATTTTGTCTCCAGTGTAGGATAGAGTTGAATAGGATATACAAAATCATACTCAACAGCATAACCTGGCCTGGTAATTATGGCATTCTCCATGCCTTCAATGGAATGCAGTAGTTCCACCTGGACATCATAGGGTAATGAGGTGGATAAACCATTAATATAGTATTCACCAGCACCATAACCCTCTGGTTCAACAAATATTATGTGCGAATTACGGTCTGAAAAACGCACGACTTTTGTTTCTATAGAAGGACAATAACGAGGGCCAATACCCGTTATCTTACCAGTATAAAGTGGTGAACGTTCAAGGTTTTTCTGAATGATTTCATGGGTTCTGATATTTGTCCTTGTGATGTAGCATGGAAGTTGAGAAATTGTTAGTTCACCAGACCGATACGAAAATGGTTCTGGTGGTTCATCACCTTTCTGTATCTGCATCTTTGATATATCCACACTATTCCTGGCAACCCTCGGTGAAGTTCCTGTTTTCAGTCTTCCAAGGTTTATACCGAGTCTTTTCAGTGATTCACTCAGATGAGATGCGTTTGCCTCACCGAGTCTGCCACCATCAAAACTCTCAAGACCAATATGCATAAGCCCATTCAAAAAAGTGCCCGTGGTCAGAATTATTGCCCGGCAACGATACTCATTACCGATCTTCGTCTTTACACCAATTGCCCTGTTGTTTTCAACAATGATATCTACTACCTCTTCCTGTTTGACGACGATGTTGCTGTGGTTAGTTAGCGTTGTCAGTGCAATCTCCTTGTAGCGTATGCGGTCATTCTGGGTTCTTGGTGACCATACTGCTGGACCCTTTGAACGATTCAACATGCGAAATTGAATCGCGGTTCTATCTGCCAGAAATCCAATCTCACCACCAAGGGCATCAACCTCTTTTACAAGGTGGCCCTTTGCAAGACCTCCAACTGATGGGTTACAGGACATTTGACCAATGGTATCTGTATTAAGTGTCAACAAAAATACATTGTGACGCAATCTTGCACAAACAAGGGCTGCTTCAATGCCTGCATGACCACCACCCACCACAACAATATCACACTCTTGAGTATATGCCATTACCTAATAATAGCAATTTTTACAACAAAAATCAAGTATCAAGCAGGTGGTGGTTAGTTTACTGATATGCCAAAAAACATTGACATTTGAAAGCAAATAGATATAATTGACCATGACCATAACTTACATTTCTGAAAAGGCAGCAGAAGAAAGAAAAAGAGAAAAAAGGCTGGTACACCTTACAAATACGCTATGCCGGGAATTCATTGAGTCAGCCAAACCAAAATCAAAGGACGCTAAAAATCTGACTGAATATCTTATAAAAAGTTTTCTTGATTATGTTTTCTTTTACCGGCACAAAGAAATCGGAGAACTGAACGAAGAACATATACGCCATTTTCTGCTTGAATATGCAATTCACAAGATGGCTTTGACAAAAGAATCAGGAAAAACGATTCCAGACCTGATGAGCAAATTTATTGACTACCTGGATACAAATGGTTACATAAAAAATGGCATTAACCTTAAGAAAGTGCTCAATGAAAATTCAAAAGAATTCTCAAAACTATTACCCGCAAAGAAACCCACTACAGAACATGTAAAAGAGTCTGCAAACATAAGTGCCACAAAAAATGAAATCAAAATTGGCAGAAATGATCCCTGCCCATGTGGTAGCGGAAAGAAATACAAAAAGTGCTGCGGCAGAACTAAATAGTATTTGCGTCCGACGCCATTATTCTATGACAACAATCTTTCTCACCTCACCATTTGCTGAAATATTAGATTTCACAAAATAGATTCCTGCTGGTAGTTCGGGCAATCTTATCTGATATTTTCCATTTCCACAGTCCTGTTTGAACTGCCAGACCTGTCTGCCGAGGACATCATACACACAAATGTTCACATTAACCGGACTATTTAGCTCGAATTTTATCACAGGATTTCTTGCAATGCTCGGAACCAGAAAATTGCCTGCGCAGACTTCTTTTGATGAAATCTCCCTGACAGCAGGACTTGTGCCAGGAAGGACTGGTAAGAGCAGATGCGACGACAATCCAGGTGTGCGGTAGATTTTCTGTGTAGCAACGACAAAATCAGGATCATCCCGCTGAAATGGTGCACCGGTATTTGGATTTTTTTCAAATCGTGGATAGTTTGATGAAGAAATAATAACTCGCAAACGATGATTTGTATTAAAAACCTGAGCCGTGCTCCACAGATCAATATTGAAGGTGTCCACAACATTTGGAATTAGTGAATCTTCTCTATCAAACCCGTAGCGATGCCGTGCCATAAGGATATTGTCTGTCACCAGAATTGACCGGCCATCAGGATATACATCCGTAATTCTGATTGCCCAATCTGTATCATAACAATCAGAAGCAGCATAAAGAACAAATTTTAGTTTTCCTATAACAGTCAAAGGAGCTGTCAAAGGTGGTGTAGAAAAGACCAGGACATCATTGCGATTTTCAATGGGTCTCTGGTCAATAGGACCATAACCATGTGTCAACCCAATGAATTCCCTGCCTCCATAGGTCGTGCACGGATTTGCCGGGTCATAGATAAAAGTGTCAATTGCTGTAATAGTGGGTGGTAGTGTATCAAGCAATTTACTTTCTCTCAGGTAATACTTTTTATAAACGACCTGTGGCAATGGCCAGGTATCTGCCTCAACCCAATGGTTCCAGAGCGTTGTATCCTGGGTATCGCAATCACCCATTAGATAGAACTTCACCTTTGGTGCAGGAACAGGCCCGCCACCCTGTTGAATCCAGTAATCATACCAATCAAGTAACATATTTATGAAACTGAGTTCATCCATTTCTGCATTTGGTGGATAAACCAGATCTCCCTGTTCTCTTGTACCCCATGCATCACCGTGCCCCCATGGTCCAATATACAACTTCTGATTGTGAAAGTTCTTCTGCAATTCACTGAATGCATCAAGAACGCCATCTGTATACATATCATACCAGCCATCAATGTGAAACATCGGATAATTGGCAACATTATATTTTTGACAGAGGTCAACTATCGCCCACTTGCCATCGTAATTTGGATGATTACATACTGAATCAATGAGCCAGGGAGTTCCCACACCATGCAACCAGGTTTCAACGAGTGCCTTTCTGAATTCACCACCTGTAAATCCACAATCACGATACAGGTTTGGTGCTGCAACCACTGGTGCAATGCAGACAAGATGCGGAGGTAATGCACCCGCAGCATAGTACTGGGTCATACCATGGGCTGAGGCACCAATCATGCCGATCTTACCATTGCACCAGTTTCTGCTTGCCACCCATTCAACTGCATCATAACCATCCTGAAGTTCACCCCAGCCATCACTCCAGAAAACCATTGGTTCGCCTTCTGAATCGCCATAACCACGAAGATTTTGCACCACAAGTGCATAACCCATAACATCACAAATCAGAGTCAGATATGTATCATCCCAGCCACGACTGTATGGAGTGCGTTGAATAAGGGCTGGTGCCTTCAATATTGGGTTATTCCAGAATGGACGGTATATGTCTGTTCCTAATTTTACTCCATCCCTCATTGGCATTCCAACACTATCCCTCTGATAGCCGAATAAAACAACAACGAGAACCAATATGGTTAGAATGCCTCTCATTAATACATTCATAACACCTCCTTTTTTCTTTCTCCTTTCTCTTATTTCAGCATAACAATCTGTCTTACTGTGTTTATACTGCCGCTTTTTAAACACACAAAATATACACCCGCAGGCAACCTGCAACCTGAATCATCATCACCAAACCAGAGCACTGAATACACTGAATTAACTGCATTACACTGAATATCACTGAATGACTTTACCAACCTGCCCGTAGCATCGTAAATACGGAGAATAGCAAGTAGAGAGTAGCGAGTAGAGAGATTGGTATTTGGAATTTGGAATTTAATCACCAGGTGATTTTGGAATGGATTTGGATAGATTTCTAACTTCGGCTCCAGTGAACCTATCCGTATCGTATTCCTATCCTGCGGCCCACCACCAGCCAATGGCAACATGGTTTGTTATGTCCGCACCCAGTAAAGCGGCAGGTATTTACCACGACTAATCCAGGCATCATTACCTTCCATATAATTGACCATTAACCAACCTTCAATCATACCTCCAGGTATATGGACCACATCCGGGTCCCGTGATTCCACCGCACTATTACTGATATTAATTGGCCCCTGCCATCCATCATAATAGGCTGAAGCAAATATATCATAAGTTTCCCCAACCTGTTCTACCCAGCTCACATATAATCGGGAAGGCTCAAGACTATTCACTGCTACCCGTGGAGACAGCGAATGCGCACCAGTACTCACATATACAGGACTCGGCCGGTTCACCCAGTTGTTATTTCTTCGCTGACGATAATATATATCAGCTGACTCACCATCCTCCCAGAAAAACCACAAGCCATCCGCAGAAATCACTACCGGCGAACACGACTTTACCCCATCATTGCGCGAAACCAGAATCAATTGCCAGTTCTGAGCACTGGCACGATAATATACTTCATACTCACTGTTTGGCTTACGCGTATAAGTCACCACAAACCCATGGTTCGGATCAATAGTAATTGCTGGCGCACCAAACCGATAATTTGAAGACGACTCCAAAGAACTATATTGCAACTGGGGATTAACACTGGTAATATCAAATGTCCCGACCATGAGCTGACTCTGCATCCATTGATTGTATAACTCAAAGGCAACATAACCCGTGTTTCCAGAAATTGTAAATACCGGCACACCAATATCTATCGCAAATAGGTCAATAAACAAAGTTAAGGGTGGCTCAGGAATACCATTACTAAAACGCACATACATAAGCGCATTTCCATCCCGATAAAGACAGTGCAGATTACCTTCTCCATCAAGGGTAATTGTCGGCGCTTCACCATCACCAACCTTCTCTTCAATTGACCAGGTTTGACCAAAATCAGTAGAATAGGTATATCTGATATATTTCCCAGGACGCTCAAAGGTCTGACCTGATTGATACACCATATGGATAATTTGATTGGTCGGGTCATAAACAATCTTGCGCTGGTTGTTATTTGCCAGTGCTTGAGGCGATGACGATTTCAGCCGAAAACTAATTACACTGTCTACTGCTGACTTACAATCCAGCCTTCCCCAACCATAGTAATAATTGGGCACATTCTGACCAACCGGATCAGCCGCATCAATCAGAATATCATAAATGTCATAGTAATCAAGTTTATGACCAAAATTATCCAGCGCTGCTTCCTGCATCAATGCAATCGCACCTGTGACATGAGGAGTTGCCTGGGAAGTGCCATACATCCAGATATAACCGTGCGGGTCATTTTTGTCCGCTGAATATATTCCTTCAGTTGTACCGTTTTTTGTGCCAGGTGCCACTAAATCAACACCCATATACTCCCAATCTGGCCGTGACCAGTATTTCTGTTCGTTCCAGGGTGGTACTCTGGGTGTATTTTCACCAGAAAGACTGAAATCCGCTATTGTATCACCAAAATCTGTAGCACCTACACCGATAGTAATTGGATAATTCCCTGGCGGCCAAATTGGATACATCCAAGGGAAGCTATTTCCGACACAAAATACAGGAATAATATTAAGATTTCTTAAGATTATTAAATCTTCCCAGAATTCAAGATTGGTATTTGGATCACCGGGAACACCCCAGGAACAGTTCACTACATCCGGTGCAAGATTACCATAAGGTGTGTTCGCTAATTCAGCAATCCACTGAAAACAGGCATGACGAAGGTTGCTGTAATCATAGCGCGGAGTGCAGGCAATTAGTTTTGCGCCAGGCGCCACGCCAATATCCCGCAAAGGACCACTCCAGCCATCACCGCCAATCGCAATCCCACCAACATGGGTTCCATGACCAGAGTAGTCAACAGGGGTAGTCGAAGGATTTTGCGGATTAAAATCTTTCCAGGCATATTCCCATGGATTTTGACCTGGACCGAGACGCCATTTGTAATTCGGGGCGATTCCATAACTCTCATGATTCATCAGCATCCCCGAATCAAATATGCAAACCACAATCCCCTGACCAGTATATCCACGCAACCAGACCCAGTGTGCACCAACCCGCTCAATATTCCATTCCCGCTCAAGCGGAGGTGGCGCATATCCGGACGGACCCTGCTCAAGCCCTCTTGATTCACCACCATTCACAAAATCTACCTGAGGTTTTGAAGCCATTGCAAGTATCACCGGCTTTGTTGCCTTCAAACAAAAACCATTATACACCCAGAAGGATTTCAAACTATCTATCTGATTACCAAATGAATTGGCAAAATCAATCAGCGGCTGCTGGGTTCGCTGAGAGAATTCTCTCAGGTAGGCAATCTTCTCCGCATAAGCCCTCTGTGGAAAACGGGCAAGGTTTGGCTTTTCTTTTAAATGCACACTGACCCAGGTCTTATTGCCGGGCGATAAGGTATCCAGCACCGCCTGCAACGGCGGCGTGATATACCCGGCACTCAGTATAGTTACTCCCAAAAGGAATAAAGATACAATGGTTCTCATTTTATCCTCCCTTTTTAATATACAACCACCTTTTTGCATTCCAACCCGCATTCTGAGTTAAATCGTAAAAAATATACTCCAGAAGGCAAAGGATGGAAATATTTACTACCTTTACAAAGCGTCTGGTCTACAACCAACCTACCTGTCGCATCATAAACCCTTACACCACAATTTTCTTCAGGCAGGAATTCTATACCACCTTTAAAAATTGTGGCTTTGGGATTTTTGTTCATTGTTATATTACACACCACCTCCTTTGCTCCACCTGGCGGCGAAGCAAACTTCATCACGACAATATCATCATCCCAGGTGCTGACATTTATCTGACCAGCAAGGTAAACATTCCCAACAGCATCTATTACTACATCACGGGTACAATCAGTCCCGGGAGAAACTGGCTGATGCGGATAAACATAGGTCCATAATGACTCCCCAGCTGAACTAAGCTTCACCAGCGCAATCTGACCCCTATACGCCAGGTTCCAAAAGCCCCCACCTGCATAAATGACACCCTGACCACCAAAAACTAAAGACACAACGCCACCACCCTTCCCCCAAGGCCCAGCACTAAGATACCGCCACCACTCCTGACCCGATGAATCAACCTTGATCACCGTAAATAAAATAACCGTATCATCACAAGAAGCACCACCAACATATACATTGCCTGAATCATCAACCACTAAATCCTCACTATTATCAGCTATATTGGCCTGACCATTATACCGATACACCCATTTCTCCTCACCAGCTGTATCTATCTTTACCACACAAAAATCCCAATCAATACCCCAGGACCAACCAGTCATATAAATATTACCCAAAGAATCAAGGACAAGCACCTTCAACTCATCCCGATAACTCGCCGGCCCATCATACCGATACACCCACCTTTCATTACCCGCAGAATCCAATTTTATCACCGTAAAATCAGTGCTTGTCCCCCCACCCGTTGAATAACCACCAACATAAATGTTTTCATTCTTATCTATCGCAATACTGGTCGCCTCATCATAACTGCCAGCTGGACCATCATAAACATAGCGCCAGACCTCGTTGCCCAAGGAATCCAGTTTGAGTACAATAATATCTAAACTACTGATACGGGTAAATCCTGCTGCATAAACATAGTGCGATTGCGACACGGCTACCGCATTTGCCTCAAATGCCGAAGTATCCCTGTATATCCACTCAGTATGCCCTGAAGTATCCACACATAGAACGATTAAATCCATGTTTCCGCCAAGAAATTGTGCATAACCAGCAACATATATCCTTCTGGAATTGTAGGATATATCATTTCCGTAAGCCCAATTCGCCAAGGTGTCGTTGAATGATAACCATCTTAGAGTACCCTCAACATTTAATGCTATTACCCCAAGCCCATTAGTATCATTGAGTGCAATGCAACCCGTAGTATATGTATTCCCTGCACTGTCAACTGCAATCGCATTAGGATATGGGGACTCGTGCTGATACACCCACTCCGGGGTCTGGGAATATGAAAGAGTAGAGTTTAGCAAGTAGCAAGTAGCGAAAAGGAAAATAGAAGATTGAAAATGGAAGATAGAAAAAAACCTCTTCATCACTTCCTCCAAATAATTATATCAGTGATACCTGCAAAGTCAATGGTCAAAAGCATTTTTTGTTCACCATCTATTCAAGAATAATTACTTTTTCTGTTACTTGCTTCTTTCCTTCTTCAACCCGCACAAAATACACACCAGGCTGAAGTTTGATATGTTCTTTTTTACCCTGCCGAAGCTTCTGATTTACAACCATCCTGCCAAGGATATCATAGACCCTTAACCCACAATCCCTTTCTGGCAAGAATTCTATCCCACCCTTGAAAATTGTGGTATTGTAATTTCTTTTTACTGTCTCATTACACACCACCTCCTTTATCCCTCCTGATGGCCCTGCAAACTTCATCACCACAATGTCATCATCCCAGATACTTACCCTTCTTACCCCAGCAACATAAACATTATTTACAGCATCAACCACAACATCACGAGCACCCATTGCATACGGATCCTTATACACCCAATCCTCATTTCCCCACCTACTTAACCTCACCACCGCCAGATAACCGTCAAGAATACCACAGGTATAAATAGCACCCAAACCATCAACTGCCATACTCCGTGAATAACCACCATAACCCAAAGGACCTGCAGTTAAATACCGCCAGCACTCAACACCATCGGAATTAAGAGCAATTACTGCAAAATACTGCACAGTATTATCATACAGATAAGAACCACCACAGACATAGACAAACCCCGAATCATCCAAAACAATATCATAAACAAGATCCCCAAGATTTGCCGCACCATTATACCGATACACCCACTGCTCCTCACCAGCTGTATCTATCTTTACCACACAAAAATCCCAATCAATACCCCAGGACCAACCCGTCATATAAATATTACCCAAAGTATCAAGGGCAAGCGCCTTTAACTCATCCCGATAACTCGCCGGACCATCATACCGATACACCCACCTTTCATTCCCGGCTGAATCAAGCTTGATTACGGTGAAGTCGGTGGAAGTACCATCACCCGTCGAATATCCACCAACATAAATGTTTTCATTCTTATCTATCGCAATACTGGTCGCCTCATCATAACTATGTGCAGGACCATCGTAAACATAACGCCATATTTCATTGCCCAAGGAATCCAGTTTGAGTACAATAATATCTAAACTACTGATACGGGTAAATCCTGCTGCATAAACATAGTGCGATTGCGACACGG
>FWPV01001691.1_pt1 | contig 59029 bp, 46 predicted proteins | sample 2228371 | NCBI WGS metagenome assembly FWPV01 (sample SAMEA103939776, study PRJEB20133) | metagenome
GAGACGACCATTGTGGTGCATGATACAGTGTATTTTCGGTATCAGCCGCCGAATCCCTTTGCTTATGATGATGAGGTAAGAGTTCATATTCGCGCGGCGGACAGGTCGGTAAGACATAATGGGTCGGATAAGAATTACTCGTTTAAAACAGAGGCTATTGATACAGTTGGGCCAATAATTAATCCGTATGATCCGTACCCTGGTCAACAGAATGTTCCGATCACAGCATCGATCAATTTTTGGGTGTGGGACAGTTCTGGAGTGGATGTGGGATCGGTGTATTTGCATATTGCGCGCAAATTAGTGAATATGACCGATGCCAAGCCTGAGACGACCAAGACGGTGGACGATACGGTGTATTTTCGGTATCAGCCGCCGAGTCCCTTTGCTTGTGATGATGAGGTAAGAGTTCATATTCATGCGGCGGACAGGTCGCCAAATCACAATTGGTCGGATATGAGCTACTCTTTTAGAACAGAGCCATGTCCGTTCATCGATCTGACAATCAGCTTTGATAGGCCAAAAAAGTTCAAAATAAAAGCATATCAGCCGATAAATTTGAAAGCGACGGCCAAGGCCCTTTATGGAGACTGCCCCAACTCATTTTCAGTATGTTTCTATTTGAATGACTCCGAGCATAAGATCGGGTGTGTTGTTGTTCATGAATTAAAGAAAAATGATTCAACCAAAGTTGCTATCGAAGATTTTAGTATTGCGGTGGAGGGAGATTACAAAATATTGGTCCATGTTGATGCTGTCCCATATCCTTTAGGTGTAATCGAAGAAACGAATGAATTAAATAATACCGACACGCTATTCGTAAATGTAATACCTGAGCTGATCACCAGACCCAATCCTTTTACACCCAATGATGATGGGATCAACGATGAGTCAGAATTCAATTTTGAGCAATTTGATGTCGAGCAGCCGATCGTAAGGATCTTTGATGTTCACGGGAGAGAGGTTAGAAAGCTGGATCAGCCGAATGACAATAAGCGATTTTACTGGAATGGGAGAGATGGCAATGGCCGACCGCTTTTGCCGGGGATGTATCTTTACATTTTCTCAGATCGAGACAAGATCTTGGCTCGAGGTTGCATTGTGATTGTCAGATAACTAATTTCATGGTGGTTGATCATGAAAACAGTGGTCATCAAATTATTGGTGCTTTTTCTGATGTTCCTATTGGCACATCAGGGGAATGCCCAGGATTTAATCCGCACCAATCCTGCGGATTTATCCGATCCACAGGCGCTATTCATCAATCCCGCCTTATTGCCATTTCAGAACCTTTCATTCAACGTGGCGATGAAGATTTTGCACGCTGGATTTTTAGAGGGTGATGGCCTTGGGCTAAGACATTTCCACAATAGCATCAGTTTCCCCCGGCCGTTGCTGAGCAACCTGGGGCTTGGAATCACCTGGCAAAATTTCGACTCGCCGTTCCATACTGATAACGGGATCGGTTTGTCATTGGGGTATTGTTTGAGGCCTGGCTTCTCGGTGGGACTGAATATGCTCGGTAGCAATTTTCATCTTGACCGAGATAAGATGACCGATGTCGAGCTGAATGACCCAGTATTGGCCAATCGCCTCGGCAAATGGTACTATAGCTACGGGGTCGGGCTATTTATGCGGCCGATCTCTCGTTTGAGCGCTGCAATCAGCTTGAACAATATCAATCGGCCTTCGAAATCATTTGACGATTCGAACAATAAACGAGAAAATCGTGTCCCGTTTATCGCTGATTTTGGAATCAAATTTCAGGTGAGTCGAACCATAGGGTTCTCACTGTTCAGTAATTGGCAAGAGGATATTTTTACTCCTGGCATGGTCGCGGAGGCGATGATCGAAAATGATGCGGGATTGATTCGTGCTGGGTATGTGGATCGTGGCCTCATGTTTGAGGGAAAGGTGGCTATTGGCAGCGGGTTCGGAATCAGCTATCGTTTGGATTATCCTTTCTCGAAAATCAATAACGTGAGCTATGGATCGCATCAAATTGGATTTGGCTGGAATATGAGATTCAATTCCGATTACACGTTCAATATTAAGGCCTCCAAAGATACCGTTCATATCATCAAAGAGTATTATTGTATCAAAATTCAAAAAGGAGAGGACAGGGATAAGTTGTTTGCGCATTTGGATCCAGAGGATTGGACGTATCCAGAAAAAAGGGGCCAAGATGATAAAACCGAATCCCAGCAAGAGAAAAAAGGTGGCATGACATTAGATGACATCGGGGGCTTTTTCCCGCATAACAGCTATCTTGATGCCTATAGGGACAATTTCGCTGAGATTAGGGAATATGTCAAAAAGGCCAAAAAGGATCTCACCATAGATATTTTCTATCGTGATGCAGTGACTGCGGAACGAGCTGTTGTCATTCGAAATTTTCTGATCGACAGCCTGAATTTCAATCCCAAGAAGGTGATATTGCATCAGGAGAAAAATGGAGATGAAAATCCGCTTAGCGAAAAACTGAAGCAGGCAAAAAAAGACAGCTTGCGACAGTTGCTGGAACAAGAGGCCATGTTGGCACGATTCAATAACTCTGATTTCATCGAAATAAAGACCCAACCGACCGAGTCGATGGTACCTCAAAAGATATTCTTTCATATCACCGATGCAAAGGTACGGCGGGTATCGCGGTGGCGTATATTGATCACTGATGCATTGGGAGAGCCATTTCATCAGATCAATGGCGTCAATACCATCGAAAGTCTGGTTGAATGGGATGGGTTTCAAGATGATGGCACGCTCATGGATCCTGGCAATTATTACTACCAATTTCAATATTCCTTTGACGGAGGAAACACCTGGATTCCGAAGAATCCGAAACGACAGAAGCTCACCTTCGTTCGAGTCGTTAGGGCCAAGACAACTGAAATTTCTAGTAACCTGGTTAAGAATTTAAATATGCTCCGCGAGGTGATCATTCGACTTAAAGAACCAGTCAATGGCAATGATGAGGAACAATAATTGGTCTCCTGATTTCGGCAATTGCGTTGGTTGGCTGATGTCTCCACTGAATGATGATGGTAGTTAAACCCTTCAAACTAATTCAATCGAAAACATGAGAAGCATGGTCTTACCTTGATATTTCCGTTGTTCAAAAGAAGATAGAGAATGTGTTTTTAAACAAGGAGTATAAACAATATGAGAATTATCAAGTATTGTTTGCTGTTAGCTGTTTTTTTATTGATCGCAATCGCAGTACCTGAGAGCGAAGCGCAAGAGAGTTCTAACCTTCCCAATCAGACACCGCCTGCTACCAGCGGGCAATCATCGTACAAAGTTGATACTGGCACCCGAATGTTTTCAGTCAAGACCCTGGGCGATTTATTGAAGCTTTGTGAGGAAATCGGCTGGTTCTTGGTTTTAAACTTTGTCGTTGGTGTATTGGTTTTAACTCAAAAATGGCTGGTTTTGCGCCGTGAAAAGAAGGACGACGAAAAAATCCCTTTGGACCAATTGAGAATCATGGTCCTTGATGATATCAAAAAGATGTTGACCCAGGTAAGGGATGATCAAGTCGAGGCGGAGCAAGATGCGAAGGGGATCTCCGCCAAGGTGCCATTGCTGAGAAAAATCTTCAGCAAGCGCAAAACGGCCTCGGCATTTTTGCTGCTTCAGCGCCTATACAAGATTTTCGAGGCGAAAAAGTCGGCAGATGATTTTGGCAGCGAGACCGCGAATTTCATCCAGAATCTGAAGGACCAATTTAATACCTTTACGACACGAATGGCGTACCTATCCGATACTGCTGGTGGGCTTGGGTTGTTGGGGACGGTCTGGGGTATGTTCATGGTGTTTTTCAAGGGCACCATGGTGATGGATGATATTCTTCACGGAATGGGTGTTGCCTTGGCGACCACAATTGTTGGATTGATGATCAGTATTTTATTAAATACATTCACCACGGTCGTGAGCAATAAATTTGATCGGCATCTCGATTTCATTAGCAAGCTTTCGACTGTGTTTCATGAGCGAATGATCGCCTTTGCTGAACCACCAACAGTTGGAGCCGTTGCCCCGTTAGTTATCGACCCTGCAACGTTGCAAGAGGTCGCTCGAGCCAGAGTAAGAGACCAGGCAGAAGTTGAGCCAATTGTCCCAAAGATAGAGGCCAAGCCAGAGCCGGCTCGCAAGGCGCTGGGCCTGCCGTCAGAGATCAGGGTGCTATCGGGCAATAATCAGAGCGCTGAGGTGAATATGCAGTTGCCAGAGCCTATCGTCGTCGAGGTTGTGGACAATAAGGGCAATCCACTCGAAGGGGTGACGGTGGTCTTCTCCACCGAAGAGGGAGCAGGGACGTTTCCCAATCAAAGTCGGATGCAGAAGATTTTAACTAATGATGAGGGGCGAGCACAAACGCAATTCATGTTGGGAAAGAGGGCTGGGGAAAAGACCATCCATATTTCGGTGGAGGGGGGAGACTGCCGACCGGTGACGTTGTTGGTGATAGCGCGGCCAGCGCCAGCCACGAAGTTTGTCGAACTCAGAGGAAATTTCCAGACAGGCTCGCTGGGGCGCCGTTTGCCCGAGCCTTTTAGTGTGGCCATTCGCGATAAATATGATAATCCAATACCGAAGTATGAAGTGAGCTTTCATCTGAAAAAAGGCACTGGCAGATTTCAGGATAGCCAGAACTCTCAGTTCACCACGCTAACCAATGAGGATGGCCTGGTGGAAGTTTATTTCATCATCGATAATCATCGTGGTGCTCGCGAGATCGTCGCAGAAGCTAAAAAGGTAGAACCATCCAAGATCGAGTTTGAGGTATTTGCCGTATAGAGGCCTAAGGCAGTTGTCAGATGCTAAAGCGCGATGACCGCTTTAGCTGTGTTGGATTTGTGAATGTGCTCGATATTGATGAGGATCGATTATGTCCAAAGGCGGAATCGTTGTTCGGCTGATCGATATTGTCTTAAATCTGCTGTTTGGATTTATGTGCATTAGCACCATGGAGCGAAAAAGCCCGGTGAAACTTCCCCAGAGCGATGCTCCGGTGCAATCGCAAGTGCAGAAAGAAGAATTGCTGGTTATCAGCATCAACCAGCAGGAGCAATTTTTAATCGAAGCCGAAAATTTGGTTATTCCCAATTTTGAGGCGGTTAAGAATTTGATCCTGACTCGAAATGAGAGTTTCAGGCGACTGGATCGGACCATGAAAGTTCGGATCCGTTCCTATTGGAATCTCCCAATCCGATACACCATGCGGATTGCGAACTTTTGCCGCGATGAGAATATTCCAGTAGGAATGGATGTCGAGAGCATTTCAAGTCGTAATCGGTGAATCAGGCAGGTGAGCGATGAAAAAAGGCAGTGGAATAATTGTTCGGTTGATCGATGTGGTGATGAATCTGCTATTCGGATTTTTGATGATCAGCGATATTATTCATAAGACCGAGATCAAGCTGCCCAGCCAGGCAGGACGCGCTCCGGTCGTTATTGAAAAAAGAGTCATGCCAATTGAAGTGCAAATTTTTCGGGAGGACACGACTATCACTGGCATCGATCCGATCACTGAAAGCTCGCTGATGGTGAAAAGTCAGCTATATGGCTACTATATTTTGCATGAGGATGATAAGATGTTTCGGATTCGAATGCTGGATAAATTGGAGGATCATCTGTTTACCGCCAAGGCATCCTATGATTCGATTAATGTGATCATCAATCCTGATGCAGAATCTATTGTTCAAAGCACTATCAACCTGGTCGATTTGTGCCGCAGATACAGGATTGAAAAGCGGTTCAGGTTTATCGAAAGAGGTGAGGAATGACCGCACGGATTTTCAGTATTGATCTGAATCGGTACGATGAAGAGCGCTGGAAAACGGCGACCATTATTACAGCATTGGTGGTCTTGCTTTTTTATATTTTGATTAATGTGATTAAGGTGCCTCAGAACCCAGTGAAACCGAAAGAGGTGGTGGAGTTTGATTTTGTCGCGCCAGAGATCAAGAAGAAAGTGATCGAAATAAAGCCCAAGGAAATTAAGCCCCAGCAGCTCGAGGAAAAGGTTCTGAAGGAGACGCCGGAGCTGGTGCTTAATATTTTTGTCGAAACGCCAAGCCATGCCCAGACCTTGCCGCAGAATCTGCCTTTTGCTGATCAATTCAAGGTGTTTGAGCAAGAGAGCCGTGAAATGGAGCATGCCAAGGCAACGATCCAGATCACCGATGGGATGATGTTAGAGGAGACCGTGGATAATCCGCTCGATATAAAAAAGGGTTTTGCGAGCGATTTGCATGATGATAATATCAGGAGCACCGTGATCACGCCCGATATTGGGGATCGGTCATTGAAGGGCAATATGGGAATTTCAACGACTATCCCCATGAAAGAGCGGGTGCTATCGACCAATTTCAAAGGATTCCAGGGCGATATTTCCTGGGAGGAAATGTTGGATCCGCTGCTGAGCTGGATTGGAAAAAATCCTTCCCCCATCGGGCAGGTGCCAACGTTCAAATTGTCGAAAAATGACCCAAATGCTATCACGACCCGACAATTGATTGTGGTGGAAAACGTAAAGTATGAGTTGCTTATCAGCGCTAAAATCGACAAAAAGCAAATTACCATTTGTCTTGTTAATCTAAGTAACGAACAATATGTCATGCTGGTCGATCAAGGATTGACCAAAACCAGTACTGTTTTTAATACTGGCAAGGTAAGACGAGACGAGCGTAATGAGATCATCAACTTTCGAGAAGGTGTCTACAAGAACGCGCAGGATCCTGAGGCACAAGATTTTATGAAAATCTTTTGGCAATGGGCCAGGACAGTGACAGAGAAAGGTTAGCAGTTTCATCGGAGAATCGCTGACGATAGCAGTGGGAGCAGAGCATTTTTAATGATGTTGGAGTCGATCAGGCTATTCAGCCAAAAATGTGAGGTGAACATGTTGAAGAAATCGTTTTTAATATTTTGGCTGTTGATGTGGGGATTTGCCATATCCTCGTTTGCCAAAGCGACCGGGCCTTCTCCACAGCAGCATGCGGCACTGACGAAAATTGATACCACGATGTGGAAATATCTAACTGCTTCGGACAGAGCGAAATGGAACATCACTAAAGCAGACTCTGAGAGGGCAATCCGAGACTATTTCATTCCCGGTTACAACGCTTTTAAGGCCGTGACCGAAATCTATGATCGGATCGGCAAAAAAAAGACCACTTTGGACCTAGAGGCTGGAACGCTGATCAAACTGTTGGAGCAGGCCAGAGATCATTTTGAGTCTGGATTGAAGATCGATCCGTTCAATAATTACCTGCGGGTTGCGGTAACCTCCACTTATTCGTATCTGGAAAAGGTATATGCGCATCAGAACGAGCCAATGAAAAGGCTGCCAGTTCTGCTTAATTTGCTTCGGCTCAAAAAGGAACCGAAAGATCTCGCTTACCTGAACAACAGCGTCGGCATGATCTATCGTCAATATGAGATGTGGGAATTGGCGAAGGCCCATTTTCATCAAGCAATAGAGTCGATTCTGGATGTTGGTGACGCGCCAGTGGATACGTTGCGGCTGTTCGAGAACCTGTATTTGCGCGGGGATGCACAATTTCATTTATATGAAGCTGAGCCGGCTCTAACCTCGTTTACTTATGCCAGGATGATCGCTCCAAATCAGACCTATTATAACCAGCTTACCGCAAGAATCGATTTTATCAATTGGGATAATGGCAATATTCGCGCATCCGAAAAATACAATGAAGCAAAAGCGCTCTTCAATAATAAAAAATACGATGAGGCCGAATTGGCTTATCTGGAATTGTTGGGAATGGTTACCACAGAGCGTGCTACGAATGAAGCAAATTTAGCGTTGGCGAAAATGCAATTCTATCAGATGAATAAAAAAGAGGAGGCTATCGAAAGGCTGTGGATGGTGGTGAGCAAATATCCATTGGATCCCGATGTTGGCAAGCCAATTGACAAGGCCTATGAGAACCTGTGGACAGAATATTCTCAAATGTGCTTGTTTATGGGGGTCAAGTATTATGATACTAACAAAAGAGCCTCGTTCACCTATTTTTTGAAATCCTCACAAATTGAGGGTCCATTGCGCGGTCAGGCCCTGCTCAATCTGGCTCGTGCTTCCATTCAAAATCCGCAAATTTGTTTGAGTTTCTGTTTGCGCGCCTTAGATTATCAAGATCGGCTTGATTCCAATGAAAAGAAATATCTCTATCAGACCATTTATCAGGCCTATCTCCAGCAAGGGGATTTTGATCAGGCGTTGATGTGGTTCAAAAAATTTCACGACCTCTCATCTTAGCCAATATGCATAGAGGAAAAACAGCATGATGAAAAAAATTGTAGTGATCCTTAGCATCGCATGGCTGGCAGGATTGCGATGCGCTGTCCAGCAGCCGATCGTCGAGAAACCGAAGGAAATCCCCAAAGCTTTGGTTGGCGTGGATGCGAGGATTGCTCAAATCGCGGATTCGATTTTTGCCCAGGTGGCTGTTGATTATGAGATGGCTAATCTGGCGTCTGAGAAATTTGATGAGGCGCTCAAAATCGAAGACCTGGCCGATTCGCTTTGGGAGTATGGACAACGCCAATTGTTTACCAGCCACGACTCTTTAACGGTCTTGCGGCAATTATCGCAAGCAGAGCCGTACCTGGAGCGTCGACCAAAAGCCAATGAGCAAATCCGAAAGCTTATCAAAAAGGCCGGCCGTCTCAATCGGGAGGTGAGAATTGAGGTCAGCAAGCAATTGATGATAATTGCCATAGAGGATTTTGAGACAGCGATCCGTTCTGATCGTTTTTATATTCCCTATTGGCAGCAGTATTGCAAATTCCTCCAAAAAGTAGCCGAACGTTTTGCTGATAAGAGCTATTTAATCCGCGCAGCCGAACAGATGGAGCGCGTGGTATTTGCCATCAAGGGACAGCATATCCTTTACGCGAATCTGGCCGAAATCTATTTTAAATTGGGGGATTGGAACAATGCCTATAAGAATTATGAGGCAGCCAGGAACGCTTTGATAAAATCGGCGATTTTTTCCGCCCCGGCTCCTCAGCAGTACTTTTCTCGGCCAGGCGAAGTCCCGGTGGACACGAATCGAGTCGTGACTTATCTCAATTGGCAGGCCATCTGCAAAATAAAATTGTACGAAGCGCAGCCTGCATTGGCTTTGTATCGGCAGGCGCAGCGGATGACCCCTAATCCCGAATTAAAGCAGCGATTTCAGGAACGAATCGATTGGATACTCTGGGATGATGGCAATATTCGCGCTTCTGAGGTCAAAGAGCGGGCTGATAGCTTTAGAATCGTGGCCAAGGATTATCAGACTGCGAAGAAAATTTATCTTGAATCATTGTTGCCGATCCTATGGACGAAACGGACCAAAGATGAAACCAATTGGCGAATCGCGTTGATCGATTTTGCCCAGCTTGGCAACAAAGCCGAAGGTGTTCAACGCCTCCATTATGTGATCAAATATTCGGCAGTCGATTCCCTAACCGGTGCCCCCCTTGATTCCAACTATGTTCGCTATTTTAACGATTACGGCAACATGTGTTTCAACCTTGGTAACGAATATTATGAGAAAGACAAGTTGATCGCATATATTTATTTTCAACAAGCAGCGGCGACAAATTATAAAGAGCGCGGCAAGGCATTTCTGCGACTGGCGCAAATTTCCGAGTTCGATCCGCGGGAGACGATCGACTTGTGCCACAAGACGATCCGATACGAGGACGAACTGGACGCGAATGAAAAGGTCATCCTATACAAAGTCATGCATAATGCCTATCGAAAACTTGGCGATTTTAAGAACGCCCGATTTTGGTTCGATAAATTTAGTGGCTTTTAGTTTGCCAATGATTCTTATGAAAGGTCGGAGAGAGGATGCAATTGAAAATAGTTATTGCCTGGTTGATGTCGTTTATATTCTTGCTTGGCTGTGCAGCTAAGCAAAAGGTACCAGAAATTCAAATTGCCACGATTGATAAACGAGAGTTCCGTATCCCAGCCGGGGTCGATAGTGCTGTGGCAATTCGCTCCAAAATCAAAGCCGAACGCCTATTTGTTGATACCAAAAGAGAAAAACAGGCCGATAGCTTGAATAAATATTTCAATGAATATCGAAAGATTACGGAGGAACTCAACAGCTTATTAGAAGCAAAAAAGGAGGAGTTTAGAAAAATTAGAGAGGAGTTTAGAGAGCTTACTTCTACCATTGATGGACAAAGCAGCTTGTCGCTTCAAGAGAGGCGGAAGTACGAAAAAATGTTCGAGCAAATCGCTGAAGATTCCCTGACTATTTCCATCGTCACCAGCTTATTGGATTATTATCTTGATTATTGCTCAGAGCATTTCGATCGCGCATACGAGTTGAATCCGTTCGATCTCAATGTATTATTCAGCAAAGCGATCTGCGATTGGGATCGTGGGCTGATTTTTTCAGAAACGACAGCTTATCGGAAAGCGATAAAAACGTTGCTTCAGATTTTGGAGTACAATAAAGGAGCTGCGCCGATTTATCTTGAGATCGGTAAAAATTACTTGAGATTAAATGACTGGAAGAAGGCTCATGAATATCTATCCCGAGCCCATCAAATCTATTTAATCACTGCATATTTCGACAATCCAAAGCCAGATACTTCAGAGAAGCTGAAACGGGCCAATATCCCGTTTCATGTCAATCCCAAGGAATATTTTCCCTATTTGCGCGAGAAAGGCTGGGCGGAAATCAAGGTCTACGAAGCTGATTCCGCTTTAGCAACCTTAGGCAAAGCCATAAGCATCGCTCCCAGTAAGCACGATTCTGCCGAAATCGCCAAATGGGTGAAAGAGATGATCCTATGGGACGATAAGAACATCTATGCTGCTGAGCAGCGATTTATTATATTAGATTCATTGGATCGAGGCAATTTCACATGGGCAAAAAACGCGATGCTTCGCCTGTTGCCACAATTGAAGACCAAGAAAGCTCGCGATCATATTACCTGGCAATTGGCGCGGATTGAAATCAGCAATCTTCAGGAACCAGAGATAGCAGCAGATCGATTGTACAATTTGGTCATGAATGCTGATACCAGTCGCATAAAACGCAATGTTGCGGTGCCGCCGGCGGATTCGATGTACAAGGTTTATTTCAAGGATTGTGGAGCGCTTTTATTCCATTTAGGGAATAAATATCGGGATGAAGGATTGCACGAGAAGGCTAAGCAATTTTTTGTCAAGGACACTACCTTCGAATGGCCGGGCAGAGGAAAAGTGTTCTTGCCACTTGCTCAGTTGGTCACTTTAGACGTCCCTGAAAACTTGCCGCCAGTCGAACGGCTGCGGATGCTCAATGATAAAAGACTGGCGCTATTGATTCGGGCGAAGGATTTTATCGACAGCTTTAGTGAGGCAGAGATCGATAATCTTTATCGTTCTATCAGCATGATCTACCAACAACAGCGCAACCAAATAATGCTGCAACGGAATTTTCAAGAATGGAATGAGATCAAAGCCCGAATGAAAAAGGGGGCAAGCCAATAAACGCCTCTTGAGGCCTTTTTATCTGGCGGAACGAAGGGGTGAGCTCGGTAGACAATTGACCAAAATTTAAATAGATGGGCTCGGGTAGAATGGGAGCAAGGCCATTGTAATATGCTGCAAGCTGTCTGATTTACGGCCTTTTATCCAGAAGCAAAAGATCGGGCTGCTTTCTCTTATTCAGAACGTTGAGTTGAGTTCGTTTTGAACACATATTCTTTGTGATAAAAAATGAGTGAGGCGAGTCATGAGGGGACAAATACGGCTGCTAAACTCTACAGTGCTGATGATTATTTTTTTAATGTTCAGCTATCGTTTGGACGCTCAAGTAAGCTACAAATGGGACAAAGAGCTTGTCCAAAAGGTGGAGATCCGGGATAAAAAAGTCATTGATAGGCTCTTGATGGAATTGTTCATCCCTGAATCGAATGTAGAGTTCATCGAAATTTTTGATGTTGATGCCAATGGAGCCGCAGAAGGCGATCTATTGAAAACACATCCTTCCCGCAACGTCTATTCGCTTTATATGCTATCAAAAGAAAGTCGGGAAACATTGAGAGGGATCCCGCTCCCTCCAAATGTGGAGGATATTGGATTGACCATCAACATCAATAATCCACAGACGCCCAGCGAACGAATATTGTTTATCCTGGCCTCCACTATCAAAGAGCTCTATAGTCAGGATAAGCCCCTTAAGCTTTATTTCGAACAGAACGAGGACAAGACATATCGATTCGAATTCTTTGGCTTTAATCCGGAAGATTTAAAGGATAAGGACGTTGCATTGGGAAAAGGACAGGCACAGAAGATCCACGATCTCTTAAAAGCGCTGTACCAGGAATTCAACAAAGAGTTTGTTGATTGGCAACCGACGGTGATCCAGGTAATTCAGACGCAGCGGGACACCATTTACGTCCCAGAAAAACCTACCAAAAAAAGAAAGTAAATTGAGGCCTGCTTATGCAGGCATTTTTATTGGCAGTTGAATTGAAGAAATGTCTTCCGTAAAATCCTTTTTTTAGCAGAGGACCAAATCCCATAGCAACGGATAACATATTTGTATTTTGAAATTCGAAATTGGCAAACGTGACTTTGATTTCCTAAGAATTGTCCATTCAGGGTTGGTTTCTCGATATGCGATTACAAGCACTTGCGCGGGGCTTACCGGCGGTTGTTTGTGCGAGGAGCTGTTTAGAAAATGTAACCAGAATTATGAATCCAACACCCAAAAAATTAATTAGATGGTCTTGTGGAATATTTTAGAAAAATAACTTGCATTTGTAAAATTATTTCAGTAAACTATCCCTGCCTAAACAGAGAGAGCCCAAAAATCCCCTAATCGTTTCCCGAACCATGAATCATTGATATGAATTGATCCGGTGAAAACTTCACCATTTCCACAGCTTCATCAGTTAGCTGACTAAAATTGAACCATCGAGTACGCAACCAGGGGACTGCATCATGGGAGATTTGAAGAAATTATTCAGCCAGGCACTATTAGTCGCTTTTTGTAGCTTACAGACCATCGGATTGCTCAGTGCTTCGGCTCAAGTGATATTGGCTTTTGATCGCAATATAGGAACGGATAATCGTCCCGGTCCAAGAAGTGATCGAGAGGTGATTGAAGACACGATCCGGGAGATCAACCGATTGGCATTAAGCGATTCGCTGTGGCATCGATGGCGTGCGATGCAAGATTCTCAACTTGTCATTGCAAAAGTGGACACAGGGAATGCTAATAAAAATTTCGCAAAAGGTGTGAGTCTCGCCAGAGAAGGGTTTGCTTTGCTAAATGAGCTGAAGCAATCGGAGCAGGATTCTCTTGCGGTTCAGAAAATAAAACTCAAGGCGATTCTGCTTTTTGAAAGAGCAAGAACCTATTTTGAAACAGCCTTCAAATATAATCCATTTGATATTAGAATCCAAAAATATCTGATATGGATCTATCAGAATTTAGCTGAGCTTCATGATAATTGCAGCAATATGACTCGCTCCATCACCATGCTGGAGTATTTAACTTATATTCTCCATGATGATCCAAAGATCTATCATAAATTGGCTGAGAAATATTTTAGCATTGGTGATTGGAAGAAAGCGTTGTCAAATATCGCTACTTCCATCGATCTGACATTAAACGATAATTGGGATCGGATTGATACTCGAGAGCTTTTCTACTGTTTATATCTGAGAGGCAACGTTCAAATTCAATTGAATCGGGTCTCTGATGCCTTATTATCATTCAGCTATGCACAGCTTATCGCGCCAGGTGCACAGGAAGAGGATGATGTGCAAAAAAAGATCGATTGGATCAATTGGGACAGTTGTAATGTTGATGCCTCTCGAAAATGGGACATGCTCAACACAAAGTTTAATTTGCTAAATGGTGATTATTCTACAATCAAACAAGAATATCTCGATCTTTTGAGCCAGGTGAAGACCTGTCGCGCGAGAAACGATGTGAACTGGCGCATTGCCCAATTGGAATTCAAATTTTTAAATCAACGCGAGCAGGCAATTCAACGGATGTTCGAGATTGTAAAGCAGATCCCTTTGGATTCGTCGCGAAAAGCTCAAAACCATACTGATCAAAAATACTTGAACGACTATGGTTCGATGTGCTATATCCTGGCGATGGATCATTTACGACAGCAACAACAGCGCCAGGCGATCATTTATTTGTTCCAATCAATTGAATATTGGTGGAATCAAATCGGCAAAAGCTACTACCAATTGGCTCGATTATCTGAATTGGACAACAAAGCGATCATTCGTTTTTCGCAACACGCTTTATTATATGAAAATCATTTGACCAGTGAAGAGCGGCGGAATTTATATTATCTGACGTATTTGGCCTATAAAAGAATGGGGATGTTCGATCAGGCAAAAATTTGGTACGTCAAGACGAATACTGAAAAAACGGATGAACCATGAGGCTGAAATTAATTCAAAGTCTCCTTTTGACATTAATTCTTGCTAACTGTGCGAGCCAGAAAACAATGAATCAGTTAGGGCAATATGATTTAGCCCAAGAAAATGTCTACAATTTGCCTGGTACCGACAGTTCAGTAGTAAAAAAAGCGAACAAACATTTGCCACAGATTTTAGTGGATTTTCAGAGGCGGCAGCAAGCCAATCATTTGCTGGATAGAGCGCTGCTTGCTTTTTCGGTCGCAGAATCATTGCAAATCTGCCTTCAAGCCAATCCGCCGGATGATAAAACGTTCAGTCAAATTTATGAGAATTGGATCAACCAATATCCGATAGAGGCGGATCGGGCGAAATTGCGGATTGAATTAAAACCCAATCGACTTCAGCAGATTATGCTGGCGGTATTAGACTCCGCCAGTCAACTGAGTTATCGGGGTAAGTTGCTCGATCCATACAATCTCGAAATCCGTGGTTTACTCATAAAGGTGTACTTGAAGCAGGGCGAAATCACTCATCAGAAGGTCCATTACGCCCGTGCTTCAGAGGAACTGAAAAGACTCCTGTTAATCGACAAAAGCAGTCCTTATATCTATGAAAAGTTAGGGGAGTGCTATTTTGCGTTGAATGATTGGGAAAATTCGTATCAATCTTTTCACGAAGCCGAACGGGTATTAGAGTTGGTCGCAGAGTTTGAACAGCGACCCGATACAGCACCTAACGCAGCGCTCGACACAAATCGCCTGGTTTATTATTTGCATCGGCAAGGAGAAGCAAAGGTACGTTTATATGATTCGGAAAGCGCCATTGCGCTGTTAAGTCGGGCGATGAAGCTGACCAATTCCAGTGAGACAAAGCGGCAACTGCAAAATATCTTGGATTGGATCAATTGGGATGATGGGAATATTCGTGCTTCAGAAATTCGAGATGAAATTCGACGCTTAGAGGCCGATAACCGTTTCAAGGAAGCCCGATCGCAATACCTCGAATTGCTGAAAATGCTTCGATCCAATCGGGCGATAAACGAAATCAATTGGAAAATCGCTTCTATCGAATATAACACCTTGGGCCGCAAAAATGAGGCTTTAGCCCGGCTGTTTCAGGTGATTCAGTCGATCCAGCACAGCCCAAGAAACGAACAGCTTCATGAGATCTACCTGAGAGATTATGCAGCCATGTGTTACTCGGTTGGGATCGATTACTTAAATAGCAACCAGTTCCGTATGGCATACATTTATTTTAATAAATCATCCCAATTTGAATGGGATCATCAAGGTGATTGTTTTTATCAATTGGCGATGCTGTCGCGCGATAATCCAGTTGAGGCAATTCGCCACAGCCATCGGTCGCTGGATTTCTTGAGCCAATTATCGCAGGCAAAGATTAGAGCGTTATACGAGCTTTTAGCCATTTCATATCGGCGCATGGGGGAATTTGAAAATGCCAATAAATACTTCCAAAATTGGGTGAACCTGAAAAATATTAGCAAGAACGAATTATGAAAGCGATCATCCATCACTGGTCTTCAGGTTTCATTTTTCTGCTATGTGCATTTGCCCTCGCGTCCTGCCGTAGCACGAGCGTCAATCTGACTGCTTTCGGGAGATCGACTGATCTCCCGCAAGGGGTCGATAGCCTTACCATAGCACGTTCCGATTCAATTATCAAATTTTTATTTGTCGATTATCCAAGCAGGCAAAAAGCGGAAAAACTGTTCAATAGCGCTTTGGTGGCGCTCGATCGGGCGGATTCGCTGCATCGGCGATTTAAGAAGTTACATTCTGATACAATTCCAAATTATGAAGATGTTGGAGTGGCTATCGATTCAACTGCTGCGAAAAGTGCTATGGGCTTGCTGAAGCAAATTCGGAGCGATTTGCAATTGGCTGAGGCAAATTTGTTGCAATCGACGCGATTAAATCCTTTTTTGTTGCCATCCAAAGAAGCCTTGGCGCAGACCTATATTTTATGGGCCAATGTTGAAAAGTCAAATCACTATTTCGAGAAAGCCGTTGCAGTATTAGAAGATGTCGTAAAAGTAGAAAAAGGTGAGCATGTTATCTACTCTAAATTGGCCGAGTGTTATTTTAGGCTCGCAAACTGGCAAAAGGCATTGGACAATTACATCAAGGCAGAGAATGTTCTATTGGCATCGAATTTTGTGATTGATAGCGTTTTGCATGAGCTTCCATCAACTGATTCCTTGAAAAATGAAATTCATTTTGATTATCTCTATGCACAGGCGATCTGTCTGGCTCGGATGTACAAGGCGCCAGAGGCATTAGCAATATTGAGGCAGGCAAAAGAAAAAGCTGTATCTGAAAACAAGAAAAAAATAGCTGAGCAATATGAGGATTGGCTAACCTGGGATAATGGAAATATTCGGGCAGCCGAAGAAAAAAGCAATGCGTTGGAATTGATTCAAAAGAAGAGATATGAAGAGGCTGTCGCTCGCTTCGAGAAGTTGAAGAATCAATTATCTGATCCAACAGCAATAGATGAGATCGAATGGCGCATTGCCGGTATAGAGTTTACGTTTCTTAATCGCAAAAAGGAAGGCTGCGACCGCTTGTTGCGAGTGGTGAAAAAACACACCTCCATCCCTGATCATCCACAAGTCCGAGCAGCCTATGAGAGCTATGTCAATGATTGCGGTATTATGCATTATCACCTTGGAATGGATTTTATTCAAGCTGCGGATTACAAACAAGCTCAGAAATATTTCGAGCAGGGGGCGAAACTGGATTGGTACGGAAATTATAAATGCTATCTCGAATTGGCTAAGCTCAATAAGCATGATCCAGGCCTTACGCTCGATATTGTCGATCGAGTCCTCCAAGATCCTTTAAGATTATCAGATGATGAGAGATTAGCTGCATTAGAGATAAAGCTAAGTGCCCTGAGAAAAATGGGCCCTGGCTACTTGGCTGAAGCAAGCAAAACCTATCAGGAGATCCGTGAACTGCAAAAAAAGCGATAGCCAGATGATAACAGAATGCCTGCAAATGTTCCCTCTCGAGTCCTTCCTAAAAACTGATGAACTTTTTATCTTTTATGACGTCTAAAATAGTGGCTGTCAATAAGGACCATGATCGGTCGAATGAACAGTCGCTACTAAATCACTGCTACCAATTGAATCGTCCAACCGAAAGAGGTGGTGCAGATGACACGGACATTGAAACCGATATTTGTGACCTTTATTTTATTGGTCGCGATGAGTTTTGCTTTATCTGGTTGCTATACGCAGCTTTCACGTCCGAGAGTCGCCACAACAGATGTTTATCAGGAGCCATCCGAGTCTGCCGAGAGCGATGACTACTACTATCAGGATGAAGGGGCGACCCAGCGAGATACCAGAGATGTTTACATCTACAATTATTATCCGTTTTATGGATATACCTGGTATGATCCCTGGTATTGGACTTATTATCCTCATCGCTGGGCTTATCTTGGTCCATATCCCGATTTTTGGTGGACTCCGTATGGGCCATGGTGGACACCGGGGTGGTATGTTGGGGTTTATCATTATGATTTTTGGTGGCGGGGGCATTATCGCTATTATGACTCCTATTACTGGTTTGGCGGCGGTGGAGGATCCTATACGCCGCGACATTATGCGAAGCGTCCGTTTGAGCGCCGGAGTCTCGGGGCTATTGGTCGCAGCGATGAGTCTTCGGGATCGAAATCATCGTTGGCAAAGCCTGCGAGCCAAACGCGGCCTGAACGACCTCATTCGACGCTGGGGACTCCCAGTCGAGACGATCGGACCGGCGTCCCGAGTCCCAGCCGGGTACCGCGACAAAAAAGTGACACTGAGCAGCAGCGCAGCCGAGAGAAGATCCAGTCGGATGAGGTTAAGAGAGATGGAAATAGCGGCACGCCATCTCGTGAGCATCCTAATATTCGTCAACCACGAGTGACCGATCAGCCGCCGCGTACGCCCCGTTCGGAGCCGAAGCCTGCGATTGAGCGGCAACCAAAAGCCACACCGAAATCATCCGAGAGCAATGTTTCGCAACCCAAACGCTCTTCTCGGTCTTCTGAGCAAAAATCAAATCAGATTTCGCGGCCTAGTAGCTCTGGAAGCACGCATATTTCCAAACCAGCGGCGCCATCTTATACGCCAAGAAGCAGTTCGAGCAGTGGATCAAGTGGGACCAAATCGACTCCGCCAAGCTCATCAAGTTCTGGTTCCAGCAGTAGCAGCAAAAGCAGCAGTCAGTCTGGTTCTGGGCCGTCTCGAACTTCGAGAAAATAACAGTGAACTTTCTATGGAGCCTCGAAATGAAAAAATGGATTGTTGCTGTCATATTATCATTGACTGTATTCGCCGCGCCGAAAAGTTATGCGCAGACTGAGGCTTTCTTCCTCGGGGATGCTTCCGGGGTTGGCGGTCGCGCGCTTTCAATGGGAAGTGCCTATTTGGCCATCTCCGACGATTACTCCGCCACATTGTGGAACCCTGCTGGATTGACTCAGTTGCGCCGGATGGAGCTATTTACTTCGCTCTCGCATCTCAAATTTTCAAATCAGGCCAGCTTTGCCGGGATTATCAATACCGATAGGACCACCAAGACCAAATTGAACTCCATCGGATTTGCTTTCCCTATTCCGACATATCAAGGGAGCCTGGTATTCGCTGTGGGCTACAATCAAGTGAGAAGTTTTGATGCCGGCTTCTCTTTTGTTCAGCGGGTCGATAGCTTGGGCGTGCGGCAAAATTATACAGAACTGGAAGAGGGCGGATTAAACAACTGGGTGTTTGCTGGCGCTATCGAGGTGACCCGGAACCTCTCTTTGGGAGCGGCTGTTAATTTATGGCGCGGCAAAGATGATTATCTCTACAATTACTTCGAAAAAGACGAAGATAATCTCTATACCTTTGATCAATACGACTATACTCAGCAAATCATTACGAAGCATCAAGCCGTCAACTTCAAGCTTGCGGCGCTGTACAAAATGACCAGTTTCCTTCGATTTGGAGCCACCATTGCCACTCCTGTCTCTCTGGATGCCAAAGAGCAATGGAAACAATCGGTGAAACAAACTGGCGATTCAGACTATCCAGACGAGAACTACCAAGATGCTGACAATGGAGCGTGGGACTACGGATTGCGATCCCCATTTGTGTTCGCAGCCGGGGCAGCGTTAACCTTGTTGCCAAATATCGTGCTATCGGCCGATGTCGAATATAATGATTGGTCGCAAACTCGGTATACATCCGAACCACCCGTCGGTGATCAATTCAATAAGAATATCGATTTCAAGAAAGACTTCCGCGCGACGACGACCTATCGTTTGGGTGGAGAATTCACCATTCCGTTGATTGATACCCAACTTCGGGCGGGGTTGATTCGGCAGCCATCCCCCCTGGTTAATGCCCCAGCAAAATCCGATAGAAATTATCTGACCGCCGGTGCTGGGATATTGTTGGATAAACAGGTCAAGATAGATTTCGCCTGGGTGCGCGGCTGGTGGCAACGGGAAGGCTCCTATTTCTCGCCAGAGCTGCCAGCAGTGGATGAAAAGATAACGTTCGACAAATTTTTCGCTACTCTGTCGATTCGGTTTTGATCGGTTCGATTTAAGAAACATGTAAAAGATTCATCACAAAAATTATCTCTGCTATCGTCAACGGTAGCAGAGATTTTTTTTAGCCAGAAACCATGAATTACCTGGTCCAAGCAATGTCTTTAAGACTGAAGCGAACAATTTGGGTGGCATTTGTCGTCCTACTTATTTTCCATTTTTTGGCGCATGCAACAGATGCCGATAAAATCAGCCAGGCCGAAGGATATTATCAACAAGCGCTTGTTTCGCTCGAACAGGGGAACACGGCGCAAGCTGTGGCCCAGTTGAAAACTGCTTTAAAATTCCATCCCCGATTTGCTCAAGCCCATAACCAGCTTGCAATTATTTTTATGAACGAAGGCACCGTAGATGGACGATTTCGTGCGACAATCGAGATCGAGCAAGCCATCAAATTAGACCCCCGAAACATCGAATTTCGCCTGAACGAAGCGCAATTGAATTTGAAAAAGGGCTTTCCTGGCATCGCCGCCAAGAATTTCGAGCGAATTCTCGATTTGGATCCGCGCAATTATGCGGCCTGTTTTCAGCTCGCTAAGATTAAAGAGGCTGAACTGTTGCGATATAAAGACATGATCAGCATCGATGAATCCAGCGACGTGGTGCTTTCAATGAGATCTTTCGCTGAGCGCGCCAATGAACAGGCCATCCATTATTACCAGCGGGCGATATCCATTCAACCGCGATGTGCTGAACCCTATTATCGGTTGGCGCTGCTCTATTTTGAATCAAAAAACTTTGATAGAATGATCGAGTTGCTGGAGAGCGCTGTCAAGATCATTCCTGATGACAAGAATTGCCATTTGTTTTTGGGATTCGCCCATCAGACGGTTAAAAATTACCAACGGGCAGCGCAGGCATATCAACAGGCTAAAGCGCTCATGTCACCAGATGAGCTTAAACTCCTGGAGGCTGTCGCTTCAATTTTGCCTCCGAAGCAAAGACAAATTTATCGCGCATTATCTTCGGAGGAAAAGGAACGGTTTCAACGGGCATTTTGGACCAGCGAGGACCCGTTCTTTTTGACTGAATACAATGAACGTCAGATGGAACATTTTAGGAGAATGGCTTATGCCAATTTGCGTTTCTCAATTTCGGATGAAAAAATTGAAGGGTGGCAAACCGACCAGGGCAGGGTGCTCATTCGTTACGGTTTCCCTGTTTCAAAATATCGAACTCGGCCGTTTATTGGCTCCAGCAGCACAATGAGCATGAATCCATTGCATCATTCCAAAGAGGTATGGATTTATCCTGGTTTCGAGTTTGTCTTCGAAGATCGTTTTTTGTCAGATCGCTTTGCTTTTGCGTGGGGCCTGGGGCCCGATGATGATTACAAAATCAAGTTCGAAAGATTGATCTCCAAAACGCCCGAGCTCTATGAGCTCATTCCCGAAACAGAAAAGCTGGATGTACTGCTGGATCTTGTCGCTTTTCAGGGAAGGGATCAGAGGACGGATCTGGAACTGTGCTTTGCGCTTCCTGCAAGCCAATTGCGTCCTGCAGCCAACCAGTACAAACTCCAACATGGTGTGTTTCTTTTTGACGAAAACTGGAATCCTGTCATTCAAGATCGACGAGAATTATCCTTTAAGCCAGATGAAATCACAGAGATCGCTGGGAAGTTCTGGTATGGAGATCGCGAAACAGTGACGGTCCCGCCTGGAAATTATCACCTTGCCTTTGAATTTGAAGATGAACGCTCTGGTCATCGCTGTCAGATTCGCCGGCACGTGAAGGTGGATCGTTTTTCATCTCAGCGATTTCAGATGAGCGATCTTTTATTTGCCAGCAAGATCAAAATGCCTTCGCCCAATGGTTCTCATCGTCGCGCCGATTTTCAAATTATCCCCAATCCAATGCGCATGTATCGGCCGAATGAACCGCTGGTCATTTATTATGAACTGTATCAATTGCACCAGGATAGCTCTGGCGAGACGCGGTTTCGGGTCGAATATCGTCTCGGATCGCATCATGATGGGAGCTCAGTTACAAGCCGAATCTTAGCCACCCTAAAAATTAAGCGGCCTTTGAGCCAGGTGACGACAAGCTACGAATATGCTGGGAATGATCGGGACGAACGCCAATATTTGACAATAGCATTGCCGAGCAGCCTCCAGGGCGAGATGAAATTGACTTTGATAGCGACTGACTTATCAACTGGTGAATCTGTACAACGGGAGGGAATTTTCTGGATAACTGAATAGCGAGGAGAGGATGCGAAAACTTTTGATTACAGGTGCGTCTGGTTTTGTTGGCAGTCACCTGGCTCAATTAGCCCAGAATATTTATGAGGTCCATGGTTTGTATCATCTATCCCACGTCGCGGGGAATCGCGTGTTCGCTCACCCATTCGATTTGACGAACGTCAATCAGATCGAGCCGTTGCTGGATGAAATTGCCCCTGATGCTATTGTCCACACGGCAGCCATTGCCAATCCTGACCGATGCGAACAACATCCTGATCAGGCGGAGTTAGTGAATGTTGCGGCAACTGAAGCCATCGCCGGTTGGGCGAGTCGGACCGGGGCTCGGTTTATTTTTACCTCCACCGATATGGTTTTCGATGGTAAGAAGGGCAATTATGCTGAGACCGATCCGCCGAATCCGATTAGTCATTACTCCCGCACCAAAGTCGATGCCGAAGCTGCCGTAATTGCCAGTGGTGGCAATTACCTCATCGCTCGCGTTGCACTGGTTTATGGGATTGGCATCACCCGGCCCACCAGCTTTTTTGAACACATGATCATCAAGCTCCAAAAAGGGGAGAAGGTGCCGCTCTTTTATGATCAATTTCGCAGTCCAATCCTGGTGCAAAATCTGGCTGAAGCGCTATTGGAATTGGTGGAGCATTCTTTTATTGGTATCCTCCATCTCGGGGGGAGCGAGCGGATCAGCCGCTGGGAATTGGGTGTGAAAGCATGCCGGGCGCTGAATTTGCCTGTTCAATATATCGATCGAAAATCGATGTTCGAATCAGGAGTGGCGGCATTTCGGCCCCAGGACGTTTCGCTCGATATCAGCTTAGCAAAAAGAATCTTGCGGGTGAAATTGTTGAATTGCGATGAGGGAATCGCCCGACTTCGAGCGAGCATGCATTGGGATGGGCTTGGGCATACCGAAGAAAAGCTGGCGGGCGAGGTAAATTGATCTTCAAATCGCTTGCAAATTTGAAGTCACAGTGAGGGCGGATAGATTGGCTTTTTAATCCGCTGCTTAAATGGCGTATCTCTTCGGATGAGCATTTCATTCCATCAAGAAATCCAAAAAATTTTGCTGCACGTTTCGAGCCAATCGAGGCTATCTCATCGGGATCCTTTAGAATTCAAATGTCACCCGCTTGAACAGCTTTTTTTCATGCCCAGTTTTTTTAATGGTCGCATCCAGCCCCAGTTTTGCGCTACGGCTCTTCTGGCCTGGAATATGAGAGGCAGAGGGATCCAATGAACTGGCAGGTTGATCTTTCATCAGAAGCAGATCTTTATCTGCCTGGAAGCGCGTAGCAATGGCCCATTCTACATCGTGAATATCATGGATATTGATATCGTCATCGACAACGACGCAGTGTTTCAATGAGCGATGGGCGAGAAACGCTGCTTCCAAGGCCTTTCTGCCATCGTCCCCATGCTGCTTTTCGATTTGAACCACAGCATGAAGCCATGAGCATCCCCCCGAAGTCATGGTAACATCCAGGCAATGACAGACTTGATTGACCGCCTGAAATATATCTAATTCTTTGGGCATGCCCATTAAAATTTTATGCTCAGGACGACCAGGCACCAGCGCATGATAAATGGGATTGTCGCGATAGGCGATTCGGGTTATTTGCACCACCGGTTGAGGCCGAACAATGTCCCATGTTCCAGTAATATCGACAAATGGTCCTTCGTCGGCCAGTTGTCCAGTGAACTGACCCTCTAAAACGATCTCGCAGTTCGCAGGGACTTTCAGATCGACGGTTTTACAATCGGCCAGTTCGATGTCATCCAATCGGCCAGCGAGTTCCATTTCATCGACCTGATAAGATGGCGAAAAAGAAGCGGCCAGCAACACAGCCGGAGGAGGACCGATGCAAATTGCGACCGAGGCCTTTCCATCGGTATGGACCAGCGCCTGGTGCATACCACGATTTTCAACCACCCGCACACTGCCTTGATGCTCGTTCAATATCATCATGCGATGATAAGAGAGATTGCGGCCATATAATGGATCATTCACGATCCAAACGGCTGAAGTGATATAAGGACCGCCGTCACCAGGATAATGAAATAAGATGGGCAGTTGCCTGAGATCAACCGTGGGGAGCTCGTGGTCACCGTAAATTGTTGATCGATGGCTGAGAGTTGGTTTTTGATGGGATAATTTCTGAGTAAGATGAGCCAGAAAATCAGCGCTGGGGAGCTGAAGACAGGTGGCCAAAGGATCTCTGGACCAGAATATATTGCCAGCTACGCGATAGCCCAACACATTTTCGAATAGCACTGGCTCTGGCTCAAGTTCGAGGAGCTTGCGGCTGACCTGAAGATACGGCGACATTGGTTGACTGATATGCTTAACCGCACCGCGCTCCGTTTGCTGGGTGATCCATTGTCGAAAATCCATCGTTCATCAAGCCTCAAATTGATCTTCCCCCCATCGCTGATAAAGATCGTTTGGGATATTCAGCAAATCGAGTATTTTGCCGACCAGAAAATCAGTGATGTCGGCTACGGTTTTAGGGCGATGATAGAAGCCGATCATCAATGGGAAAATTATCGCCCCGGCCTGTTTCAGTTTAAGCATATTTTCGAGATGGGAAGCCGAGAGCGGTGATTCACGCGGCGCAATAATGAGAGGCCGACCAGTCCGCAATTGATTATCCGCAGCTCGAGCGATCAAGCTGGCCGTATAGCCATGGGCAATCGCTGATAGGGTTTTCATCGAGCACGGGGCAATGACCATGTGTGCAATCGGATAGGAGCTACTGTTGATCGGCGCGGAAGCATCGAATTCATCATAGTATTCGATCCCTTCGGGAAGCATAAAATCGCCGCCCAATTCATGCTCGATAACCCTCATGGCGCTCTGGCTGACCAACCCGATCACTGAGTAGTGCCGATCGCGAAGCTGTTCCATCAGGCGAATCCCGACGACAACACCGCTGGCTCCAGTGATGGCCACTACAATTTTCTTTTCGAAGCCTGTCACGTAAATTTGCCCCAACGCTGGAGTAAAAACTAAGGCTTTATCAAACTGCTCGAGCACAAAAAATCGATAATAGTGATGCTGGGCCTATTTGGAATAGTTCCACTTTCGATTTCATTCGAGTTTAAAACATACATTAAGCGCGCGAATTGCAGCATCAGTTTCAGCTCTCGATGCCCAGCCGCTATTTCAGCCGAGTGGTAAAGCTTCGGACTGCGCCAGCTTTAAGGAGTTCACTGGCGATAATGCTGGCGGTGGTGCCATCCCGAGCAACCGCTACCATGCAGCCCCCTTTGCCAGCGCCGCAAAGTTTGGCGCCCAGCGCCCCTTTCACTTTGGCAGCGTCGATCAAATTTTCCAGTTCAGGTGAAGAGACATCGATCCGTTGTAGCAGCGTCTGATTTTCATTCATCAACTGACCTACCCGCTTGGCATCACCTTCTTTGAGCGCTAAAGATCCCTGTCGAGCAATCGTTCCGATCTGGCTGAATATGTGATCATATTGTTCTGGATGCTGCGTTCTGGCCTCAGCAACCTGGGCGACGACTTCGCTGGTCTTCTTGCTGATTCCGGTATCGCCGACGACAAAGAACATACTGGATGGTTGTATGGCCGCAGGCTCATGATCTTTGCGGAACAAAATCGGCTTCTCCAACGAGATCACAGTATTATCAATGCCGCTGGGGGTGCCGTGATGAATTTTTTCCAGTTCAAATGAATATTTGATCAAATCCTTCGGAGAAAGAAACTTCATCATGGCCTTGGATAGCGCGCGAATGATGGCAATACTGATGGCTGCACTGCTCCCCAGCCCTCGACCGATGGGAATCTTGGACCAAACAGTCAGGCGCCACCCCGATTTTGGTAGTCTAACGATCTTCTCGTCGATTAATTCGATGACTTTGATGATCGGGATAACAGCTTCAGGATATGGAGAGCTTCCTAAGGATGCCTCAATGTGCAAATCCTTCGCCTCGATGATCGGTTTGGTCACCGAAGCATCGATCGAAACAGCGGCGGAAGCGCGCACATCCTGAATAGGGATCGCCACCGCTGGATGCCCATAGACCACGGCGTGCTCCCCAAAAAGAATAATTTTAGCCGAAGCTGAACCATGGGTTGAGATCATAGCTTTTTCACCTGACGTTTATGCATTGGCTATTCCATCGAATCATCCATGCTGCTGACAGTTGCCCTGAGCCATAACTCTAAGCCCGGAGCAATGGTCTTGCAATGATGGCCCCTTCTTGATACAAAAAGCAAGAATCAGGCCCTCTATTTTGTTTGACGTGCTGATTCAAAATAGGATCCCTGTCCAAAAGGTGACGGACAGGAATGGCATAGTTTTCTCTAAGCCGATTTTTGTACCAGAAAACAGCGACCAAACGCGATAGTCAAATCCTTTGATTTTGCAGTTGCCTGCCATCATTTCTGCTGATTCTCTTGCTCCTCTCTTTCTCGGATCAGCAAGCTTTTTAGGATTTGTTTGGCGCGGTCATAACGGACTCGACCCTCATGAGCCATCTGGTTGGCGACTTTAATCGCCATTTCGCCAATTGCCCCTGCAAAAACTGCCACGTTTCTGGCATGAAGGGTCATGTGACCTTTTTGAATTCCCTCGGTCGCCAGGGTCCAAACCGCAGTGAAATTCTGAAGCAAACCGGCTGCCGCTGCCAACTCTGCCAATTGCTTACTCGTTTTCACTTTCATCAGTTTGAGCAAAATTTTGACTCCAGGATGAATCGACGTGACACCTCCGACGATCCCTAGCGCTAAAGGAATATCCATTTCGCCGATCAACAATTTACCAGAATTATCACGATAAAATTTACTCAGCGGTTTATACTGGCCTGAGCGCGCGGCGTACGCATGGGCGCCGGCTTCGCAAGCGCGCCAGTCGTTGCCTGTTGCAATCAAAATCGGGTCAATGCCATTCATTATGCCCTTATTATGTGTGGCCGCCCGGTAAGGGTCGGCCTCTGCAAAATGATAAGCTCTCACGATCCGATCCGCCGCCTGCTCTCCTGTGTATCCAGCTCGCGCTAGCGCATCAACAGCAACCTCCATCCGAACATGAACCATGCGGCGATCGGTCAGATTGGAAACGATCTTACAGATCGCATCGCCTTCGGTTAATTCCGCCAGAATCGGGGCTAAGGTCTCTGCCATGGTATTGACTGCATTCGCGCCCATTGCATCGCGACAGTCAACAATAATATGCACAATCACCATCGGACCGCTTAACGAGTCGATGATTCGAACTTCGATGTCCTTTGCCCCGCCACCAAGCTGCACCAGCACCGGATCTTGCTCATTGGCCACTCGAAGCAGATCGGACTTCTTCGATAGAATACGCTTTTTGGCTTTTTCTGGATTTTTTACATCGACCAATTGAACCTGGCTGAACATGATCGGCTCCGAGGCCTTGGCTGTGATCTTGCCATGATCCCGAATCAGTCGAGCCGAATTGCTCAGCGCTGCGATAACCGAGGATTCTTCCACCGCCATCGGCACAATATAGTCACGATTGTTCAATTTGAGATTCACCGCAACACCCAAAGGCAGTCCAAATACGCCAATAGCATTTTCGACCATCACATCGGCCAATTCTGGTGTGAGTGTTTCTCGCTTGAGCATCCATTTCTCTTTCGTGGTCAGCGGATACCACTGTTCAAGCAGGTCCAGTCGAATGGAAAGATCATGCTTATAAAAACCAGGGAATCTTGAGCTCTTTCCGTTCACCGAGATATTATTCTGGTCAATTAATTCCTTAACTTCATTTTCCATAGCCATCACCATTCATAACTATATTACTGGAATTTTTAAAAGCGATTTTTAAAATGCGTAAAGATAAAAAATAAAAAATCAAAATGCAAGAATTTATTCAGAAATATTATTTGCAATGGATTGATACGTCAATTAAAGATATTACCCGAAAATGCTCAAATAGACATGAAATGTCGCTTCACTTTCATCAACCAGAGTGGCAATAGCTGCGCCAAGAAGGTTGTAGATTTTGATCACCACGTTATCTGACTGCAGGACCAGATAGCGGATGTGAGTCGATCCATTGAATGGATTTGGATAATTGGAAAGCAGGCGATAGGTTATGTTCCTGGATCTTTTGAGCTCATCCGACTCGGGCGATGATATCGCAGTCGGAATAGATAGCTTAGAGGACCAATCGATTGAACCATAGGCGTTTTTCGAATAATTGATCAGCCAGATGCCATCTTCCTCGATTACGCTCAAATCCATGATCCCATCTCCATCATAGTCGCTGGGGACGGGCGGGAATTTTTGCCGCCAAAGATGGGATTCGAGGTCCAGTCAATAGCATGGGGCGTACCCCCAACAATGTTGTCGATCATCCAACGAAAGTCATCAGTCCTGAGGCCAATATCCGCATATTGATCCCAGGTGTAACGGCCAGGCACGGGATAGGCACTGATATTTCCGTAATTGACAGCGGTCGCCGAAACATAGTCCCATTCATTGGTCCAGACAAAACCATTATAAGAATAGTCGATCAGCCATTGCCCATTATCGGTTTTGATGCTCACATCGGTTTTGCCATCGCTGTCATAATCGGCCGGTGCAGGATAAAAGTTGTTGGCAGATAGGCACTTAAAAGAAGTGAGATCTAAAATCGTAACTATAAATTCTTCGTTAAATGATTAATGTCGGACAGCAAGGGATCAAGATAGCATCATATCTTTTATTTTTTATATAGGACAGGATGCAATTGTGTAACAGAGAAAAGAAATGATCCTGAAAGAATTGTAAAATTCAATTCAAGAGAATTTTGGTGATGAAAAAGATAAGGCAATCTACTAATTGGTCAAAGTGCTTCAGAAATATTTTGAAAATATTCATCAATAACTGTCAGAGAAATTGGAGGAATTGAAAATTTGTCTTACAAATGAGCAATTAATTTGACGGTCAAGTGTTTAAACATAATGAAAAAATTAATTCCCCATATACCCTAATTAGCTATTAGAAAGGAACCACCTATGAGATTCATTGCTGTATTTTCGCTCGTAATTTTGTTCATCAGTTCATTCAATGTCCTCGCTCAAGAAAGTAAGCCCAATTTTACAGGCGAGTGGATTTTGAATGTTGACAAAAGCGATCAACCAGAAGGCCCAGGCGGCCGAAGGGGCGGAATGATGCCTTCTAAAATGGTTATCGAACAAAAGGAAAATCAATTGGTGGTGGAAACGGTCCGCAAAAATCGGGATGGGCAAGAAGTCACGGTCAAATCCACCTACACGCTGGATGGCAAAAAATGCAAGAACGAGACCAACTGGGGCATTCGAGAATCAAAGCTCAACTGGTCCAAAGACGGCAAAACCCTGATTATCGAATCCATCATGAAGATGTCTCGAGGTGATCGGGATTTCACCATGGAATCCACCGAAAAATGGTCGTTGGATAAAAATGTCCTGACCATCGAGACGACACGCTCCACGCCAATGGGCGAGATGACCAGTAAGGCCGTGTACGATAAAGTGGAGAAGAAGTAAGCTTAGGCTGTCTGAGTTCTCTTTGAAAGCTAACAAGCGATATTCTTGGTTTGAGAAAAGCACGTGAACGTTGGTCTTATCTGACGTTTTACGTGCTTTTTTAATATCCGAGAATATTTAAGCCTGCATCCTGCTGAAATACAACTGGCGGCGTGAATGGCAATTAAGGCTATGCCAAGCTTGCAAAATGAATTTATTTAACTTTGAAAATTTGTTATCGACATTTTCTTCTAAATAGACTATATTCGTTAAGCAAATACAATCTAATCATATACAAACTTTTTTATCGAGCAAAGCTGTTATAACCAGTGGAACAAAAGATGACTCGGCTTACTTTAGAATTACCTGATTTATATTATCGGCGCTTAGAAAAGGAATCCAGGCGGGTTGGCAAAGCGATTGAAAGGCTGATCTTTGAATGGATTCTGCAACTACCAGAAACTGAGGAAAACTTTGACCTCACCAATGATCCATTGTATAATTTTGAGGGATTTGAATCCAATGCTCCTGCTGATTTATCAATCAATGCCGATAAATATTTATATGGAGAATAAGCAGAATGAAATCTCCATTCGCTGATACATAGGGCTGGGCAGCCCTGAGCAATAAAAAAGATCAATTTCATCAACAAGCTTTAGCAATCAAGAATAGATTAATCTCCCAACATACAAAATTCATTACCAGCAACTTTGTCCTTAACGAAACTTACACTCTACTTCTCACCAGAATAGGACATTCTGCGGCAGTTAAATTTGGTGAGATGACCCGTCACACGCCATTTGTTGAAGTAATTCATATCACCGAGAGTATTGAAGAAAAAGCCTGGCAAATATTTAAACGATACGCTGACAAAACATTTTCTTTTAATGATTGCACTCCTTTTATAATCATGCAACAACTGGGTATAACAGATGTCTTTACCAATGATCACAACTTTGAACAAATGGGTTTTGTGATATTATTGAAAAAGATGGGGTGAGGTGTTGTTGAAATTTTAGAGCAACAAACATGATCACAAATGATAATGAACTGCAAACAACAATGAAACGGCTTGAACGATTTCAAAATCAACTGGCTTATCTCCGCAAAACAGAGACCAACCCAGCCAATTATCATGCAGCGGCATCAGGTTTTATCGCTGAGATTGACCGCATGCAACTGGAAGTCCGAGAATATTTGAGCCTGCATCCTGCCGAGATACAACTGGCGGCGTGAATGGCAATTTAAGCTATTCCAAACTTGCCAAAGAATTTTATTTACCTTTTTAAATTTGGGATTGACATTTGGATAAAAATATAATATATTCCTCCTGCAGTTTAATGTAATCCCATGCAATTTCATTTCATCATACGCATCTATTTGAATGTGGAATGTGCCTAAAAATTTACTATAAGCTATGGGTGAAAAATTCTGGATTCAGGATTTCGAAACAGGACTGGATCGTTTAAGAGTTCATTTTATAACCGAACGGGGACAGGTTAAATCAATTCTGGTCATTCAGTATGAGGCATACATTGATGGCAAATGGCGAGCCATCGTGCGATTTGATTCAGCCCATGGATTCTTTCATAAAGACATTATGTCACCAGCAGGAGAGCAACAGAAAATTGATCTATCATCGTTCGACAAAAAATTCGATCTGAACGAAGCCATTGCAGATATTAAGAACAATTGGGCTTCTTACCGTAAGGAATATGAGGCGAAATACTATGAGAAAAACGAATGAGCTTAGCTTAACAGATAAAAATTTAGATCGCTTATCTGAATTTTTAAATCATGAACTGCGACAGCCAATGCTCTCTGCCCAAATACCAGATGGAGCGCATCTTTTCTATGGCTCTTACAACGATCCTACAATGACACAAGAAAACCTTCGACTGGTCAGCAAAACATTGCTTGGTATGACATTGGGTTATGTCGAAGATGCGCCACTGGTAATGATTTTTGAATACCAAAATGGCAAACAAAAGGTAATTGACCTCTCGGACGAGACGGAAAAAGCGAGGTTTCGATCGTTTATAGAAAAATTTCAGCAACAACGCCAGCACGAAATGGCGGCTAAAATTAATAAATTGATTTCAGCATAAAAAACAGCGATGCTGGTATTCGCAAAACTAGTCCAGCTAACTACCATGTATCGGCATACAGAATTATCATGTCTAAAATAGTTACAAGCTCCCTTCCTACAAGAAACAGAAATTTCATCTAAAACTAATGCGCATCAGCTTAGAAATTCAAAATAGGGTTCTACCATGAAAATTGGTTGTTGAAAGAAAATTCAATTTTTATATGTGTGTAATGAGCTATCAAAATATAGACTTGTTCTTCTATTAATGGAAAATAATTTCAAATAAATTGCGCAGCTAATTGTCAGCCTGCACCATTTTAAAAAGAGACACATGAGCAATTCTAATTCAGCGAAATCAGAATCGTTTGGAGGTTATCTACTCGGCACGCTCATCCATCCAAAATGCACCTTTGAGACTCTTCTGAACGACAATCGCAAACTTCGCTTTGGGTTTCTTGCTATTTCGCTAAACGCATGTTTGTACACCCTGGTATATGTATTTCTCTGGCACGGTGGGGGAGCGCCATCATCGTTCACGCCCTGGCTTGCCGTTCCCAGGGATGTTTATTATTTTTATAACCAATTCTGGCTTGCGCCAAGCATGTTGGGTTGCTGGATTTTATCGGCTGGCGTTGCCCAACTGCTGAGTCGGTTATGCTCAGGCAAGGGTTCTTTTGAAGACACTTTGAGCGTCTTCGGCTTTGGAATTACTATCGCAACGTTCATTGCACTGTTGCACGATCTTACGGACTCTTTTCTCGGTGCGATTGGTTTGCTTGATCTAAGATGGTATGAAGTCGCACTTAACTCACCAACGATGTGGCGTTTTATTCTCTTGTCACTTTATTCGATCGCATTGTTAATGTTGTTGTTTCTCCTGATAAAAGGGGTTAGGACTTCTCAACAAATAAAGCGCCTTCCTGCAATGGTAATTGGCTTTGTTGCCTTCATCACTTATCAAGGTGTATTTCTCATTTTCAATCGTTGATAGGAACCAATGCGGGTTAACCAAGCGTGTTCCTAACTGGTGTGAAGCAATGGCATTATCAGAATTTTTCTTGCAGCCAGGTGAAATGCTGCTCCCAAGTTGAATCCACTCCCACGAGGAGTCTGACGCAATCAGATAAAAAAATAAAAATAGTATTCGATAAGGTGAAAGCCTATAATGTATTTTCCAGACAGATATGATCCTAAGATGGCCATCGAGCTGGGGCAGCTTGTTGTTGAAGCATATTATCAATTCAGCTTATATGAAAATAAAGAAAAATGGATCATTCCAGATAATTATAAACTGCTGTCTGAACTATGCTATCAATGGAAACAAGCAGCCAATTTTGATCGCAACAGCAAACTGAATTCCTATATTAAGAATTTACTTCCTGCCATAAGAGAAAAGATCGAGGTTCCCATTGGATTCATTGCCGAGAAGGGCAAAAATATTTATCTCATTTTTAGAGGGACACAAACGGCCACGGAATGGATCCATAATCTGGATATAAAAATGGAGCCCTTTAAAGAAGCAGATTTAGGAAATATTCATGAAGGATTCCTCAAAGCCTATCGCAATATTCGAGATGGTTTACTGTCAGAAATCTCAAAAACGGATAGGTCAAAAAAGCTATACATTTCGGGACATAGCCTCGGTGGAGCACTGGCATCGCTGGCTGCTGCCGACATAAGAAAGAGTAATATCAGAGCTGTGACAGCTATCTATACTTTTGGATCGCCAAGAGTTGGAGATAGAAGATTTGCACAAGAATTTAATAACCTATTTCCGAATAATTCATTCCGTATTGCCAACACATCTGATGTTGTAACAGAGTTACCATTCCCAGCGCCTATTGCAGGGATAATTGGTGGCTATTTCACCCATGTCAATACCCCAATATTGTTTACTGAGCAGCTTGAGGATATTGAAGAAAATCATAGCATGAAGAATTATGTTAATTATCTCGAACAGCAAATCAATGAAATGAATTTGCTTCAAAAAATAATGAGCAAATTCCTATAACATCCGCTTCAACCTGCTTTTGATAATTCAATTATTCACCGATCCTGAATAGCAAGAAGAGATGGAGTCCATCCGTCAGTCGGCAAATAGACTCCATTTTTGGGGAAGCGGGAATAAAACCACAAATTCCAATGCCTAACCAGCGAATTATCTCTTCTCCTGATTTATTAATCCCCTCACAATATGCCCTAAGTGTTACTCGATCAGCCCGTCCTATTGTAACTATAACGATCAAATTTCAAAATAATACTTTTCAATGATGTCTAAAAAATCTCCAACTGATATTACCTTAACGCCTCGAAAATCTCTGGGAAAATGTCTCAAGTTTTTGGTTATCAGATAATCAGCCTGACCATTCACAGCACAATCCATAAATTTGTCATCTGAGCTATCTTTGCAGACAGAAAAATTTTCTCGCACATCTATTTTAATAGCCAGTTGTTCAATGATTTGTAAAATTTCTTTCGACTTGATGGGGGGAATTTTAGTGAAGGTTAAAAGAGGGTCATTATAATCAGTGTAGGACAAGATGCCATCTTGTCCTACAAATCTATATCAGATATTGCACCTTATTCTCTCACGGTTTCCCTTATCTCGGATAGCAGTTTGTGAATTTGCTCCCAATTGTAATCATTCCAGATTTAATCTCAGTTCCAAATTAATTTTGTGATAACAGACTCTGCAAAATTAGATGGGTGCAGGTATCTAAAAGATAAATGCAATAATAAAATTTGGCGATTTGCGACCTGAAGATTAGATAATGGTAATCGTATACTATGTCTCAATATGTCAGAAAATATTATTGGACATTCCTCTGTATATCCCTGGTCGATCGGTTGAATCGATTAAAGAAGAATTTGGTATAACAAAGGTCCATAAACTCGCCTCCAATGAAAATCCCCTGGGGCCCTCGCCCAAGGCTGTCAAAGCGATTAAAAAATATCTCAAAAATATCCACCGTTACCCTGATCCCGATGCCAATCGCTTGAAGAATAAATTATCCGAAAAACTCAATCTGGCTCCTGAAAATTTTCTGATCGGCAATGGCGCTATGGAATTATCGTTCGTCCCCTGAATCTCAACGGATATGGAAACGGCTATATACGGGTATCTATTGGGCGACCTGGGGCCAATAGCGCCTTCGTTCGGGCAATGGAAGAAATGAAGTCAAAAATAGCTAAATCAAAATGAATTTTAAATTGATTGCCAATTATTAGCTTGATTTTTAACAAAAAAATGATTAGATTAGAAACAGCCAAGTCTAATTTCTTTCAATTTGATATTTAATCAAACAATAATTTGCTAATTCGATAAATTAGTTTTCATCTTCAGTTCCTACAAAATAGGCGATTAGAGCGATTAAGAGCATCGAACGAAGACATCTGCAGATTCATTAAAAAAGGTTTATCAGATAATATTTGGATGTAATACTTTTTATCGTTTAAATTAATCGCCTTTTAATCTTTAAATTTGTAATGCATTAATAGTATCATTTGAAGCCATTTCCTCGCCTATCACTGCTTGAAAATAGCTGTCCGAACTTCAACCATGTTCTTTCAAATATTGTTCAAAAATATAAATGAGCGATTTGAATCATTTTAACAAGTCATTCATCTAAATATTGGTTGCAAATTTGGTTGCAAAATTGTTGAGACTAATATAAAAATTCTATTTTGGTGCTAATCAATTGTCACCTTCAGGAGAGAATCAGCCGATGAATTCCAATTACGATAATAAAATCGCCGTTGTGGGCATGGGCGCCCTGTTCCCCGATGCCAGAAATATCGAGCAATTCTGGCAGAACATCATCACCAAAAAAGTCTCCATTCGGGAGATGCCAGCGCAGATGTTCGAGAGCGAGCTCTACTATCGACCCGACCTGCTGACTGCTATCAACAAGCTTGAAAAATCGTACACCCGTGTCGCTGCGTGGATCGAGAACATGCAGTACGATACGGTGCGAAAATATAAGATTCCCCCATCGATGGCGGAACGCATGGACGAGAATCAACATGCGGCGCTGTATGCAACGGATCAGGCGCTGCAATCGAATGCGCTCCAAAACGTGCCCAAAGATCGGGTCGGCGTGATTCTGGGCAATGGCATGGTGGGAACGGCTTACGGCGATGCCCTGGTGCGGGTGCAATTTCAAATGATCGAGCATTATCTGCGGCAACATCCTGACTTCAAAAAGCTTTCCGAAAAAGAGCAACACGAGATCATCGAATACGTGCGTGCCAATGTGCTGAAAGGCTCAGTCCCCATTAATGAGGATAGCGCCCCAGGTGTGCTGCCCAATCTCATTGCGGGACGGATCGCCAATGTGTATGATTTTCATGGGCCATCGTTTACGGTGGATGCAGCCTGCGCTTCGGTTTTGGCAGCGGTTATCACGGGCGTGCAGGGACTCTTTTTGCATGAGTACGATGCAGTGATCTGCGGCGGCTCGGATATGCCGTTGAAGCAGTTGGGATTCATTTACTTTTCGGCCATCAATGCGCTGTCACCTGATGGCTCGTATCCCTTCGATAAACGTGCCAATGGGTTTGTGATGGGACAGGGCGCAGGCTCAGTGATTTTGAAGCGGTTCGAAGATGCGGTGCGGGACAAAGACACGATTTACGCCGTGATCACGGGCTTCGGCGAAGCAAGTGACGGCAAAGGAAAATACATTGCGGCGCCCAATGAGGAGTGGCAGGCTCGAAGCATTGAAAAAGCCATCAAAATGGCGGGGTACTCTGTTGACACAATTGAAATGATCGAGGCGCATGGCACGGCCACCATCGTCGGTGATGTGGTGGAAGTGAATGCGCTGAAACGGGCGTTTGCTGCACTCGGGGCAACGAAAAAGAGCTATTGCGGACTCACTTCGGTGAAGTCGAATATTGGGCATTTGAAATCAGCCGCAGGAATTCCTGGACTCATTAAAGCCGTGCTGGCGATTCATCATAAAACGCTGCCGCCCACGGCGAATTTTAAAGAGATCAATCCGAAATTGCAGATCGAGGATTCGCCATTTTATATTATCGATGAAGTCAGGGAGTGGCCTGCCAAGAAGGAGCATCCCCGACGGGCCAATGTCAGCGCCTTCGGTTTTGGCGGCGCCGATTATCATCTGGCGCTGGAGGAATATCGGGAGGAGGATTACCGCCAGGTGATGGGCGTCGGGTTTGAGGCGCCGAAGGCTCAGACAATTGCCACGCCATCGGCTCAGCCTGCGGCAAAAACCGATTCGGCGCAGATCATCTTCTTCACTGGGGAATCGGTAAATGACCTCGCCGATCAGGTGAAAAATTTTCAGTCCAGCCTTCAGTCCCGCCAGGATATTTCCTATGCGGATTTTTGCTTCATTCACAATTATTCAATGCGGGCGGATCAGCAGACCAGGCTGGCCATCATCGCTGCTTCGGTAGATGATCTTCAATCCAAATTCGATTTCTTTTCAAAAAATCTCGGCAAACTCGACCACAAAATTTTAGGCACAAAAGGGATCTTTTTCAAAGAAGGGACCGCCATGACCCCTGCCGAAATTGCGGTGATGTTCCCTGGTCAGGCGTCCCAGTACCTCAACATGTTCCGCCATATTTATGATCAATATGATTCGGTTCGAGCCTGGTTCAGCAAAGCCGATGCGTTCTGGTTTTCAAAGCACCAGCACACCGTTTCTTCGCTCATTTTTCCTGTGAATAAAAACGAGGAGGAGGCGCTGGAAATTCTGCGCCAGACGCAGAACGCCCATCCAGCTATTTTTATCACCAGTTTTGCGCTGTACGATCTGCTGAAAAATATGGGTTTTTCCGCCCAGTACATGACAGGCCACAGCCTGGGCGAAATCACGGCGCTGGCAGCCGCTGAAAAACTTTCGTTCGACGATGCCCTGCGATTGGTGGAGCAGCGGGGCTATGCCTTCCACAATGCAAAGCTCGATGATACAGGCAAAATGATCAGCATTATGGGTACGCTGGAGCAGGCGACAAAGCTGATTGCCGAGAGCAAGATCGATGTGACAGTCGCCAATATCAATAGCCCCCAGCAGATCATCATAGCGGGCAGCTCACTCAATATCGATCAATTCAAAAAATTTCTCGACGGCAAAAAGGTGAGTAATAAGATTTTATTTGTCTCCCATGCCTTTCATTCCGCTGTGGTTCAGCCTGTGGCGGATATTTTCTATCAGCAGATCAAAGATATTCCGTTCAAAAAATCTGATGTCAAAGTCATCATGAATCACACGGGCGATTACTACCCCAATACGGCAAAAGGTCTGGATAAAATTCCCGAGCTGCTGCGAGACCAGATTTTGCAGCCTGTCAATTTTGTCAATTCTATTCAAAAATTATATCATGACGGCGTCAGGCTGTTCGTCGAAATTGGTCCTGGCTCGATTTTGAGCAATCAGGTCAAGGACATTTTGAGCGGCAAAGAAATTTCCATTTTGACCTCTAATTTTAAAAACGCTGATGAAATACAAAGCCTCTTGAAATTGTACGGGGGATTGTTTGTCGAAGGCGTGCCCATCAAACCGCAGCCGATTCGAGCAACCAGCCAGCCGATCGTGGTGCAGCAGGTGCAGGAGATCAAGAAAGAAGAAATTATCGCTCCAACGCCAGCGCCCCTTCGATCCGAAGGCGCTGCCAGCGTGAAATCGGAGACCGTGGTTTACAGCGGCGTGTCCATCGGCCTGCCTGGCTCTTACAAAGAGGTTTTTCGAGATGATAATTTCCAGCAGGTTTTTGAAGGTAGAAATTTCATCGAGCGCACCACCGATGAGGAGCGGCAAAAATTTGTCGATCTGCAAATCACCAAGCTGGTCAAAGATGAAAAAGGTCCGTCGTTCAAATTGCTCTCCTCGCTGGAGGATGTGATTCAACTGGCGGGCAAGATCGGCAAGCTCGATGTGATCAGGGATTACCAGATCGATGAGAAAGACTGGCAGAACATGACGACCTGCATTGCCATGGGCGTGGCGGCTGGCTACGAGGCGCTCAAGGACGCCCATATTCCGCTGGTCAGGGAATACGCCATGACCGCATCGGGCAAGATGCTCCCCAAGAAGCTGGCGCTGCCCAAATACATGCAGGAAGAAACAGGCGTAATTTTCGCCAATGGCTTCCCGCTCATCGATCCCGTGATTCGAGAGGTCTCCCGCTACATCGCTTTCAAATATGGCAGGCAGACGAGACGGGATCTGCTGGAGTTCTATGAGAATCTGAACAGTCGCATCAAAGATCACGATACGAGAAAGCTGCTCACCGATTGGTACACACTGTATTACAGCCGTCTCAGCGAGGATCCTGGTGTGGAGGAGGTGTACCAGTTCAATTACAATTTCATGTACCAGATTTCGGCGCAGGCAAATAATCGGCTGGCGAGTCTCATCAGCGCCAAAGGACCGAACTTCCAGATGAATGCTGCTTGTTCGTCCACCTCCAATGCCATCAGCATTGCCGAGGATTTTATCCGCACGGGCAGAGTGAAGCGGATGATCGTGGTCGGCGCTGACGATCCGACTTCGACTATCAATTTTCCGTATCTGGGTGCTGGATTTTTGTGCACGGGCGCTGCCACCAATGAGGGCGATCTGTACAAAGCCGCTGTGCCATTCGATATTCGGCGCAACGGCATGATCATCAGCGCTGGTGCGGTGGGTGTCGTATTGGAAACAAAAGAGGAGGTCGAGAAGCGGGGTGTTGTTCCAGTCGCCCAGTTGCTCGGCACCCATTCCTTTAACACGGCGCAACATCCCTCGCAAATCGATGCCGACCAGTTCGCCCATGAGCTGGATAAATTCATCAGCCGCATGGAAAGGACCTATGGCCTGAACCGAACCGAGCTGGCGAAGCAGTTGATCTATATTTCTCATGAAACTTATACTCCGCCCCGTGGCGGCTGCTCGCAGACCGAAGCCGAGGCACTGCGGGGTACATTTGGCGCCAATAGCATCGACATCCTGGTCGGCAATACCAAAGGCATGACGGGTCACTGCATGGGCGCATCGCTGGAAGATGCGGTCGCTGCCAAATCGCTGCAATACGGCAAGGTGCCACCTGTGGTGAATTTGCAGCAGCCCGATCCCATGCTGGAAGGACTGAACCTGTCCCGAGGCGGCAATCACAATCGAATTTATGCCCTGAAAATGTCGGCGGGATTCGGATCCCAGGGTCATTTTGTGCTGTTGAAAAAAGCGGCTGCGGGCGATCAGCGGATTGTCGATCCGAATAAATATAATGACTGGTTGAAATCAGTTTCTAATGACAGCGAAGCCACCACCGAACAGTTGGGTCGGATTCTGGTGATCAAAGATCGGCGCATGGCGGAACGAGGCATCGCTGAAAAAGCAGTCGCCGAAAAACCTGCGCCAGTTGCAGCGCCAAAAGCTGAGCCAGAAGCGATCGTTCCGAAAGCGCCCGTTGCTACGCCAAAGGCGGCCCCTGATAAAAATGTCCTGTCCAATGAGATTATTAATTTGATCTCCGAAGTCACCAAATATCCGCCCGAGATGCTGGAATACGACATGGAGATCGAGGCAGACTTGGGGATCAGCAAGGGCAACCAGGCGCTTATCGAAAAGAAGCTGAAAGAGAAATATGGCATCTCAATTCGATTGGCAGAATTCACCAACATCGGCAAGCTGGTCGGATTTGTTTATAATGCTGTAGGACAGGTTGCCAACCTGTCCTACAAACCCGCAGCGCAGGTTGCCAACCTGCCCCACAAGCTGGATAAGGAAACCATTAAAGCAGATACGCTCAAAGTTTTCTCTGAGGTGACCAAATATCCCGAAGACATGTTGGAGCTGGACATGGAGATGGAGGCCGATCTGGGCATCGACACGGTGAAACAGGCGACCATCCTCTCCATTTTGGGCGAGAAATATATGCTCGAACGGGAGGAAGGCATGCAGCTCTCCAACTATCCCACTATTGGGCATATTGTGGATTTGATTTATGAAAAAGCGGGCACTGCCCAAATCCCTGTAGGGCAAATTGATAATTTGCCCACTGAACCTGTAGGGCAGGTTACTAGCTTGCCCACCGAACCTTTAGGACAAGTTGCCAACTTGTCCCCCGAACCCGTAGGACAAATTGCCAATTTGTCCTACGGTGCGGACAAAGAAACCATCAAAACCGATGTCCTGCAGGTCTTCTCCGAAGTGACCAAATATCCGATTGACATGCTGGAACTGGACATGGAGATGGAGGCCGATCTAGGCATCGACACGGTGAAGCAAGCGACCATCCTCTCCATTTTGGGCGAGAAATATATGCTCCAACGGGAGGAAGGGATGCAGTTGTCTAACTATCCCACCATCGGGCATATTGTGGACCTGATTTATCAAAAGGCAGGTTCGGCCAAGATGCCGCCCGAGCCAGCCGAGGTCGTTGAAATGACAACCGAAACAAAAGCCGAAATGACAGCGCCAGAATCGCTTGCCCTGGAGGAATCCAATCTCACCCGACAGGCAGTGGTGCTCGCTGAAGAAAAATTGGGCAAGAAAGATTTTGATCTGAAAGATAAGCGTGTCTGGCTGCTGGCCGAAAATGAGGCAGCGATTACGAAAATTGCGGGAGCGCTGGAAGCCAGGCAGGCGCTGGTGAGTCATTTCATTTTTCATGAAAGCGCCTCTCCGAACGATCTTGAAGCGGCGGTAGCGCAATTCATTGAGGGCAAATCCGCCGATGTGATCATCGATACCACCCATATCGGGACTGCCATCCAATTCGATCAGCTTCGGCCCGATGAAGCGCAACGAGCCCTGTTTCTGAATGGCGATGCTCGATTGGTTTTTTATAAAAAATTAGCCAGCCAGTTACCGCATCCAGCCAAAATCATCTGCTTGACCTCAGTCGATGGCGGAATGGGCTATGGCCTTGAATCGCACGTGATCGATCCCACGTTCGGCGCTGTGATCGGTTTCTACAAGTCGCTGAGGAAGGAATGGGTCGATACAGAGGTCAAAATCATTGACTTTTCGCCGCAGGCGATTGAAAACGATTTTGCTGGCATGATGGAGCGCCTGATCGCTGAAATCGAGCATTCAGGACTGGGCGTTGAAATTGCCTATCCAGCGGCGAAGCGAATGGTGGTGAAAATTGAGGAGCGAGAAATTCGTTCCGATGAAAAATTGACGTTTTCAAATACGGACACATTTTTGATCACAGGCGGCGGGACAGGGATTGCCGCTCAAATTACCCTGGCGCTGGCGCAACGCTATCCAGCCAATCTCATCATCGTGGATCTGGTGCCGCTGCCTGAAAATATCGCTGCATTGGCGAAGCTGGACCAAGTGGGATTGGAAAAAGTCAGGCAGGATATTCACGAGCGGCTGAAAGCGGAGCATAAAAAAGTCACCCCTGTGATGATCAATCAGCAATTCGATGCCGTCACCAAGGCAATTGAAATTTACCGCAATATCGAAAAGGTGAAAAATTTTGGCCGAAGAATCGAATACATCGCTTGCGATGTTCGGGATGGCGAAAAATTGGCAGAGCTGCTGAACCAGGCACGGAATAAAGTCGGAAAAGTGACCGCAATCGTCCATGCAGCGGGCATCGACAAAAGCCACCTGCTGGATCAAAAGAGCGTGGAGGAATTTCACAATGTGTTCAGCGTGAAGGCGCAGGGCGCTTACAATCTGATGCACCTCTGCCAGGACGATCCGCTGAAATTGGTCGTCGCCTTTTCCTCGATTTCAGGCCGATTCGGCAATGCCGCCCAGCTCGACTATTCGGCGGCCAACAGTTTTTTGAATTACTGGGTGAAAATGATGCATCACCGCCGAAAAGATATTCACGCCATCAGTTTAATCTGGTCGGGCTGGAAAGATGTTGGGATCGCCTGGCGCAATGAATTTGTCAGGCAGAAATCCGAGGAGATGGGGCTGAATTTCATCGAAGTGAACGAAGGCATCACCGCATTCATGCAGGAGATCGAAAACAGAACTTCGGATCAGGAGGTGATTCTCCATAAAGGTCTGAACGGCTTTGTCGAGCCAGGGCTGGCCATCACGAACTTGCACGACTATCCGCTCATCGATCGGGTGATCAAAAAGGAAAATAAAATTGTCCGTGCCTATCGCATGTTCTCGGTGAAACGGGATGCGCTGATCGATCAGCATCGGCTGGGCAAGACGCCGATTTTGCCAGCGGTGGCGTATTCGGAATTGGCGGTTGAATTTTATGCGCTGCAAGCGGGCCAAAAGCAGCATTATGCCCTGCGAGACCTGACGTTTTCCAATGCGTTCAAGCTGTTTCACGAGCAGCCACGGGAGCTATTCATCGAAGGCAGGCAGGGCGAAAATGAGCATGTCTGGGAGATCGAAATCAAATCGAATTTCCGCCCATTGAAATCGGATGCCGTGCAGACCGTGCTGCATTCCCGCTCCACGGTGTCGGATCAATTGTCGGATTACAGCGACATGAATCCAGAAAAATGGGAATTCGATGAGACAGGGCAGATCAATCTGTCGCCCGAAGAATCGCTGTTGCTGATGCAGAATTCGGGTCCTGAACAGCGCATCATTCTGGGGGCGTTGTACAACGATGTGGTGCGTGATTCCGCCTCCAAAGCGCCTGTGCAGATCTATCCCAACAACACGATCTATCCGACCTATTTTCCGATGGAGCAATTGACCAATGACAAATATCCGCTGGATCGACTGCTGGTCAATCCGTGTTTTCTGGATTCGATTTATCAGGCTTGCGCAGCGCATCTGCTGGTGAACAAGAAGCGGGTGTATCTGCCGTGGGAAGTAAAAGAGCTGGGCATCGTCAATGTGCCGAAAACGCCAGGATTGTTCAAAAGCTACACCAAAGTGGTGGAGGATTCGGATGATCTGGTGGCGTTCGATGTGGTGATGGTGGATGGAGATGGGAAGATTTGTTATTATGCGAAGGGATGTTATTTTAGGAGGATTAATCTGTAGTAGGATTTGGATGTTTGATGATTAAAAAAATTTCTCCAACGGATAGAAACAACCCAACTGATGTTTGAAAAATCCAATGCTCAAACAGCAAATTCCAAATAAATTGCAATACTCAATGCTCAAACATAAAATTCCAAAAAGACTGGAATACTCGATGCCCTAATTCCATAAAACATGACTCTTTGAGGATTGAGATTTAGAATAATCACCCCCCAGGAGGATAAGCCTTGGAATTTGTTCTTTTTTGTTTGGAATTTTATCCGTTGGGTTGTTTTAATCCGTTGGGAAAAAAATTATATCTGTATGCATCAATTTCTTGAAATCATTTCTCAAAAATTCGGCTTTTTCTTTGGCGTCCAGCCTATTGCGGATGTCATTTTGAAGCTCGATCAAAAAGGGGATGAATACGCATCGGCAGTACTCAATGTTGATGAATTTGAGATTTTCAAGAAATTCAAAATCAAAAAGCGAAAAGTGGAATGGCTGTCTGGAAGGATCGCTGGGAAACAAGCGTTTGCTAACTATATTTCATCTTTGCACTGCACCAATCGAATTCTAACAATTTCCATTCTCAACAATCAGGCACGGTCGCCTTATATTGTCGAGCATCCAGAATTATATTTATCGATCAGCCATTCGAACGAATACGCTGTGGCGGTCATCGCTCGCTTCAAGATCGGGATCGACATCGAAAAGATCGAGCCACGGCCCGATTCGCTGGCTAATTATTTTTCTAGCGATGAAGAAAAAGAGGTGCTGAAAAACGAACCGCTGCGCAAAGATGATCTGATAACCTTCTTCTGGTCCAGGAAGGAAGCGGTTTCCAAATTTTTGGGATTGGGCGGGAAGTTGAATTTTAAACAGATTAGCACAGTGAATGATGAAATAGAAGTATCGCAGGAGAAAATTCGGTTGGTTTCTGGGATGCATGATGGGTACTGGATTTCGATGGCGATTGGATTATTTTTTTCCAACTGATAGAAACAACCCAACGGATATTTCAAAAATCCAATACTCAAACATCAAATTCCAAATAAATTCCAATTCTTAAAGCCCGAATTCCAAACACAATTGGCCGTTAAGAATTTAGAGTTAAAAATCATCACGCTCGCAGGCGGACAAGGTTTGGAGTTTGATTTTTGATGCTTAGAGTTTTATCCGTTGGGTTGTTTCAATCCGTTGGAGAGAATTATTCTTACTTGCAACAAGGTTGCTTTTTCATTGACAATTGACCCTTCACAATTGACAATTAGATAATGACCTTCAAGTAGAAAAACCAATTGTTAATTGTGAATTGATAATTGATAACGATCAATAGAGGTAAAACATAAATGTCAAAAGTAGCACTCATATCATGCAATATCACCCAGGATCCCTATCCTGTTTACCCGCTGGGCATGTCCATGGTGGCGGAAGCGGCTCGGTCCTGTGGGCATGAGGTGGCGGAATTTGATGTCAATGCCCAGGGCAAGGATGCCGCTGTGATCCAGCAATTCATCAGGCAAACGCAGCCCCAGTTCGTCGGGCTATCGCTGCGCAACGTGGACAGCGCTAATTACAACAAACCTGATGCCTATGTCGAGGACTATAAAAATATCGTCAGGGCGATCCGTGAGGTATCTTCGGCGCCGATTATTTTAGGCGGATCGGCGTACACCATTTTTCCCGAGGCGATTCTGGCTGAACTGGAAGCCGATTATGGCATCGCAGGCGAGGGCGAGGCGGCATTCTGTCATCTGCTGGAACAACTGGAAACCGACCCTGATTCGGCGTATCGGATCTATTACAATTATTCGCCGCTCACAGAATTCTCAGCCTTGCGCCGCAATGATTCTCTGGCCGAATACTACATGAAACACGGCGGCATGCTCAGTGTGCAAACCAAGCGAGGCTGTCCCCATCGCTGCGCCTACTGTTCCTATCCTGTATTGGAAGGCAGGTGCTATCGCTTTCGCTCGCCCGAAAATGTGGTGGATGAAATCGAAATGCTGATCCAGAAATATCATGCCGATTATTATGCCATCACCGATTCGGTGTTCAATGATGCGGCGGGTAAATATTTGCAGATCGCCGAAGAGCTGGTGCGGCGTGGCATCAATGTCCCCTGGATGTGCTTTCTGCGGCCCGATGATTTCACAGAAGAAGAGGGGTCGCTGCTGAAGCAGTCTGGATTGAATGCCATCGAATGGGGTACAGACTGCGCCACCGATACCACGCTGAAAGCCATGCGCAAGGATTTCACCTGGGATCAGGTGGTTCATTCCAACAACCTGTTCGCCAGGTATGGCATTTCCAATGCGCATTTCATCATTCTGGGCGGGCCCAAAGAGACGTATGAAACGCTTGATCAAGGGCTCAAAAACTTAATGCAACTGGAGAAATGCGTGGTCTTTGCAGGCATCGGCGTGCGGATTTTTCCCGATACCGCCGTTTATCAATGGGCGCTGGACGAGGGTAAAATTACCGCCGATCAGAACTTGCTTGCGCCCACTTACTATTTTTCCAATGAAGTGGATGTTCAGGTCATGCATGAAAAAATCCTGGCCGCCTTCAAAGGCAGGCTCGACCGCATCTATCCCGATGGCCAATTCACCGAAGTTACCCGAGCCTATCATCTGGCGGGCAATCGGGGACCTGCGTGGGATATGTTGCTGAAGAGAAAGATCACGAGATAAATTTGGTAAAATTCCAAAAACCAAAAAACAAATTCCAAATAAATTTCAATAGCACAATTTCAAAATCTCAAACTCTTGGTTCAAGAAAGCGATTGTTGTTTTGGAATTAGAAATTGTGATTTATTTGAAATTTGAGGTTTGGAGTTTGAGATTTTATTCTGTTACAACGGAATATTTCCAGCATATCAAAGCTTTGTTAGGCTGGATGAAAATAAGAGGTGAAGAAATTTGGATGAAGCCAGTTCAAAATATGTCGATCAAATTGCCATGCAGCGGCTGATCAATGATAAGCTGAAGCGGGTGCATCATGCGCCAGACCCAGCGGCGGCGGGGATCGACACCAGCTTTGCGGATTTCAAAAATTTGCCGTTGCCGCCCAATGGCGTGGCGGAGACCGCACAGGACAAATACACTGAAATCGCCTTTCGATCTCCTGTTCAAACTCGATATGAAGAGAATAATTGGGTTAAAGGCAGGTGCTTTTGTGCGAAGGAATCTGTCGGCGAGATCGTATTCGTTCATGGGCTATATGAAGATAATATGGACATCTATAAATTTTTCATCTCCATGCTCAACGAGCAGGGCATGAATGTCCATTTGATGGTGCTGCCATATCATTACGAGCGGACGCCCAGGGAGAGCGCCTTCAGCGGCGAATATTTCTGGAGCGCCGATGTCTATCGCAGCGCTCTGGCGTTCAAGCAGGCGGTGTATGATCTGGCGCAATTCTACACGTATGTCAAAAATAAGGCTGGCCGACCTGTGTGGATCGTTGGTTTCAGCATGGGCGGTGGGATTGGCTTGAGCCTGGTGTCGCTCATTCCCATCGATGGCATTTTCGTGATCAATCCTGTCTGCAACATCACCGAGCTGATGTGGCACAGCGCATTGTTTTCCACCATCAAAGTCGATCTCGAGGCCAATGGATTGTCGTTCGAATACATTAAAAACATGTACAGTCTGTATGAGCCATTGAACATCAAAGGCATCAAAATTTCAAAAGAAAAAGTTGTCATGGCCAAAGGGCTGTACGACCAGATCAACGATCCCAGGAATTACGATCTATTCAATCAGAAATGGGGATTGAAGCATGCGCTGAGTTATAATGCAGGGCATTTGAATATATTGCGGGTGCCGAAATTGGCGAGTGATATTGTGAATTTTTATTTTGATAGACCAGGAGTGTAATGCCTTTATGCATTACACTTCGAGCAATAATTCTCCAACGGATTGAAACAACCCAACGGATGAAAAATTTTTTGTAACCTTATTTTAGTCTTTTTGACCTTAGTAGTATGATGACAATCCACCCGTTTTAACCTTATTACCTTATTCTTTTCTTCCAATAAGGTAATAAGGTTAAGCTGTTAGTAGATTTTGCCTGTTACTAAGGTCTAAGAAATAAAAATAAGGTTATTCAAGAATAAACCCCTTTCAAAGGTTTGAAACCTTTGAAAGGGGTAGATATTGCTGCGATGCATAAAGGCATCGCACTCCATTCAAGGAAAGGATTTAAAATTGAACTACTGCGACTATCTGTTCAACACCAGACAAGAATGGCTGGGCAATACCGCCCTGGTCGATGTGGGATCGGGGAAGCGGTATAGCTATGGGGAATTGGAGGAGGTGACCCGCATCTTCGGCAATAATCTCAGGAAAATGGGCTTCAAGCCAGGCGACATCATCACCACGCATCTGTACAACTCAGCGGAGGCGGTGATTGCCCATCTGGGGATTCAATTTGCAGGCTGCATTACCTGCCTGCTGGACCCGCTCACCACGGCCGAAGGATTGACTTACTACCTGCAAGATACGGGCACAAAATGCCTGCTGACGCATTTCAACAAAGAAAATGTGCGGCAGTATGTCCCCGATGGCGTCACCATTTTCGACCTGGCTGACATCGACAATTTAATGACCAGAAAAGAGGCGAATCAAATTTTAACAGCGCCAGTTCAATTTGACAAAGACGAAGTCGCAGCGATCTTTTACACCTCGGGCACGACCAGTCGGCCCAAAGGCGTGATGCTCCCACCCAGGACGTTTCACTCACATTTTAAAATTTTTATTGAAGGCTGTTACACGTACGAGCCAGGCGATAGTCTGCTTTGTTTCGTGCCGTTCTCCCATGGCTATGGCTCGAAGTCGATTTTCATTCCGTGTATCTATTTTGGCGCTACGTTTGTCATCATGCGGTCGTTTCATCCGCTGAAGGTCGTTGAGACCATTGAAAAAGAAAATATCACGCATATCTTCGGCGTGCCATCGCACTATCAGCAACTGTTGCGCCGAGAGGAATTTTTTCCTTCTCTGCGAAAATTAAAAGCCGCCTTTTCCGCCGCCGCTTTGCTGAAACTGGAAACCGCACGGGAATGGAAGGAGAAGATCGGTTTCTATCTGGATGAAGGCTACGGATTAATTGAAACCTGTACTGGCGTGGCGTTCCGAAAAGCTGCCATGCCCATCAAGCTGGGACATATCGGAACGTATCCGAAGGGTTTGGTCGATATCGAGATCGTGGACGACGATTTCAATTTCCTGCCGCCTAACGAGCGAGGGGAAATTGTGGTGCACGGCGACAGCGTGATGAACGGCTATCTCAATAGGCCTGAAGAAACCGCTCGAGCCATCAAGAACGGCTGGTTCCGTACAGGCGATATGGGCTATAAAACCGAAGACAACCAGATCATCATGACGGGACGGATCAAGGATGTGATCAATGTGGCAGGCATCAAAGTAGCGCCGTTCGAGATCGAAGCCGAGCTGAACGAGCATCCTGCCGTGAATGAATCAGCCGTGGTCGGCGTGGATGATGAGACCTATGGCGAGGTGGTCAAAGCGTTTGTGAAATTGCAGCCTGGCGCTAGTGTGGCGGAACGGGATCTCATCGTCTATCTTCAAAAGAAGCTGATGAATTTTCAGGTGCCGAAATCCATCGTTTTTGTGGATGATTTTCCCAGGAACAATATGGGGAAGATCGATAAGAAGGCATTGCGAGGCTGGTGACTGGGTAATTTGGTAACTGGGCAATTGGTAATAAGATTGTTAGTCGAGTCGGATTGGTATGTTTTAATTTGAAAATTTAGGGATTGAATTTTATTTGAGATTTGGGTTTTGGTTTTTGGAATTTTGCCTCATTCCATCATGTTTGTTTAGGATTGAAAATAAAGTTTGCTTATCATTCTCAATTTTATTAAATTCAGCAAGCAACTATTGAGAAACATCCTTTCAAAGGTTGTCAACCTTTAAAAGGATTTGTTTCATTGAATCCAGAACAAATCGAATTTTAAAAACCATGCCAACAGAAATTGAAAATATGTTAAGGGCTGGGGAAGATCTAAACGTTGAGTTCAAAGAGGCAAAGAAGCATCTCCCTGAAAACCTGTTTGAAACAGTTTGCGCCTTTTTAAATACTGAAGGCGGAACCATTTTGCTCGGCGTTCGTGATGACGGCACTGTGACTGGCGTTGATCCTGATTATGTTGCCAGGTTGAAGATGGATATTGCTAATCTCTGCAATAATCCTCAAAAATTAGACCCATCGTTCATGCTAACGATTCGAGAGGCTGAGATTGATAATAAGCTTATCCTCATTTTGGATGTGCCTGTCAGTTCGTTGGTTCATAAATGCAGCGATACCGTATTTGCACGGAATGAAGAGGGCGATTATAAAGTTAAGCGGCCAGAAGCCATTGCAGGTCTGGTGAATCGCAAGCAGAGCTATTTTACCGAGCAACGGGTCTATCCATACATCAGGTTGGATGATTTTGATCTGCGATTGTTCGACAGGGCAAAACGGCTAATACAGGGCCGTTCGCCTGGGCATCCCTGGGCCGAGCTGACGTTCGATGAATTGTTGCATCGGGCAGGATTTTATCGTCGATCTCCCGATGGCATCGAAGGCTATACGCTGGCGGCAATTCTGCTCTTTGGCAAGGATGAAACCATTCAGTCGGTCGTGCCTGCTTACAAAATTGATGCCTTGTTGCGAAAGCACAATCTCGACCGCTATGATGACCGCCTGACCGTGCGAACCAATTTGATCGATGCGTATGATTTACTGATGGGCTTTATCGCCAAACATTTGAACGATCCATTCTTTCTTGAAGGCGATATTCGAATCAGCTTGCGGGATAAGATTTTTCGGGAGTTGGTGGCCAATATTATCGCCCATCGGGAATACCTGGATGGTCGTTCCGCCATGATCATTATTTATCGAGACAAAGTCGTTTTCACCAATCCCAACATCCCTCATGGCAGAGGACGGATCGATCCCAGGCGATTTACGCCATTTTCCAAGAATCCCACGATTTGCAAATTTATGCTGCAAACTGGTCGGGTAGAAGAAGTTGGTTCGGGGGTTCGAAATGTGAATAAATATCTTCCTTTCTATGCGAAAGATGGCAAGGTGGAGTTTATTGAAGATGATATGTTCACAACCACAGTTTATCTGGGAGAGGTTGTGGGGGAGGTAACCCCACAAATTACCATGCAAGAAGCCATGCAAGAAGCCATGCAAGAAACCATGCAAGTTAAGACTTTAATTTTAAATTGTGTGGGGGAAATGTCAATGAAGCAACTGATGAAAGCCTTAAAATTAAAGAACAGGGATTATTTCCGTATAGCTTATCTGAAGCCAGCTATAGAAAAAGGACTCGTGGAAATGACCATTGCAGATCAACCCAAAAATAGAAATCAAAAATATCGCTTAACCATAAAAGGAAAAAAACTGGCAGAAGAACTTTCAAAGAGTAGATTCTAAAAAGCCTAATTTATGAACTCGAAAATCTTGGAAAGAGGACGTCTATTAATATGATAAAGTAGCGGCCTTGCTGTACGGAATGGATTCTGATCATGTTGACGTTTGGTCAGCCTGCGGGATAAATCACCCTTTCAGGCGCATATATATTAGCTCATGATAAAGTACCCAGAAAAGTCCCGTATAAGCACCCAGAAAACTACCCAGAAAATCATTAAATTAATCAACGAAAATCCATACATCACACGGAAGGAGATGGCTGAAAAGATTGGTCTTACAGCGGATGGTATTAAATATCATTTGAGCAATATGCAGGAAAAAAAATTGATAAAGCGAATTGGACCAGATAAAGGTGGGTATTGGAAAATAATAGCAGATCAGGATCTGGATTCGCAATTGAACAACGGATGAATTATGCAAAACGAAAACTTCATTTTTCCAGAATATAAAAAACGCAACATCAAGCAGCACTGCCAGATCATTGCCACGGCTTCCTATTTCCCTGACAGGCTGGTTAGCAACCAGGATATAATTGACGCCAATCAACTGGCTGTGACAGATACGGCCATCCGAAAAACCCTGGGTGTAGAACGACGACGGGTTGCTGAGGCGGGCGTAGCGGATTCGGACCTGTTGGTGAAAGCGGCTGAAAGATGTCTTCACAAGGCTGGCATTGGTGCCGATCACTTGTCGAAATTGTTGGTGACCAAATTTCTGGGCGACCGCATTTTGCCGATGACTGCCTCCATGGTGCAACGAAAACTGAATGCCCAGGTCGCCTTTCACGCTGTGGATATTGAGGGCGGGATCAATTCCTTTCTGCACGCCCTGGACCTGACGACTCGTTACATTAGCACCACGAAAGAAAACCAGCAATATATTCTCATTTTGTCAGGTGGCATTCATGTGGCGCCAATCAGCAAAACCGATCCACGATTGGCGTTTCTTTTCGGCGATGGAGCAGCGGCAATCTTATTGGCAGTGGCAAATGAACCGCACTTTCTGGCGTCCTATCTTTATAGCAATTATCATTACTTCGACGCCGCTGGCTCTCGCATGTTAAAGATGGATGAATGGGTATCCCATAAAATTTACGATGAAGGCGAGTATGACCTTCTTTACAACCTGTATCGCATGGATAACTGGAAGGATACCCTCGATTTCTATTTGCAAGCCGCCGAGGTGACCAGGAATAATCTGCTGAAAGAAAGCGGCCTTGCTATGGACGAAATCGACCTGGTGCTGGTTACGGAAAACAATAAAAAGATCAGGGACCTGACATTGGAGAGACTGGGCGTTCCCGAAACAAAAAGCCTTTCCGTCATCAATGAGTATGGCAACACCATGTCCGCCATGCTGCCCGTTCTGATCGATCGGGCTTTTGCTGATGGTCGATTGAAACAGGGGATGAACATGATGCTCATTTCCCACGGCGAAGGCGCCAGCGGTGGGGGAATGATTTATCGAGTATAATTTTTTGCCACGAAGACACCAAGACTCAAAGATCTTTTTATGGCTTTGTGTCTTTGGGACCTGGTGGCAGCTTTAAGACTTTCAATAAAAGGAACTTGAAAATGCAAATCGATCAAAACGATTATGTCTATGTAACAGCCAAGAAGATCATCAGCGATTATTTGAGACTGAAAGAGGACGAATTGCAGCCCGATTCCCACATCGTTGATGATATTGGGGCGGACTCTTTGGCCATTGTAGAGCTGGGATTCCAATTGTCGGAGAAATTTGGCGTGCCGCTGCTGGATACCAGTGATGACAAGCTCGTTTTCAAAAATCTGGTGAAATATATCAAGGAAAATGCCAAACTTCAAATGACAAACAACAAATAAATTTCAAATTCAAATTTTCAAATTCCAAAAAAGCTTGCTGACCATTGACGTAGCGTTGCTCTGGTTTGGAATTTGTTTATTCAAGATTGGATATTATTTGAATTTTATTTTTTGTCATTTGGTATTTAACAATTTGTTGAAAGGAAAATAATGCTTTCCAAGTTACGATATAAAGAAGCCAAGCCACTCAACATCAATAGATATGCCAAAATTCTATCAACCAGCGTTGTCGTGCCTGACAAAGTGGTGACCAATGATGACATCATCAAACGCTACGATCTGATCGCTACCGATCGGGCGGTGCAATACGCCATCGGAATCAAGGAACGGCGCTGGGTCGATGAAAATACACTGGTTTCAGATTTGCTGACCGATGCTGCCAGACAATGCCTGGATCGTGCAGGAGTTGATCCCGAAAAGCTGGATCGGGTGATCTACACCAAGCTGATGGGTGACCAGATCGTACCCGCTACGGCCATTGCGGTGCTGAAAAAGCTCGGCATCAAACGTGGCATTCCCGCCTTCGATATTCTGGCAGCGTGCAGTGGGTTCGCTCACCTCATCGATATGGCGATCCGTTATATTGATTCGGGCGATGATTACGTGCTCATCCTCGGCGGCGATGTGTCCAGCCGATTGGCCGATGCCCGAAACAAAAAGGACACCCGAACCATCTTCTTGCAGGGCGATGCTGTCGTGGGCATGCTGCTCGGCGTTTCCGATGTTCAGCACTTTCTGGCGTCGTATCTTTATACCGACAATACCTACTTCGATTATTCCTACATCCCGTTTGGCACGGAGCTATTGAACAAAACCAGAAAATTTGATAATGAAATGTTCAACATGCAGATGCCCGATGGCATGGTGGTCCACCAATCGGTGATCGACTCCTGTGAATTGGTGACGAAAAAATTGCTGGCTCAAACCAATTTATCCCTCGACGAAATCGATGTCTTCATCACCTGTGACCAGACCACCATGACCTGGGAAGGCCAGTTGCAGCGCATCAACGTACCCAAAGAGAAGAGCACCAGTCTGTTCCATAAATATGGCAACACCGTCGCTGCCATGAGCTTGATCAATTTGCACGAGATGATCGAGACGGGGCGGTTGCAGCGGGGCATGATGGTGATCTTCATGGCGCACGGGGCAGGCGCAAGTGGGGGCGGATTCGTGTTCAGGTATTAAGTGCAACTCAGATTTATATGACGATGTTATTATTTCGAGATCATCCCCCACCAATTTTGGTAGCGGGTTTTGGGGATGGGATTGACCGTACATAACTTGAAGTGCAAAAATGTTTAATTCTGACTCCTGCCTGAAGATAACTGGCAGCGTGAGTGGGTATTCAGACTGATTCCAGTCGTCCCAAAGGTTGTTATTGAGCTCTCAAAATTTGTTGTTGAGATTTTCTGAACAATACGGCCTGCGAATAAGGCCAAATCCCACGAAACCTTTTTTACTAAATTTAACCATGATAACATGAGGCATTGAAGATGACTCAGCTTAGTTTAGCATTACCTGATCTATTTTATCGGTGATTAGGAAAAGAATCCAGTCGGGTGGGAAAAGCTATCGAAAGGCTGATCGTTGAATCGATTCTACAATTCCCAGAGACTGCGACCTTACCCAGGATTCGTTGTACATTTCTGAAGGATTTGAATCAGATTCTCCTGCGGATCTATCAATGAATGCCAATAAATATCTTTATGGAGAATAAGACGAAGGAAATTTACTTTTGCTGATACACAGGGCTGGGCAGCCCTGAGCAATAAAAAAGATCAATTTCATCAACAAGCTTTAGCAATCAAGAATAGATTAATCTCCCAACGCACAAAATTCATTACCAGCAACTTTGTCCTCGACGAAACTTACACTCTACTTCTCACCAGAATAGGACATTCTGCGGCAGTTAAATTTGGTGAGATGATCCGTCACACGCCATTTGTTGAAGTAATTCATATCACCGAGAGTATTGAAGAAAAAGCCTGGCAAATATTTAAACGATACTCTGATAAAACATTTTCTTTTACTGATTGCACTTCTTTTATAATCATGCAACAACTGGGTATAACAGATGTCTTTACCAATGATCACGACTTTGAACAAATGGGTTTTGTGATATTATTGAAAAAGATGAGTTGCGGTATTGTTGAAATTTTAGAGAAACAAACATGATCACAAATGATAATGAACTGCAAACAACAATGAAACGGCTTGAGCGATTTCAAAATCAACTGGCTAATCTCCGTGAAACCGAGACCAACCCAGCCAACTATCATGCAGCGGCATCAGGTTTTATCGCTGAGATTGACCGCATGCAACTGGAAGTCCGAGAATATTTGAGTCTGCATCCTGCCGAGGTACAACTGGCGGTGTGAATGGCAATTTAAGCTACGCCAAACTTGCCAGAGGTTTTTATTTAGCCTTTAAAAATTGTTCTTGACATATTCGAACAAATAAAGTATATTGTTTCTGCAATTTTAGGAGGCGAGATAAAATAGCTCGGCTATAGCTAAATTTGCACTAATGCTAAGCAACCGTATTCTGACAATCATTGAGCAAATTATTTTATCTCACATCCTGAATCCCACTCAGCTCGCTCTTGCAATGTGAACCTGGGATAAATCGTTTTTCATGATAATGGAGCGATTATGTCTCAAACCAATTACAAACTCCCTACCCTCAAGAAAAAGAAATTTCATCTAAAAGCAATGCGCACCAGCGTCGAAATTCAAAATAGAGTTCCAAAATGAAAATTGGCTACTCATAGAAAATTTAATTTTTCTATTAGTAGAAAAGTTTGTCTAAGTATAGACAGGTATTTTTATTAGTAGAAAATAATTTTAGATTTATCAGGCCGACAATCATTTTGGTTATGTCAGCCTGTCCAAAGCTATTTACAGTACGAAACAAGTCTGGGTATTCAAATGAAAATCCTTGCTCATTACCTGTTAGCCGCGCTGCTATTCCTTGCGTTTCAAATCGAGATGAATTGCGTGCCTTCCAGCTACCAGTCTCCGCGTGTGCTCAGACCAGGAGAAGCGTCAGTCGGAGTTGGATTTCCAGATCTCTCGCTCTGCCTGCGATGCGGTGTGATAAAGAAACTGGATGTTGGGATCAAATTCGGGGGCTGTCCGCATCTTGCGTATGGTATCTTTTCAGATATCAAGTACTGCTTTGTCGAACAGCCGCTCTTGATTGCTGCGGATTTGGGAGTTATCTATTATAGAGATCTATTTGAACCCGATCATGAGCCGCGAACGTATGGCCTGCATCCCACAATTCTGCTGGGCAGCGAACGATTCTATGGGGGGATTGGCTGGAACTATTCGATTGAACGAGAAACATATTACACCATGTTTCCGCCTTATAAAACTTGGATTATCACCACCCGCTCATCAGGGCTGATGATTATGCTCGGCGCATCCTGGGGCAAGCGCTGGAAATTCAATCCCGAAATTATTTTCAACGCTAATCCACTTTATCAGCCTCATGGAATTGTGATGATCGGTTGTGGCATTCATCGTATTTTCGGCAAGCCGATCAGAGATTAAAAAAAGTAATTGCAATCTTATTTTCTTGACATGGTGTTGTTGATCGCAGAGTCTTAGATGAAAAAGATGGAGTCAATTCTCGAAATGGACTCCATTTTTTTTTTGGTTTTAAAGCGGGAATAAAACCTCCAATTCCATTGTCTAACCATCGAATCAAATAAGTATCAATTTCAACCTGCAGGTGAATAACATGATTCACAGGATAACAATTCATCATAAATTTTAGGAAAGGGAAAACCATGAAAAGCAAAATCATCATTAGTGTAGTCATTGCCAGTCTGGTGATAGCGACGGGGCTATTGGCGCAACGTCCTGATCGACCTATGCAACCCAGACCGAACCGCATGGCAGCGCTGGATTTGACTGAGGAGCAACAGGCCAAGATTCAAGACTTGGAGCTGAAATTGGAAAAAGAGCTCATGCCACTCCGCTCTCAAATACCGTCCATCGAAGCCAATTTGAAACAGGAAATGGTGGCAGAGCAATTCAATCAAACCAAGGTGAAAAGCCTGATCGAGCAGAAGGCGAAAATCGAGTCGGAGATCGAGCTCAAGCACCTGTTGCATCACCGAGCGATTCGGGAATTGCTCACGCCTGAGCAGCGGAAGCAATTCGATCTGCAAGCCTTGAGAGGCAGAATGGGGCATCGTCATGGTCCAGCAAGGCCAATGCATCCGCAGATGCCTGGGGCTGAGGTTCCTCCGCCAGATCTGAAATAACAGCGACAATCAACCCTTCCGAAGCTTGAAACCTTCGGAGGGGTTTCTTTTTTAATTCCTCCCGTAGTTGATGTTAAAATGCCCTTCCGCAGGCTCGATTTCTTTGGCAGGGCAATAAAAATTTCCAGCTATTCCTAAACTTTTTAAGTTCAGGCATGGTTAAATTCACAGATGAATGATCTTTTATAGGAATTAGCTGTCAAATTTTATCCTGCAAAAATGGACACAGATAACGTTGAGAAGCACGGAGCGCCCAGAGAAAAAATCAAAAAAATCCTCTGAGACCTCTGTGGTACTTAGAACCCTCTGTGTCCAAATTATTTAATTAGAGTTCTGTAAAATACAAAATCATGTCATTTCTAGCGAAGCGAGAAATCTGGTTAATCAACGATATTTATGCGACATATAGATTCCTCACTCCGCTTCGCTACGTTCGGAATGACAGAAATTTTGATATTTTGCAGAAGTCTAAAATTATTTAATTATATCGGAGGGAAAGTCCCATGATAAAAATTGAAGACGTTAAAATTGTAAAAGCGCAATCGCTGAAGTCGCTCAAGAAAAAGTCGAACGTGAACGGGGTGGCCATCGGGCACAAGATCGTCAATGGCAAAGATACGGGTGAGCTCTGTGTAACGGTTCTCGTGACCAAAAAAGTGGCTCAGTTCCAACTTTTGAGCCGAGATATGGTGCCCCAGACCATTGATGGGATTTCCACCGATGTTCGGGAGGTGGGCAGGATCGTGGCGTTCAAAGCACGAACCGATCGCTGGCGTCCTGTCCCTGGTGGCGTTAGCATTGGGCACTATTTGATTACGGCAGGCACGCTGGGTGCGTTTGTGAAAGATGCGACCACGGGAGAGACGTTGATCCTGTCCAATAATCATGTGATCGCAAATGTAAATGGTGCATCCAGAGGAGATGCCATTGTTCAGCCAGGCGCAGCCGATGGCGCTACCTATCCTGATGATCGCATCGCTGTTCTGGAGCGATTTGTCCCCATTCATTTTCCAGGCAGTGGTGATGGCGGCTATGACGGCGATGGCGGAGATGGCGGCGGAAATGGTGATGGAGGCAATGGAGGTAGTGGTGGCAATGGCGGCGGCTGCTTTGTCGCTAAATCAACCTCCAGCGCCCTCAATTTTGTTGCCAGAATGCTTGGTTCAAGCCATCGATTGATGCCTGTGAAGATTTCATCCGCTGTTAACGAGGTCGATGCGGCCGTGGCAAAGCCGATCAGCAGTAGCCTGTTTTCAGGTGAGATTATCGATATCGGCGTTATCACGGGGACAAAGGCGGCGGCGATCAATATGAAGGTCCGAAAAAGTGGGCGAACGACAGGGACGACCACGGGCTTCATCGAAATGCTGGATGCGACCATCGATGTTGGTTATGGCGGCAATCTGGTGGCGACCTTTGAAAATCAGATTATGGCTGGCGCCATGTCCAGCCCAGGGGATTCTGGCTCGCTGATCGTCGATGCGACCAAACCGCTGGCAGTGGGCTTGTTGTTCGCTGGCTCTGATGCGACCACTGTGATCAATCCGATTGATCGGGTGTTGGATTTGCTGAAGGTGCGTTTTTGATTAAGATGGACTACTTCGGAAGAGGAGTCCATCTTAATATCCCAACTGATAGATGAACCCAACGGATGAAAATCAATAAAAAAATCCGTTGGGTTGTTTCTATCCTTTATGTTAAATGTCAAGTGTTTTTTTGAAAATTTTTAAAAAAGTCTTTATCCCATGGC